>SCPN01000624.1_pt1 | contig 24071 bp, 18 predicted proteins | sample 6106831 | NCBI WGS metagenome assembly SCPN01 (sample SAMN10720447, study PRJNA508395) | human gut metagenome | isolation source: Participant 1, 0 month
ACCGGTTTTCTCAACCCTCTTCCGCAACCTCGCGGAGCTGTTTGTAACGGGCTCTCTGCTCATCATGTGTTCCGTGGGAGAAGTTGAAACGGGCAACGTCCATTCCGTTTAAGAGCAGCTGTTTCATGACCTCTCTGTCATCGCTGTTCGGTCCCATGGTACAGATAATTTTTGTTTTCTTCATGTTATGCCTCCTGATTGCTGTTTGCCTGTCTTGGATCCATCCCGCCTTTTGTTACATGTTTGTGGGTATACAGGTGGTCCTGACAGTATTCATAGTCGCCTTCGCACTTGGAGCAGTAGCGGAATACAAGATTCGGGTCGGGTCCTCCTCCGTACGTCCGCAAACAGCACAGCGGTGGCGTCCGATCTTTTCCGCTGTCTTCTGCGCCTCGCGCATCTGTGAGTGAAAGACCTGTTTTCTCCGAATTTCCTTTGATCTTCTGGACATGAAGAGGTATACGATAAAATTAAGTAAAGACATAACGATCGCAATTCTCTGCGACATGCCGCCGAAAAGGAATCCATAGACGAAGTAAAGTCCATCAAAAAGTGCCAGATACTTCGCCTTGATCAAGAGCTATAAAACTGCATTTCCGGGAATGTGGCCGCAAATGCAAAAAACAGGGAAAAGTTCAGATAATCTGTGGTGAGAATATAGACCTGCCCTGTAATGATGTAGATCAGCAGCGCCGCAAGGCAAAGACCGGGCCGATCACACCCAAGTACACATTAAACTGTGCTGGGTTCCCCAAACCCGCTCCAGAGTCATTCCCAGATTGTAGTAAAGGTAGATCGCTATCAGGTTGAAGAAAAGACTGCCAGACGGCGGCCAGATCATAAATGTAACGACTCGCCAGATCTGTCCGTGAAGGATCGCCCTCGCATCCAGCATCAGGTACTGGATGTAGAATGCCGGTGCCATCATCTGGACCAGTACGCCCACCGCATACAGGATCACGATATAATACATGAGATTCGGAATCGCGTACCGTCCGAATTTCCGCTCCATCTTGTTCATAAAATTCATTGAAGCTTTCCTTTCCTAATAGAAATATCTATTTCTCCTACGCCCCGTATTATAATTCCCAACCGTTTCTTTTGTCAAACGCTTTATGATATCGTTACTGGAATGTCTATCCATCCCCTCAACGCATTCTTCTAAAATCTTTACACATTCTTTACAGAATTTTAACCGTTTTTAACCTCAAGATGCCAGTTCCGTCACTTGTATTTTAATGCACTAGGTGCGGAATTTTGACATAACAGTTCAGCTATGTGCCGATTTCGGCAGAAAATTGTATGGCTGAACGGTTCGGCATGTTGATGCCCGCATTCCGGCTGGCTGCCTGCTTTTTGCGGACGGCTCGTTTTTTTCTGTTGAAAAGGAGGTATGGGGAGAACTCCTGCCTGCATGCTCGTATGAATCAATGCTATCGTCTTGGAATCGATATCGGTTCCACTACAGTAAAAGTTGCCGTGATCGACGACAACAACAAAATTTTATTCGCGGATTATGAGCGGCATTACGCCAATATCCAGGAAACCCTGGCCTCGCTTCTGAAAAAGTGTAAGGGAGAACTCGGTGAACTCTCTTTACGGCCCAATATTACAGGTTCCGGCGGACTGACTCTGTCGGGTTATTTACATATTCCATTTGTCCAGTCGGCGTTGCCACCGGCGCTCCAGGGACCTACGCCCGCGGACCGACGTCGCCATCGAGCTCGGCGGCGAGGACGCGAAGATCATCTACTTTACAGGCGGAATCGACCAGCGTATGAACGGAATCTGCGCCGGCGGTACCGGTTCCTTTATCGACCAGATGGCTTCCTTATTACAGACGGATGCTGCCGGTCTGAATGAATATGCAAAGAATTATAAGGCGATCTACCCGATCGCTGCCCGCTGCGGCGTGTTCGCAAAGTCTGATATCCAGCCGCTGATCAACGACGGTGCGACCCGTGAGGATCTTGCAGCCTCTATTTTCCAGGCGGTTGTAAACCAGACCATCAGCGGTCTTGCCTGCGGAAAACCGATCCGCGGAAATGTAGCGTTCCTCGGCGGTCCGCTGCACTTTTTACCGGAGCTTCGAAACGCCTTTATCCGCACCTTAAATTTAACCGGTGATGCGATCATCGCCCCGGACCACTCCCATCTTTTCGCTGCCGTCGGCGCTGCCATGAATGCGAAGGATCACGCGGAGATCTTCTCTCTTGACAAGCTGATCGCAGATCTTTCCGGCGGCATCAAGATGAAATTTGAAGTAAAGAGAATGCAGCCTTTATTTAAGGATGAGGCAGATTATAAGGAATTCACCGACCGCCATGACCAGTACAAGGTCCGCCGCGGCGACCTCGCCACCTATGAGGGAAATGTATTCTTAGGAATCGATGCCGGTTCCACATCCACAACGAAGGTGGCACTCGTCGGCGAGGATGGTTCCCTGCTCTACAGCTTTTACAGCAGCAACAACGGTAGTCCGTTGGCGACCGCGATCTCTTCCATAAAGGAGATCAAGTCCCTGCTTCCGGACAGCGCAAAGATCGCCTACTCCTGCTCCACCGGCTACGGCGAGGCCCTCTTAAAGGCGGCCTTCATGCTGGATGAGGGCGAGGTCGAAACGATCTCCCACTACTACGCGGCGGCATTCTTCGATCCGTCCGTAGACTGCATCCTCGATATCGGTGGTCAGGATATGAAATGTATCCGCATCAAGGACGGCACCGTGGACAGTGTCCAGCTCAACGAGGCATGTTCCTCCGGCTGCGGTTCCTTCATCGAGACCTTCGCAAAATCCTTAAACTACAGCGTTCAGGATTTCGCAAAGGCGGCACTTTTTGCCCAGAATCCGGTGGATCTCGGAACGAGATGTACCGTATTCATGAACTCCAACGTAAAACAGGCGCAGAAAGAAGGCGCTTCCGTTGCGGATATCTCCGCCGGCCTCGCTTACTCGGTGATCAAGAATGCCCTGTTTAAGGTCATCAAGATCACTTCCGCCGGTGATCTCGGAAAGAACGTCGTTGTACAGGGCGGAACCTTCTACAATGACGCAGTCCTCCGAAGCTTCGAGCGGATCTCCGGCTGCAATGCCGTCCGCCCGGATATCGCAGGTATCATGGGTGCCTTCGGCGCGGCACTGATCGCCCGTGAGCGTTACATGCACCGTCCCCATGAGACGACGATGCTCTCTCTGGACGATATGATCAATTTGACCTACACGACAACCATGAGCCGCTGCCGCGGATGCGTAAACCACTGTGTCCTGACGATCAACCGGTTCGAGGGTGGACGTCAGTATATTTCCGGAAACCGCTGTGAGCGCGGTCTCGGCGTGGAAAAGGCAAAACGTGACATCCCGAACCTCTTTACATGGAAGTATCACAGACTCTTCGACTATGAGCCGTTGACAGCCGACAAGGCGACCCGCGGCGTTGTGGGAATCCTGCGGGTCCTCAACATGTACGAGAACTTCCCGTACTGGGCAACCTTCTTTAAGGAGCTCGGCTTCCGCGTGATGCTGTCCCCACAATCCAGCCACCAGATCTACGAGCTGGGCATCGAGACGATCCCGAGTGAGTCTGAATGTTACCCGGCAAAACTCGCACACGGCCATATTTCCTGGCTGATCAAGCGCGATGTTCCATTTATCTTCTATCCGTGTATCCCGTATGAGCGGAAAGAAGTTCCGGGTGCCGGAAACCACTACAACTGCCCGATGGTAACCTCCTATTCGGAGAACATCAAGAACAACATGGAGGAATTAAAAGAAAAGAACGGAAGTTCTAATCCGTTCATGGCGTCTGCTGAAGAGATCCTTCCAGGCAGTTCATAGTCTTTAAGAAGGAATTCGATATTCCGGAATCCGAGACGAAGAAGGCCGCTAAAAAGGCCTGGAATGAACTCGCCCAGGCGAGAACCGATGTGGAGAAGAAAGGCGAGGAAGTCTTACAGTACTTAAAAGATACCGGAAAACACGGTATCGTCCTTGCGGGACGTCCGTACCACATCGATCCGGAGATCAACCACGGCATCGCCGATATGATCACCTCCTACGGTTTCGCTGTCCTCACGGAGGATTCCGTATCCCATTTAGGAAAGGTGGAGCGCCCGCTCGTCGTTACCGACCAGTGGATGTACCACTCCCGCCTCTATGCGGCGGCGGCCTTTGTAAAGACACAGGACAATCTGGATCTCGTCCAGCTAAACTCCTTCGGCTGCGGTCTCGACGCCGTGACCACCGATCAGGTCAGTGATATTCTCACCCGATCCGGGAAGATCTATACGGTCTTAAAGATCGACGAGGTCAACAACCTCGGAGCCGCAAGGATCCGTATCCGTTCCCTCATCTCCGCCCTGCGTGTCCGCGAGGAGCGCCGCTACACGAGAAATATCGTGTCCAGCTCCTACAACCGTGTGATCTTCACGAAGGAGATGAAAAAGAACTACACGCTGCTCTGCCCGCAGATGTCCCCGATCCACTTCGAGCTCATCGAACCGGCGATCCGCAGCTTCGGCTACAACCTCGTCGTTCTCCAGAACGATGACAAGACAGCCGTGGATACGGGATTAAAATATGTAAACAATGACGCCTGCTACCCGTCCCTGATCGTCATCGGCCAGATCATGGATGCCCTGCTGTCCGGAAAGTATGATCTCGACCACACGGCCGTCCTCATGAGCCAGACCGGAGGCGGCTGCCGTGCGTCGAACTACATTGGATTTATCCGCCGTGCTTTGGAAAAAGCCGGAATGGCGCAGATCCCGGTCATCTCCATCAACGCGAACGGTATGGAGACGAATCCGGGCTTCACCTACACGCCGTCCATGCTTGTGAAGGCTCTTCAGGCTGTTGTATACGGTGATGTATTTATGCGTGTTCTCTACGCTACAAGACCTTACGAGGCCGTTCCAGGCTCCGCAAATGCGCTCCACGAGAAATGGAAGAAGATCTGTGTCAAAGCACTCTCCACAAAGAGCGCCGGAATGATGACCTTTGTGAAGAATATCCGCGGCATCATCCACGACTTCGATAACTTAGAGCGCACGAATGTCCACAAGCCGAAGGTCGGAATCGTCGGAGAGATCCTCGTCAAATTCTCACCGACCGCCAACAACCATATCGTGGAGCTCTTAGAGTCCGAGGGTGCTGAGGCGGTAATGCCGGATCTCATGGATTTCCTGCTTTACTGCTTCTACAACAGCAACTTCAAGGCAGATAATCTAGGAATGAAGCGCTCCACGGCGCATCTCTGCAACATGGCGATCTCCCTTCTCGAGTACATGAGAAAGGCCGCAAGAATTGCTCTTGAAAAGAGCACTCACTTCACTCCGCCTTCAAGGATCAAGGATCTGGCAGTGATGGCAAACGGCTTTGTCTCCCTTGGAAACCAGACCGGTGAGGGCTGGTTCCTGACCGGTGAGATGCTGGAGCTCATCAAGAGCGGTGTCAACAACATCGTCTGCGTCCAGCCTTTCGGCTGCCTGCCGAACCATATCGTCGGAAAAGGTGTCATCAAGGAGCTTCGCTACGCGAACCCCAAGGCAAACATCATCGCCGTCGACTACGATCCGGGTGCCAGTGAGGTTAACCAGCTGAACCGTATCAAGCTGATGCTTTCCACAGCACAGAAGAATCTTGAGAAAGAGGAGTATGTAGATCCGAATCTGGCGAAGACGTTAAAAAAGGTGGAAGAGCTTTCTTCCAAGCGGGTCAATAAGTGCCGGTTGTAATTTCACATTCCATAGACTTCTAAATACAAATTCGTCTCAGTCGAAAACTGACTTCCACTGAGACGAATTTGCTGTTACTACCACCTGAAAAAGGTGGGATTCTTATTGAACCTGAATAAAGCACATAAAAACAGCGGCAGATATCGTTTCAGATACCTGCCGCTGTCTGTTATCTTCCGATCAGCGCCCCGGATGCTCCGACATGATAGCCATCCGGCGTCACTGCACTTACGTACATTGCGCCCTCTGGTATCGGATTTCCACCCGGATCAAGGACTCCTGCCATCGGATTCAGGTAATACCAGCCCCCGTTCACAAGGATCCAGCCGATCACCATATCTCCGTCCGCGTTCAGATAGTACCATCTTCCGTTCACCCAGGCATGAGCACTTGCTGCAGGTCACATTTTTCCGCTGTTAAGCCGACACCCCCCGGATCCATGACATCAAAACAGCATATACCTTCCAGAAATTCTCCAGAAAATACATGCTGTTCTTTTGTTCACAGGTGTCCGCCAGCCTCAGCCGGACACCCTGCCATATTCATATGTTATGTAAACCTACATTAAGCCTCCGGCTTCTCGTAGCTGCGATGCATAGAGAAGGAATCCATATCGTAATTCTTTAAGTTCTCCCATACTCCGCGGCCGTCTGCCTTCGCAATCACAGCGTCACGGTCTTTCTTGAATGCCATCTCCTGTTTCATGTTGCTCGGTCCGCCTACGCAGCCGCCCTGGCACATCATACCCTCAATGAAGTCTTCCGGAAGTCTGCCGACCTTGAGAAGAAGAAGGGCTTTCTTAACCTCAGCCGCACCGCTGCAGCGCGCAACCTTAACATCTGCGCTCTCGCCTCTTTCCTTGAAGCACTCGATCACTGCGTTTGTCACGCCGCCGCCAGCCAAAGCGTTTTCCGAAGACACTGCCTTCCTGCTTTGTCTCCTCAGCCGGCTCAAGCTCAACTTCTTTCCGCGCAGCATTCGATGGTAGCCTACCGAAGGTCAGAACATAATCTGCATTGTTCTCGATGGACTTGTCAGCCGCCTCAGACTTCTTTGCCATACACGGTCCGATAAATACGGTAACTGTCTCCGGATCGATCGCTTTTAACATTCTGGATGCCGCACACATCGGGGATACCGTTGTGGACATATTATCGATCAGAGTCGGGTAGTGTTTCTTGATCATATTTACAAATGCCGGACAGCAGGAAGTCGTCATCTTTTTGCCTTCCTTAAATGCCTCTGCCCATTCCATTGCCTCATAAGCTGCTGTCATATCAGCACCGGCAGCAACCTCTACCATATCGGTAAAGCCAACCTTCTTTAATGCAGTACGCCAGCTCTCCATTGTGATATCCTGACCGAACTCACCTTCAGCCGCCGGAGCAACCATAGCAACGACCTTCCTGCCGGCCTTGATCGCCTCGATCACCTGTACAACATATACCTTGGAGGAAATTGCACCGAACGGGCAGCTTCTTACGCAGGCGCCGCACTGGATACATTTCTTTTCATCGATCTGGCAGATTCCTGTCTCCGTATCCATTGTGATCGCATCTACCGGACATGCACGACGGCACGGACGGATCAGCTCAGCGATCGCATTGTACGGACATGACTGAGCACAGCGTCCGCACTCTTTACAGATACCCGGATCGATATGGGCACGGTCGCGGCCGATCGAGATCGCACCAAAGTTACATGCGTTCTGACAGGCTTTACCCATACATTTCTGACAGTTATCGGTTACAACGAATCTTGTGATCGGACACTCCTCACATGCAGAAGAGATGACCTGAATGATATTGTCGCTCTGTTTGTCACTCGGACATTTTCCTTCCGCGAGACGGACTCTCTGACGGATGATCTCTCTCTCCTTATATACACAGCAACGGAACTGTGCCTTCGGGCCCGGGATCAGTTTGAACGGGATATTGTCTCTCTCTTCCTCGAGTCTGCCCTCGAAAGCCAGCTTGGAAACTGTGCGCAGCACGTTATACTTGATCTTAAGCAGTGCCTCATCGTTGGTTTTCATACCATTTCCTCCTAAATTTGAATCCTCAATCATACCTTAATTTTTTTAATGTTTTCGCATCATATTATCGCATATCCCACTTTGCAAAGCAAGTCGGAAATTATATATAATCCAACGCATTCCAATGAAAAACCTTATTTTCTTAAATTGTATACAATAAAGTACAGGCAACGAATTTCCTTGTATTTTCCTATGTTTTTTGTCTTTCTGTATCGGATATTTGTTCGCAGCATGCGGCTGTCCAGCGCCACTTTCTTTGTCTCTTTTTTAACAAAATCAGGTTCGAGTTCCGCCTCTTTCCCGTCGCTCCGCTTCCGATTATTTTTCGGTTTGGCATATGCAGCCTTCTCCTTTAAAACCTTTAAAGCATGTTCTCCCCCAGTCTCATGTTGGATTGACATTCTCAAATCCCCATGATATATTCTATTTAGTTCGGTCGTGCTAACCCCAAAGGTCAACTGTCCTGAGGGAAAAGACGAAAAGAATCTGATACGGGAATATCTGTCATATTCAGGATCCCCGGTATGCTCTTTTCGTGTGCATACCGGGGATTTATCATTCACGCAGACAGTGGGACAAGACCCGTGTCTGTCAGATTTTTTTCAGGAGGAACTAAGTTATGAGAAAAATGTTATCCGTCATGATGGCTGCCGCGATCGCGGGATCTCTCCTTGCAGGCTGCTCATCATCCAAAACCGAAACAACAGCTGCCGCTTCTTCCGCGGAGGAGACAACGACTGCCACTGAGGAAACCACAACGGAAGCCGCTTCCGAGTCCGCCGCTGAAAACACCGGCGAGGAGACCGTTGTCCGTGTCGGCGGTTTAAAGGGACCGACCACCATGGGACTTGTAAAGCTCATGGATGAGGCCGCAAACGGGGAGTCCGAGAACAGCTACGAATTCACTATGGTCACCGCAGCTGACGAGATGACCGCCATGGTCGCAGGCGGAAAAGTCGATATCGCCCTGCTTCCGGCGAACGTCGCAAGCGTTCTCTACAATAAGACAAACAAAAATATCTCCGTGATCGATATCAATACTCTCGGCGTTCTCTACTTCGTATCTGCCGACAGCTCCGTGGCAACGATTGATCAGTTAAAGGGAAAGACCGTATATCTTCCGGGAAAGGGAACTACTCCGGAATACGCACTCCGCTATGTGCTCTCCGCCGCAGGACTCGGAGAGGATGATGTAACTCTTGAATTCAAGTCCGAGGCATCTGAGGTTGCTTCCGTCCTCGCTGAGGATCCGAACGCCATCGGTCTTCTTCCGCAGCCGTTCGTAACTGCCGCTCTCGCCCAGAATGAAAAGCTCTCCATCATCATGGATCTCACAAAAGAGTGGGATAATGTCCAGGGCGAAGGTTCCGGAAGCCGTCTTGTAACAGGTGTTACCATTGTAAACAATGATTTCTTAAAGGAGCACGAGGATCTCGTCGATACGTTCTTACAGGAACATGAGGCATCCATCGCCTTCACCGCGGAGGATCCGGATGCCGCAGCCGAGCTCATCGCAAAGGCTGAGATCGTCGCAAAGGCTCCGATCGCGAAAAAAGCGCTTCCGTACTGCAACATCACCTTTATCTCCGGTGATGAGATGAAAACAGCACTTTCCGGTTACCTTCAGGCTCTGTACGACCAGAACCCGGCCTCCGTCGGCGGTGAGCTGCCGGATGATGGATTCTACTATGTAAAGTAATTGTGACTGCGAAAGTTCTCAACAGTTACAAGCATCCATGCCGACTGTGAAAAACGAGGTATGGCTGGCAAAACAGTCATACCTCATTTCTATATCGCCGTTTATTCTCACGGAATTTAGTTTACATAAGTCAGTTTAATAGCTTGAGCCATGAGAAATATCTGTTATAATTTGTAACTGTTCAGTAGGTCTGCGCACTTGCTGCGCTGACCGTAAGAAAACATAGCTGGAAGGCAAAAATCCCATCAGCGAAGCTGATCTGGAATGGATTTTTGCACGTAACTATGAAGGCACTGAATAGTTACTATAATTTTATTATTACGATTACATGCAGAAATTCAACCGCTGGAAAACAGCATTAATTTTTATTACACTTTATGGAAGGAGACAGCCGCCATGGATCATCGTTTTTCCGGATTTCTCCGCAGGCTCTCGATCATCCTGTTCTGGATCGTCCTCTGGCAGACCGCAGCCTCCCTGATCCGGAATCATATTTTCCTTGTGGGACCTGTCGATACGCTGCGGGCGCTCTGTGAGCAGATCGTTCTCCCAGACTTCTGGTCCGCCATCGCGTTTTCTTTCTGGCGGATCAGCATCGGATTCTTTCTGGCATTTTTTCTTGGACTTTTCACCGGATCTCTGGCATACCGTTTTCCCATCGTGGACGAATTTTTAGAGCCGCCGGTGCAGCTCATGAAGACGGTTCCCGTCGCGTCCTTCGTGATCCTGGCACTGATCTGGACCGGCTCTAAAAACCTCTCCGTCTTTATCTCGTTCCTCGTGGTCTATCCCATGATCCATGTGAACACGAAAGCCGGGCTGATATCTGCGGACCGGGAGCTCTTAGAGATGGCGGAAGTCTTCCACGTCCCGTTTATCCGCCGGGCGTTCTATATCTACCGCACAGCACTCTACCCGTACTTAAAAAGCGCCTGCCGCACTGCCCTCGGCATGGGATTTAAGTCAGGGATCGCTGCCGAAGTCATCGGTGTGCCGGACGGTTCCATCGGCGAGGGGCTGTATCTCGCGAAGATCTATCTGAGCACCGCAGAACTCTTCGCGTGGACGGTCGTCATCATTCTTGTGAGCAGTCTGTTCGAAAAGGGATTCCTGTGGATTCTGAAGAAATGTGCCGGAAAGGGGGCTGATGTGAATGAGTCCGATAAATAAAAAAAATGACACTGCTCTCGCGCTCCGCTCCGTCACCAAATCCTACGACGGGCAGCCGGTTCTCTCCGATCTCTCCCTGGAATTTTCCTCCGGAACTTTCTACTGTCTGATGGCACCATCCGGAAACGGAAAGACTACAATGTTCCGTCTGATCCTCGGACTTGAAAAGCCGGATTCCGGTGTGATCCTGTTCGGTACATCAGCAGGGGATACCGGCAATAACGATATAAAAGCATCTTCCGGCACGGTATCAAAATCTGATCCTTGCAGGATCCGGGGAATGCGTCCCCTGATCTCCGCAGTTTTTCAGGAAAACCGTCTTCTGGAAGGCTATACCGCCATTGAAAACCTCCGATTCGCTCTTGGAAAGCGATATTCCAGCGAATCTCTGACCGCATACCTGCTCCGTCTTCTCCCGGAAGACACCCTGAGTAAGCCTGTCTGTGAATTTTCCGGCGGCATGAAGAGGCGTGTCGCGATCCTGCGCGCGATCCTCGCACCGACCGATATCATTCTCATGGATGAGCCATTTACCGGACTGGACGCGGATACAAGGCAGCTCACGATCGATCTGGTCAAAGAGTTCTGTGCCGGAAAGCTCCTGATCATTGCTACCCATTCGGAGGATGCCGCAGAGCTTCTGGGGGCGAAGATCATTCACTTATAAGCCGGAAAACCATTTCAACTGGCTTCTAACTTCTCAACCATATCATCCAATCTGCCAGTCTTTAACCACTATATATGAAAAAGAATGTGCCTCGCGTGATCGCTTGCGACAATCTACATCTTCGCGCGAGTGCGCATCATTTTAAAAAGCGTTCTCCTGTCCGGTCATCTCATCAACAGATATCCCTCAGGAAAACGCTTCTCTATTATTTACGCACTGTGCAGACAGTAACAGATTTCTCTCTATCTCGCCCCTAACAGCTTATCTATCTTCCTCATATGGAAGAAGTAGACCACGAACATTGAACATCCCGTAAACAGCCAGGACGCCACATACACATTCATCAACATATCATAAGTCGTGAACATGCGGAATATCGTTGTGAGCCAGATCAGGCGAAATACGACCGTACCAAGAATCGTGATGACGGATGGCTCCAGGGACTTTCCAGTTCCTCGCAGGCAGGAACTGGCAACCTCATATGTCGCAGTTAAACCTTCCAAGGCACACACACGATCCATTCGTATGATCCCGTATGCCGCCACCGCAGCGCTCGTCGTATAGATGCTGACGAAAAAATCTTCCCACACGATAAAGATCACGCTGAGGATCTCCGTAAATCCGAATCCAAAGAGCAGGCAGAGCCAGAAGATCTTTCTGCATCTCTTCATGTTGCCCGCACCAAAGTTCTGACTTGTAAATGTAACCGCCGCCTGGGCAAATGCACCTGCAATATCATATGTAAAATACTCAAAATTCAGTGCCAGGGATGAACCCGCGATGGCCGCCTCACCGAACATGTTGATCCCGCTCTGGATAAACACGTTGGAAACAGAAAAGATCGCACCCTGAATTCCTGCCGGGATACCGATCGCCAGCACCTTTTTCAGCTCATTTGTATCGATCCGCATCCTGTCAAACCGGAAGCTGAACTCATCATTCCTGCGGTACAGATGGGAGATAATGAGGAATGTGCTGACCACGTTGGAGATCACCGTGGCGATGGCAACGCCCGCAACTCCCAGATGGAATCCGATTACAAGGAGCAGGTTTAAAATTACATTCAGCACGCCGGACACGATAAGGTAGCACATTGGTCTCCTCGTATCACCGTAGCTTCTGACAATGGCAGCACCAAAGTTGTACGCGACCATAAACGGAATTCCCACAAAATAGATCCTGATATATAAGAGTGCCTGATCCAGCACTGTCTCCGGCGTTCCGGATGCCACAAGGACCATTCTTGCCACCAGCATTCCGATCACGAGAAGCGCAATTCCGAGAACCGCACCGAAGGTCAGGATCGTGTGGACCATGCTGTTGATCTTACCGCGGTTCTTCTGACCAATAAGGTTCGCCAGAGCTGCATTCGGTCCCACAGAAAGTCCTACGATCAGGTTCACGAAAATTCCAACCAGTGCCACACAGCTTCCCACGGCCGCCAGCGCCTGTTCCCCCGCGAATCTTCCCACAACGGCAACGTCCGCTGAATTAAACAGCTGCTGCAAAATACTGCTGAACGCTAACGGTATCGAAAACAGGATCAGTTTTCCTGCCAGTCCTCCGTTTAACATATCCATTTCCTTTGATCTTACTGATGTTTCCAATGTTTTTTCCTCTCTTTTACTTCCATGTGCTGACCTGACCAGTAAATTTTTTCATATCCTCCACAGTATACCACACTTTTCTGATATCTTGACACTTCAAAAGATCCATGCTATCATGATGGTAACCTGATACGCACGAGTGGCTCAGTGGTGGAGTATCGCCTTGCCAAGGCGAGGGTCGCGGGTTCGAATCCCGTCTCGTGCTTTTACAAAAACGAAAGAAAAGAGGTATCCTTTGTGACACCTCTTTTCTTTCGTTTACGCTCCGCGACGTCTCGTTCTCTCACACTAAATCAAAACGCACATCTTCTTTCTCCCATATAATTAAGGTAATTGAAAGCATGATGTGCGTTTTCTTTATTCTCTCTATTTAATTTCCCGGAAATCCCGCAATATTCCCAATCGCTTCCGTCGGTGCAGCTGCGGTTGTTTCCTCACCCGGGTCCTTTGGCGCGGCCGCCGTCGTTGCTTCTGTCGCCGGTGCAGCCGTCGTCGCAGCCTCAGTCGCTGCCGCTGTCGTCGATGCAGTCGTTGTCTCACTGTGTGTGCCCTTTGTCTCAGAGCCACCGGTGGACGCCGCTGTCGTCGATGTGCCGGAAGAACCGGCGGCTGTTGTCGCGGCGGCGGAACTCTCCGGCGCGACACTCTCGCCCGGAACATATCCGTCCGGCATTCCGTCTACAGCTGCTGCCGACGTGGACTCAACGGCTGTCGTCTCATCCGGTGAAACCTTCACGGTTCCCGTATTTCTGCGGATCACAGCTGCATGTCCCTTGTAGGTTTTCGCGTGATCTTCTGTCTTCTCGATAACGGTTCCGTTCTTTGAAACGATCTTATAGGTAACCCAGCGGCTGCCGTTCGTCGCTGCCTTCTGTGTCACCTCGGTGCCCGGATCCAGCGTCGGGTCTTCCACATAGGTCGGCTCCGGCGGCGGAAGCTCATCCGTCTTCTCAGACTCCAGACTCCAGGTGATTCCATCTTCCAGAACCGGTACTCCGTAGAAGGAGACTGTCATCTTCCGGTTGCTGTAGTTCGCGCGGATACCGATGGCCGCCTTTGATGTATTGATAAACCGGAAATCCGGAATATCCCAGCTGATGGCCGCATCCTGTCCCGGAGTTACATAGTTCGGCTCAAAGGTATGAGATCTTCGGAACGTGATCTGCATACCGGACTGAAATGCCACACGGTACATCGTGGAAGATACCTGGCAGACACCACCGCCCGGTTCCTGTACGACCTCGCCACCGCTGTACGCGGCCGCTTCCTGATATCCCTTTTCCGCCGTGCGCTGTCCTACGACCTTATTAAAGGAAAACTCCTCACCTGGCTGCACGATAGTTCCGTTGATAGCCTTGGCCGCGAGCTTCACGTTCGTATTTCTCTTCTCGTTGGCGGTAGTCTCCGTCGTAAACGTAGAAAGAGTCTTATACTGCTCCTTCGCGTTTGCTGCGGAAAGCTCCGGCTGGCTCTCATCGACCTCAGCCTGGATCACAGCGTCATAATTGCCGCTTGTAGCCGCCTCCACAAGATCCTTTATAAGCTTCTCCTGGTTCACAGCCTTGCCCGGAGTTCCGTCCGCAAACAGGAACTTATCTGTCGCAGCGTCATACTCGGAGATAGAACCGTTCTTTGCCTTCACATCCCACTTCGCCGCCGCGTCCGCCGCTGCCTCTGCCGCAGCGGACTGCAGATCCTCAGAGTCTTCAACCGCGAAGGTATACTCCCCCTCTGCCTTTCCCGTGCAGATCCCATCTAAAAACGCGTCAAGATCGGAGTCGATCAGGTTCTCCGCGTCGATGCTCTCCCCGTTGTAGGTGATCGTCACCTTCCACGGATATTCTTTTTCAATTGCGGCCTTCGCCTCACTTCGCGTCATTCCCTTTAAGGAAATTCCATTTACGCTGATATCGGATGCCTGGAATGTGGATTCCTCGATGGCACTGGCCTCCGTCTCTTTTCCATGGCTCTTTCCTCCTGAAAAGATCCGAACCACTCCTGCAACCAGTACGATGCAGATCACCGCAGTGCCGATCATGATCCGCCGTCTTATGATGCGCTTTCTCTTCCTGCGCTGTGCCCGGATCCATGCCGGGGAATGCTGGCGGTACTCGTCCCGATGTTCTCTCTGTCTGTTTGTGTTTCTCTTTTCCATATTTCTTCAACTTTCCGGAAAATTAGAATCTTTTCCATGCTTATGTCAACATAGTTACAGGGTCCGCATCAAATGATGCCGAACCCTGATGTATACAATGTTCGTCGTACACTGCTGTACGCTTCTCAGATACTCACTCATTATATCGGTCTGCCAAACCATTGTCAAGAATCCCGGAGGTCTATTTGTATCTCATATTATCCGAGGAATCCCAGATGCTCCAGCAGGATCTTGATCCCCATGAGTATCAGGATCACTCCGCCGGCCAACTCCGCCCTCGACTTATATTTCATCCCAAATACATTACCGGCCTTTACCCCGATTGCTGACAGGACAAACGTCGTACAACCGATAAAGGTCACCGCCCAGACGATATTTACATGGAGAAACGCAAAGGTGACTCCCACCGCGAGGGCGTCAATACTCGTCGCAACCGCCAGCGCCAGCATGGTCTTCACATCAAAGCTCGCGCTGACCTCTTCCTCTTCGTCCTCTCTGGATTCTTTGATCATGCTTGATCCAATGATCCCGAGAAGCACAAAGGCGATCCAGTGGTCGATCTGGGTGATCATGGATTCAAACTGGCTTCCCAGAAGATAGCCAAGTGCCGGCATCAGCGCCTGAAATCCGCCAAAATATGCACCGCAGATCAGCGCGTGCTTCGGTTCCATCTTTTTTACCGACAACCCCTTACAGACAGACACCGCGAACGCATCCATCGACAATCCTACAGCAAGGATAAAAAGCTCTAAAAGTCCCATAAGTCATGTTCCTCCTAAAAATTGCTTATTTTTTCTGATAAAAAGGAATCCGCTTTCCTGTGCGATCCTTCCGCCTCGCACATTGCGCATCTCAGGCACGCAGTGCCTTTTTGTTTAACAGAACGTTCCATCGGGATTTCCTCTTAAACAAAAAAGAGACTCTCTCTGTCATTTTCGACAGATAAGTCTCATCATTTCAAGTAAAGCCAGGAACATTTCCAGGTATGTTGACCCTACTGCGCTTTCCGGCCGACTACTCCCTTATTCTGGTAAGTCCGTAACTGTATTGTATCGTCACAGTTACAAGTATCTTTGTTCTACAGAAGAGTGCGGATGAAGGTTTGAACCCCACGGTTGCCCGCCAGCTCCTAAAGGCTGGTGCGTCTGCCAGTTCCGCCACATCCGCGCATTCTCCGATAGACTCTCATTATAGCGTGTTTGAAAAGAATTGTCAATTACACAATTGCCGGATATGGCATTTAATCGTGCACTGGCATTTACAATTTCAGATTGCCGGATTTTGCCGGTACATTGTGTTCTGCACCGGCAAAATCCGCAATTCCTGCTGCCCTGCGTTCCAGATCAGGAACCTCCGCAGTTTATTACTTTATACAATTAAGTCAGGAATCTTTCTTGATTTTGTTAATATCTCTTCTTCATATATTTGGAAACTGCTGATCTTCCATACTTTGTCGCCTTGCATGCCGGTTCCTTCGCAGTCCATCTGTGATCTTTCGCCATTTTTGAGTCTGTGATATTGATATACTCATTGCGGAGATTTCCGTATCCATATCCATTCTCCGGATCTCCATTCATGATCGGATCTTCCCATGTCACATCCACATGGTACCATTCCCCGTCAAGTTTGATCTTGTTCCATGCATGGCCGCCCCAGCCGCCGACGCCGTTTCCTTCTCCGCTTACTTCCATCGTCTCAAGTCCGCAGGCATCCGCGAGAAGCGTAAACGTATCTGTATAACCGGCGCATACCGCTGTGCCGTATAAAAGCGCTCCTGTCGTTCCATAGGAAGTTCCCGGAACCGTTCCTTCCAGGAAATTGTCGTAATCGTATGTGATATTCTGAACCATGTACTGGATGATCTCCATCTCCTTTTCAAAGTCCGTCATATCATCCGCGATATAATTATTGACAAAGTCCTTCGCGACTTTCTGGACCTCCGTCAGGTTCTCATTGTCCCACCATGCCGGTCTCTTTGATTTCTTTGAGGTATCGGAAGACTGGTTCTGGGAAGTGTTTGTATTGGTGTTGAAATTCACCGTATTTCCGGATCCCGGGATCCCCTTTCCTGCCTGATAAACAGCATTTCCGGACCCATCAACCCAGGCGCCGTCACTTCCGACGCGGCTGCCATCCAAAAGCGTGTTCGAGATCGCCATCGCTCCGCCGGCTGCCGGATCCAGATAGTAACATTTTCCGTCGATCCACTGCCATCCGGTCAGCATCGCTCCGCTAGATCCGCTTCTCGTATCAAAAAAATACCACTTTCCGTCCTTCTGGAGCCATCCCGTCTGCATGCAACCCAGACGGTTTCCTGCCTCCGGCCACAGATAGTACCATTTTCCCCCGTTATTTTTGTCCTGATACCAGCCGGTCTGCATATAGCCGTCCGCAGTTTTACATACCCAGCCATTTTCCTGATGAATCCAGTTATCCGCAAATGCCGGAAATGCTGCTGCCGCTGCGATCAGACCTGCCCCCACAAGTGTCCTGAAATAAAATTTCCTCTTTTTCATACGTCTCTCCTTTTTCACCGTCTTTAGTATATTTTCATCATAACTATACGGTATAAGGATGTCAATGTCAATTTCTATTACATTCCATCATTCCATTTCGACATATGGAATTAAAAATCAATACGAATCCTGCACTCATTGCTGTCATTTTCCAAAAAAGCCGGCATCTGACGAATCAGATTACCGGCTTTCTTCTTATTGTTTATCGTAGTCATCCAGGAAATTGTAACTCCAGTCTCCCTTGTGATATCCGATGACCGTCTTCAGATTGATGTTGTGAACACTGTTGAAGATGTTCATGTCGATGGTGTCACAGCGCTTCCTGAGCTCCGCGATCAGCTCCTTCATCTCGTCGCGCTTCGATCCCTTTTCGCCGCCGCAGGTCGCGCAGCGCTCGGTGAAACGGCAGGCGCACTGGATAAAGTGAAGGTGGTTGTAATCTCTCCATGCCTTGATATCCGCCTCGCGGACCATATACATCGGGCGGATCAGCTCCATGCCCTCGAAGTTTTTGCTGTGGAGCTTCGGCATCATCGTCTCGACTTTTCCGCTGTACAGCATGCCCATGAGCGTCGTCTCGATCACATCATCGAAATGATGCCCCAATGCGATCTTATTGCAGCCAAGCTCCTTTGCGTGGGAGTAAAGGTAACCGCGGCGCATTCTCGCACAGAGATAGCACGGACTCTTATCCACGTCAGCGACAATATTGAAGATATCGCTCTCAAACACGTTGATCGGGATGCCGAGAAGCTTCGCGTTGTTTAAGATGATATTCCAGTTGTCCTCGTTGTAGCCCGGATTCATCACAAGGAACACAAGGTCGAATTTTACCTTGCCGTGAAGCTGCAGCTCCTGTAAAAGCTTCGCCATCAGCATCGAGTCTTTTCCTCCGGAAATGCAGACCGCGATCTTATCGCCTTCCTTAATTAACTCGTAGTCATGGACTCCCTTTGTGAAACGTCTCCAGATGGACTTGCGGTATTTCGTGATGATGCTGCGCTCGATGGCTTTCGTCCGCTCTGTGACCTCTTCCTCGTTCATGACCATCATGGACAGGGACAGGCGCAGGAAGGAACGGTATCCGCCCTCCACGCTTCCGGCATCAAAGCCCGCATCGCTTAAAAGTTCCGCAACATACAGGCTCTTGTTCCCGGTGTGGCAGAGCACCCAGACCGGCTTGTCCTTCGGGATCGCCGCGAGAAGCTTTCCCACATTCACGCCCTCTTCCCAGGCTTTTCCATCGCCGATGGTGCCGGATTCCAGATCCGCCTCTTCCGGATTCTCCAGATATTCCACCAGCTTGTCCTCCGGGATATTTAAGGCGGCGTCCATGGACCCCTTTTTGTATTCCTCCGCCGGACGGATGTCAATGATCGTCCGGTCAAAGGTTCTTCCATTGATCAGCTCTGCGGCTGTAATCGTTTTAATCATTCTTTTTCTGTTCTCCGTTTACGGCCGTCTCCGGGTGCCGGGGTGCCGTCACTGTTTCTATAGGAAGAAAATCCCTGTATTTTCAAGGAGTTTCCGATTTTATACAACGGTTGACATGATAACATAAGGAAAAAAAGCTGTCAATCTGTATCTTTGCAGTTCTTTATTTTCCCATAATGTCCTGTAACATGTATACACGGTTGAAGGGGAATGAGAAATAATATCCGTCCGCGAAGTCTTCCACCATCTTCATAACTTCCTTCGCGAGCTGGATTCCCGCTGCCTCGCCTTCCTTGCGGTTCGCTTTCTCCGGGTATCTGGCAACGATCTCGTCCGTCACGTTGACGCCTGCGATCTCATTTTTCATGAACATGGCATTTTTTCTGCTGATCAGCGGCATGATCCCGCAGAGGATTGTCGCGCCCGTCTCCTCCTTGATCCGGCGCAGTCTCGCCGCGTCCTCCTTCGTGAATACCGGCTGGGTCAGGAAGAACTCCGCGCCCTCTTCCATCTTTTTCTTCACACGTCCGATCTCCACATCCAGGTTCTTTCTTCCCTGGTTGATGGCACCGCCGTAGCACAGCGGGTTCTTCGCGAAGACATCCTCGTTCATCTCCTTTGCGATCTTCATGAGACCGGTGGAGTCGGAGTTGAACACCGCCTTTACGGTCTGTCTCGCTGTGGACGGGATCGGATCTCCTGTAATAATTAAGAAGTTATGGATGTCATTGATGGCCGCTCCCAAAAACAGGGACCGCATAGCGATCGCATTCCGGTCACGGCAGCAGATATGTGGCATCACATTAAGGCCTGTAGCCTGACGGACCTTGCTCGCCATGAGGACGGAATCGACTCTTGTCCGTCCGGACGGGGAATCCGGGAATGTGAGGACATCCACGCCCGCGTTCTTCAAGAGGTGGGCAGACTCTAAAAGCTTCTCATCATCCGCATCGAACGGCGGAGCAAGTTCTACCGCGATAAGCTTTTTCTGTTTTCTCTCTCCGTTTTCGTCGTAGAGGAATCCATGTCTCTGGACATGTCCCGTCTGCTCCCCATTATCCGTCTCTGTATCCAGGACAATCTTGTTTAAGATTCCGTCCCACGAAGACAGTTCTCCGATAAATTCCGGGGTCGTTCCACAGCAGCCGCCGAGAATATCTGCGCCGAGCGCCTGAAGTTCCTTCATCTTCTCCGCAAAGTATGCCGGTGTGTTGCCAAACTGGAGCTTATTTCTTGTCAGTGTCGGATATCCCGCATTCGGGATCGCAAGCAGGAACTTATCCCCAGGACGTCCTGCCTTTTCCAGGATCTGGCGCATATGGGCCGGACCTACGCCGCAGTTTAAGCCCACCGCATCGATCTCCGGAACAGCCGCCGCATCCGCTAACAGGCGCTTCGCGCTGAGTCCCGCCGCGCTGTAGCCAAACTGGTTTACAGAGAAGGAGACCATGATAAACATCTCATATTCCGCGCAGATCTTTTTGATCGCCGGAAGAATTCCGTCGAGGTCCGCGAATGTCTCAAAATCCAGAACTGTGACACCGCGCTCCGCAAAGGTCTTCGCAATCTGATAATACTCGTCCGCCGCTGCCGCCGCGTCCTCCGCTCCATTCACCGGAATCGGGCCGATATCTCCCGCAATCCAGGCATCTCTCCCGTTTACCGCGTCTCTCGCAATCTCAACCGCCGCCTGAATGTTTTTCTCAACTTCCGCAAAATCCTCCTGCAGTGTTTCTTTGTTTGACGCAAAAGTATTTGTCCTGATAAATTTCGCTCCGGCATTCAGGTATTCTTCGTGGATCTTCTTTACCTTCTCCGGCGCAGTAATATTTGCTAGCTCCGGGATATCCTGGGTCTGGTATTTTGCGGCAAAATAGGTTCCGAAGGCGCCGTCGGTGATGAGGTTGGTGGTTTTCAGATATTCGCGTAAATTCATGTTCGTCCTCCTGTGGGGTATCAGCTTTTATGGGGTAGTCTGACATTCTGACACAATTATTATATAGAAAAACCGGACCTCTGAAATTCAGAGATCCGGCAATTCATAAGAAGAGCGGGTGATGGGAATCGAACCCACGTATCCAGCTTGGAAGGCTGGTGTTCTACCATTGAACTACACCCGCGTATAAGTAATGAGAGGCAACTGATGACATCGAAAGTTTTTCGTTGGGAGCTTGCTCACATAAGAAAAAATTTTTATGTCAGCAGTTATCGCCGTTGCAAACGGCGATTATGGAGCGAAGCTCCATAATACCTCGGAGCCATCCTCACCAGTACCTCTAATGCCCAAAGCTGGAATCGAACCAGCGACACGAGGATTTTCAGTCCTCTGCTCTACCAACTGAGCTATCTGGGCGCATAAATTTGGAAGCACAGAGGAAAAGTAAAAATTTAGAAAAAAAATTTCGTTGGGAGCCTGCTCACATAAGAAATTTTCTTTCTAAATTTTTGCGTTGATTTGTATTTACAAATCAACGTACATCTCGGGGACGCAGTTCCCGAGATGGGCTTTCCGCAGCTCGCCAAGAACTGCTCATTCCAATCTGGGGCTTTTCATTCCCTAACTTCCTGGATCAATAATGGGCGGAGGTGGATTCGAACCACCGAAGCAAGTTGCAGCAGATTTACAGTCTGTCCCCTTTGGCCACTCGGGAATCCGCCCATATCATTCTGACAAGTCAAAATGATACCATACATTAATTCAAAAATCAAGCAATTTTTTCATCATCCTGCCCAGAACTCCGCGCGATAAAGATCATCGCCCCATTTCCCGGAAGCTCCACTTCCATCACACCATCCACCACCGGGTATTTCAGGCTTCCCACATTGTAGCGCTTCGCGTCCGTGAGCATCACACGGACCATGGCATCTGCGGTCACCTCCGCTTCCCATACCGGGATCCGGACTCTCTGTGCATAGTCCTCGCTGTTCACCACGACGACTCCCTGCTCGTCTGCGTCAAACCTTCCGTAGGCGATCATGCCGTTCTCCGCCAACAGCGGCTTAAACGCCCCCCGCCTGAACACAGAAGTCCTGTTCCGGATCCCCGTCAGATACCGGTGGAATTCCGTGAGCTCCAGATCTTCCTTTCCCCACGGGAACGTTCTCCGGTTGTCCGGATCTGTCCAGCCGCAGACACCGGCCTCATCCCCGTAATAGATCGTCGGAGCCCCCGGCCATGTCATCTGGATCAGGGCGCCGGAGCGGAATGTTCCGTAATTGATGCCTTTTTCCGCGTTCTCAGCGTCCTCCGGCTTATAAAGCCGTCCCACCACGCGGTTCGTTCTCGTAAGGAATCTCGAGTGATCGTGGTTCGAAAGCTCATTCATCGCCGCGTAGAGCGATCCCGTCTGCATCCGGCTCATATTGGAAAGCATGGAGCACATAAACGCCTGGCTGTTGTGGAGCAGGTGCTCATCCTTCCGCTCGCTGTGCTTCTCAAGGCCTGTGAGGAACCAGGAGACCGGCTCCATGAACGCATCGTAATTCATCACCGTGTCCCACTGATCCCCGGAAAGCCAGTCTGAAGCATCCCCATAATGTTCCGCCAGGATCAGCGCGTCCGGGTTCGCCTCCTTCACCGTCTTCCGGAAATCTCTCCAGAACCGGTGGTTCACCTCCGGTGAATGCCCGAGATCCGCCGCCACGTCAAGTCTCCAGCCATCGATGGAGTATGGCGGGGAGAGCCAGCGTTTCGCGATGTCCAGCACATACTGGTACAGCTTCTCCGATCCCTCATAGTTCAGCTTCGGCAGCGTGTTATGTCCCCACCAGCCTTCGTAGGAATCATTGTCCGGCCATCCGTCCTGATCTCCGAACAGGAAGAAATCCCGGTACGGACTGTCCGCTGTCAGGTAAGCCCCCGGCTCATACCCGCCGTCCTTCTCATAGATCTTCTCCCGGTCCATCCATTTATTGAAGGAACCGCAGTGGTTGAACACGCCGTCCAGGATAATCCGCATCCCCCTCTTATGGACCTCCTGCACAAATCGGGCAAAAAACTCATCGCTGGCCTCCAGATTTTCCCGGTCAGAGGTGCGCACGGAATACCGCTTCGCATTCCCGTTGTCTGACGCGTCTCCCGTCACAAGCCCGCCCTCATCCTTTACGATCACGCCGTAATGCGGATCGATATGCTCGTAATCCTGACAGTCGTACTTATGGTTCGACGGAGACACGAACACCGGACTCAGGTAGAGGACCTCCACCTTCAGACTCTGAAGATAGTCTAACTTATCCCAGATCCCCTGAATATCACCGCCGTAAAACCGGTCCACATCGAGAACCGAAAGCCGATCATCCCATTTTTCCACCTTCGTCACCGGGAATCCGATGTAGACATACTCGTCCCCCAGAACATCGTTCGTCGGATCTCCGTTGTTAAACCGGTCCACGAAGATCTGGTACATCAGGGCACCCTTCGCCCATTCCGGTACATGGAATCCAGGTGTGATCACGAAAGGCGCATCCATGCCGCCGGCCTCCAGAACGCCGAGACGATTGTAATGGCAGACCTCGCTCCCCTTTACCGCCTCAAAATCATATCGCAGCGGGGTCTCTCCCACTAAAATCTCTGTCTCATAGAAATCAAATCTTCCGATGGATTCCTTTTTCTTAAGCTCCAGCCGCCTGCCCTCTTCCCGGCTTACGGCATCCCGGACCACCGCATACACATGATCCACATCCCCGGCTCCGGTCCGGAACCTGATCGTTACTTTATCCCCGCACTCCGGTTCTTCCGGAATGCGGTACTCTTTTGTCCCATCACTGAAAAGTGCCGCCTTCAACATATTTTGAATGGCCTCCCTTACTGATCTGAAACGGCTGCCCGGTCAGCACGCAGCCGTATGACTGATATCTGTTTTCATTTACTTCACTCACAAGTGTTATTATACAGGATTGCACACCTGTTTGCACGTTTTTTTCTGAAAATAGATAGACCCGAAAATAGAAAGACCTGAAACCAGCCGCTCTGAACTGCGGCAAAAATTCCAGGTCTTTTGTCTAAAAATGGGCAGAAAGAAAGCCAGCGGGGGGAACCACTGGCCTTCTTCGGAA
>SCPN01000076.1_pt1 | contig 24057 bp, 27 predicted proteins | sample 6106831 | NCBI WGS metagenome assembly SCPN01 (sample SAMN10720447, study PRJNA508395) | human gut metagenome | isolation source: Participant 1, 0 month
CTTTCCTTTTTACCATTCAACTCACTGTCGATCGCTATCGGATACTGAATACCAATAGCCGTAGTAGTACCTTCAACTGCAACATTAAAGTATTTATTATCCGAGATGGTTAATGTTCCTTCATAAGTAATGTATTCTACCGGTTGAGTAGTGAGATACGCATCCATGTCCGATGCACTCATATTTTTCGGTGTCGTAGGATACGCAAAGGTCGTTTACGCTCTACAACTGCTATCTCCGCATCTTTAGAGAACTGAAACGGAGCACCTTTATACGAACTCATAGCACCTGAAACTGTCACTACATCCCTAAAGAATATGTTGGCAATGCATTCAGATACACCATTATAATACCTGTTTCATCTTTTACCAGAAGACTTTTGGCATTGGCTGCTACAACCTCACCTTTTACATCATAAGTACCGGCACCTGAATTGATAGCATCGGCAATATTTGTATAGGTAGGTTCCGGCTCTTCACCACCACCGCCTGTACTCGGTTCTGTTTCAGAATAAGCATAATTGACCAGACGCATAGCACCGTCAGCAGGATTCTTCACTGCCTCTTCGAGAATGTTAGGAATTTGTCTCACCGTAGACGGAGACAGATAGGGAAGCAGATACTGTTTCACCCCATACTGCCTTGTAATCGTCAGATGTCAAATCGTATTTTGAAACACTATTAAAGTCTTTCAGATATTCGGGAAGTTCTTCAAAGTTATTATAATTGATAGTTACTTTTGAACCATCACTCAAATAAGGATACTTATCGTTAATGTATGCTGGGAGATACCATGCTGCAGGTGCATCTTCTGTGAAAAATTTATTCTTACCTACCGCTTCCAAAGCATTTGCATAAGTTTCTCCTTCCGGATCTTTGGATAACGCCAGTTCTTTATTTGCAGCTATGCCGGCAATGGTTTTGTATTCAGCATCTTCGAGCGTTAACGTAACGTTCTGTACATCCGTGGCATTAGTGAGGTCATCATACCCCGGAAAATTGTCTTCGTTGTAGTCGCAACTTGCCAAAAGCAGCAAGCCAGCACACATACTAAATAATATATTTTTCTTCATAATCTGTCTTGGTTTAGAAATTGAACTTCAATCTTACAGAATAGGTACGACCGAAACCATAGAGTACGCGTGTAGCCGATTCCCAATCGTGACTATTACCGTCACGGGCGTCAGCGATATATTCCTGATCGAAGAGGTTATTGACATTACCGCTCAGAGTAGCACGCACCTTGCCAAAATCGAAGGTGTAGCCCGAGCTCAAATCAAACGTACTGTATGACGGTATCTGCCATGGATTGCTTATCAGAATTTCCTTACCCATCTTTGCACTTCCCGCGTCAATGTCATAATCGGCATAGTTGCGTGCAAAGAAGTTCCAGTCTGCCGCGAGACGTACACCTTTCATCGGACGGAAAGTAACGCCCAAAGCTGCTGTGGTCTGGGCAGAGCCACCAACATGGACATTATCCATCTTGATGTTAGCTTTATACTGTTCAGCATTTGACATATCTACCACAACAGTACCTTCGCTAGGGTCTGACAGCATCTGACCGGATGAATTGAAATAGTAACCGGTAGCATTACCATTCCAACGCCAATCTCCCCATGAGAACATACCATTGACCTCCATCCAAGAGAATGGTTTAGCCATAAAGTCTAATTCAATCCCCCAGTGGTCTGCATTAGCACCAGTCATATTCAAAGTATAACGGTCGCTGTCTCTCATATCACCAGAGTCATACATAGCCTTGTCCATCCAACGTGTGTAATACGCGTTCAGATTAGCAGTAAAGAAGCCACTACGGAAGCCATACCCCATTTCAAAAGACATGATTTTTTCGTTTTTAGCATCATTATTGCGCGCGTGAGAAGTTTGTGAGTTTAGAAATGATGTATCGAACATTGGGGCGCGGCTGATATAACCTGCATTAGCGAATATGTTATTACGCTCATTGAGATTATAGTTGATACCACCTTTGATATTTCCACCCAGATAATTTTTAGTGGATGATTTAGCCTTATCTTTGCTATAATAAAGACGATCGTAACGCCAATAGCCTGTGTTTGAAAGTCCACCGGAAACAAAAGCGCTGAGTTTGTCCTGATTGTATTCCAACTGCGCGAAAACACCTTCCTGCAATACCAGACCATCATAGTCGCGTCTTAAAACATCCCCTATACCTAACTTGGCATTTTAAAATTAGGGTCGGCAGCGATAGGGTTATTCTCAGCAGACACATTTTACGGTTGTATGAATCGACAAAGTATTTGCCGCCAAACAAGTCGGTAAGAATATCCTGGTGCAAACCTTTGTAGTAACGAAGGTCGATACCGCCATAGAAGTCGAAGTTTTCACCAAACTTTGTAGTATAGGTAGAAAGTAATCCATACCACATATGATTGTTCATCATCTTACTCATCACCATCTTTGAACCTGTGGTACTTTGAGCATTCATCGTCTCAACGGCATCGTAATCAAAGGTTCCGTCAGGTCTGCGGAAATCATTGTTCACCAATCCGTTTGTAGAACCATACCATTTGTTACTGTAATCACTATCTCCTGTACCTCTATAACCGTCACCACGGCCGATTGATACGTAAGCAGCAGTACTCAGACTGGATTTCTGGTCGATTTGCCACAAGTGGTTTAATGATATCTGCGGCTTGTGATAGGAGTTTCTCGCAGAATTGTAAACTTGACCGTTTCTGTAACCAAAAGTCGAATTATACTTATAAGGACTATCATCGCCCATATATTGTTTCACACGCTGCCATTCCTTAATGCTAAGACCGTTTTGGTTACTACGTTGATTGTGCCACTGGGGAGCACCAAAAGCCGTAAAAGTCAACTGATGGTTATCATTGAAACGTTTAGCGATACTGGCAAACCAAGTGTAGCCTTCAAATTCTGTACCTTGAATGTATCCGTCACCCCATGTCTTACCACCTAACAAAGTAAACGCCCATCCGTCTTTGGAAAGACCGGAAGATACACTGAACAAAATCTTGTTATAACCATCATTACCCATACCATAAGATACAAAGCCTCCTTTTTGGGCGTCTGTACTCTTGGTTATGATATTGATAGAACCACCGACAGCCGGAGATGAGACTTTAGATGCGCCCAAACCACGTTGTACCTGCATACTGCGAGTCACATCGGACAAACCTGCCCAGTTAGACCAATATACTTTTTGATTCTCCATACCATTCATAGGCACACCGTTAATCATCATCGCTACATTTTCGCTCTTGAAACCACGTACATTGGTTTTAGAGTCACCGTAGCCACCACCGTCTTTCGTGGTATATATACCCGGAGTAGATTTCAGAATTTCAGGAAACTCCTGTGAGCCTAACTTTTCTTCTATGAATACCGGATCGATTGTAGACACTGCTACCGGAGTTTTACGTGCAACGGCAACAGATGAAGTAATCGTGACATCTGCCAACATCACTGCGTCCGGCTGCATCTTGATAATGCCCAATTCCACAGAAGTACCTTTCTGCGTAATTTTCTTTTTTTGGTCCTTGTAACCCACATACTTAAATAATAATGTGGCATTCGAAGCAACACTTTGCTTAAAATAACCGTCAATGTCGGTTGTAGACCCTTGTGTAGTACCTTCTACCATTACGGCAGCTCCTACCAGCGGCTCACCAGTCTCAGAATCGACCAGCTGACCGCGCACTGTAGTTTGGGCCGATGCGGCAGTACAAAATACTGACAGCACAGCAACTAACAGGACTTGAATTAGAAATCTTCTCATAATTCTGCTTTTAGTTAATAGATAATGTTAATCAACCTTTAAAATGTGTTGTTAAGATGCAAATATAGTACTATTAAACAAGATAATCATTACAATTGTGCTACATTTTTTCAAGGAACTAAAGCATTGTTGTTTTTTGTTAAAGCAAAAAGCTCCACATATAATTGCGGAGCTTTCTTTCTATTACAAATGTGAGAAATTTACTTTCAATATAAAACCAAATTCTAGTCAGTCATTAGCTTTCTATAACGAACACGTTTCGGCTCTTCATTTCCTAAACGTTTCAATTTATTTTCTTCGTACTCTGAATAAGAGCCTTCAAAGTAGAATACGTTGGAGTCTCCTTCAAAAGCAAGGATGTGTGTACAGATACGGTCGAGGAACCAACGGTCGTGGGAGATAACTACCGCACAACCTGCGAAGTCTTCCAAACCTTCTTCCAGTGCACGCAATGTATTTACGTCGATGTCATTGGTAGGCTCATCGAGCAATAGTACGTTACCTTCTTCTTTCAAAGCCATCGCCAGGTGCAGACGGTTTCTTTCACCACCGGAAAGGACGCCGCAAAGTTTTTCCTGGTCGCCACCGGAGAAGTTGAAGCGGGAAAGGTAGGCACGGGCATTTACATCACGTCCACCCATACGAATCAATTCATTACCGCCGGAGATGACTTGATAAACGCTCTTGTTCGGGTCGATATCACGGTGTTGCTGGTCTACATAAGCTACTTTCACAGTCTCTCCTACTTCAAATTCGCCTTTGTCTACTGTATCCAAGCCCATAATCAGGCGGAACAAAGTAGTTTTCCTGCACCATTGGGACCGATTACACCGACAATACCGTTAGGGGGAAGCATGAAGTTCAAGTCGTCGAAGAGAAGTTTGTCACCATAGGCTTTGGCTACATGTTTGGCTTCGATTACTTTGTTACCCAGACGAGGACCGTTCGGGATAAAGATTTCGAGTTTCTCCTCTTTCTCTTTTACGTCTTCATTCAGCAATTTATCGTAAGAGTTAAGACGGGCTTTACCTTTTGCCTGACGGGCTTTCGGAGCCATACGAACCCATTCAAGCTCGCGTTCCAACGTCTTGCGACGTTTGCTGACTGTTTTCTCTTCCATTTCCATACGTTTGGTTTTCTGTTCCAGCCAGGAAGAGTAGTTGCCTTTCCAGGGAATACCTTCGCCACGGTCGAGTTCGAGAATCCATCCGGCAACGTGGTCGAGGAAATAACGGTCGTGGGTTACGGCAATAACTGTTCCTTCGTATTGTTGCAAGTGTTGCTCCAGCCAGTCAATAGACTCTGCGTCCAGGTGGTTGGTAGGCTCATCGAGCAACAGAATATCGGGTTTCTGCAAGAGTAGACGGCAGAGAGCCACACGCCGACGTTCGCCACCGGAAAGATTGACTACCGGTTGGTCTTCGGGCGGACAGCGAAGGGCATCCATCGCACGTTCCAGTTTACTATCGAGATTCCATGCGTCTGTCGCGTCAATAATATCCTGCAATTCGCCTTGACGGGTAAAGAGGGCATCCATTTTATCCTGATCCTCATAATACTCGGGCAGGCCGAATTTTTGGTTGATTTCTTCGTATTCTGTAAGTGCGTCAACAATAGGTTGCACGCCTTCCATTACTACTTCTTTTACTGTTTTTGTGTCATCCAGATGAGGTTCCTGTGCCAAGTAACCTACAGAGTATCCGGGAGAGAATACCACTTCGCCCTGATAAGATTTCTCCAAACCTGCGATAATCTTCAATAAAGTAGACTTACCGGAACCGTTCAAACCGATAATCCCGATTTTTGCTCCATAGAAGAAGGACAGGTAAATGTCTTTCAGCACATTCTTATTCGGAGTGAAAGCTTTGCTCACTCCCACCATTGAGAAGATAATTTTTTTATCGTCAGCAGCCATATATTAATAATGTATATTGTTGATAATGGCACAAAGATAAGAAAAATGTTTGAAATCTTTTGGAGTTATAAAAAAATGTTCTACCTTTGCACCCGCATTCGAAAGAAAGCAAATAAGGATTGATTCGCTAGCTCAGCAGGTAGAGCACAACACTTTTAATGTTGGGGTCCTGGGTTCGAGCCCCAGGCGGATCACTGAAAGAAAAGCCAAAAGGCGACAAGAAAAAGACAAGTCCTACAAAATCAATATTTTGTGGGACTTTTTTTATTGTCTTTTGGCTACCTTGACCGCCACGAAAAGGTCACTGACAGACAAAAATTAGTGCCTTATTCGTACCCCCGACAAAATTCTTCAAAAAGGGGTACGATTTGTCGGAAAATGGCGAAATGTTGTCGAGATTTGGCGACCCTGCATTTATCTCATTATGAGTTAATAAAAGTAGTTTTGTAACTTAAAAAATGAGGTATGAAATCAACATTCCGAGTATTGTTCTTCCTGAAACGGGACAAGGTGAAAAAGAACGGTAATATGCCAATCATGGCACGTATTACCATTGACGGGAAATTAGCCCAATTCAACACTAAACTTGAAGTCAATCCTAAAAACTGGTCTGCCAAAACCGGAAAGGTAAATGGCAGAGGAGCGGAATTTACCCGCATGAATGAAATGCTGGATAGCATCAAGGCTACCTTGCACAGACACTATCAGACCATTTTAGAACGGGACAGCTATGTAACCGCAGAGAAAGTACGCAACGTGTTCTTAGGTAAAGAGGAAAAAGCAAAAACTCTCTTACAGGTATTTTCCCAGCACAATGAACAATATGCGCTGAAAGTAGGGAAAACAGCCACGCAAAAGACATATACCCGTTATGAACTTACCAAAAATCGCCTTGCCGAATATATCCACGATAAATATCATGTGGAGGATATTACCTTTCGGGAAATAAATGTCGTGTTTATCGAGGGCTTCTACCTATTTATCCGGGAGAATTATCCGTGTACCCACAATACAGCCATGAAGTTTATACAGCGTTTCAGAACTGTTGTTCTGTTTGCCCACAACTTGGGACTAATTACTTTTAATCCTTTCGGGGCATATAAGCTGAAATTTGAATATGTGGAAAGGGATTTTCTTGAACAAGTAGAATTAGATCGGATATATCAAAAGACATTCGCCAGCAAACGACTGGAGCAAGTTCGTGATATATTTATTTTCAGTTGCTACACTGGACTGTCTTATGTTGATGTCTGCGAACTAACCCCTGAAAATATAAGATTGTCCTTTGACGGTAATTTGTGGATAATCAAGAAAAGACATAAGACAAGCGTAACGTCCAATATTCGATTACTGGATATACCCAAATCCATTTTGCAGAAATATGACGGGAAACTGCCCAATGGTAAATTATTGCCAGTTATCAGTAATCAGAAGATGAATGATTACTTAAAAGAGATTGCGGTTGTTTGCGGAATAAATAAGAAAATCACGTTCCATGTAGCCCGACACAGCTTTGCGACCCTTAGCATAAGTTATGGCGTACCTATTGAAAGCGTATCTAAAATGTTGGGACACACCAACATAAGAACTACCCAAATCTACGCAAAAATCATAGATACTAAACTTAGTGAAGATATGGACATTTTAGCTAACAAGCTAAATAACAGAAAAATATCAGTCATATAAATACTAACTTAAAATAATGATTATGGACTTGCAGATTATCCAAAACAAGATTTTTGAAGTCAGAGGTTACCGGGTGATGCTTGACTTGCATTTAGCAGAACTCTATCAAGTGGAAACACGAGCTTTGAAACAAGCGGTCAAACGTAACATAGACCGCTTCCCCAGTGATTTCATGTTTGAGTTGAGCAAAGACGAGTGGTTAGGACTTATCACAAATTGTGATAAGTTCCCTGACAATATCCGCCACACGCCCACCCCGCCTATGGCTTTCACAGAACAGGGCGTAGCCATGCTTTCTTCGGTTCTCCGTTCCAAAGTAGCCATAGAAGTAAACATTTCAATCATGCGGGCTTTCGTCCTCATGCGCCAAATGGTAATCGGTTACGAGGAACTGTTAAGGCGCATTGAGGAACTGGAGGTAAGCACCGATGTGCAGTTCAACGAACTGTACCAAGCCCTTACCCAGCTTTTGAGCCAGTCGAAACAACAGAAAGAACGCCGTCCGGTAGGTTTCGTTACCTATAACCGTGATAAGAACGAATAGGTAACGATTTCGGTAACGAAATACCACCTAATAAGCTATATCCAAGCATTTTACATCCTTTCACCTTGCGGGCAGTCCACAGACTACCCGCATTTTTTATATCCCTTTTCCACTGGCACATTCCCCGAAACGCCAGCCGTGCGTGGCATGGCTGACTGTATTTCGTGAAAAGAGCCGTTGGAAACCCGCACAAGCGTACCGCAAGGTGAACTTGCCATACCCTTGCCTTTCCCGCCCGCATGGAGTGTTCCCTAAAGGATGAAAGGGAACAAGCACTTTTCCCCTGTTTCCCTATCTGTAAATCTTCCTCATTATGCAGTCCCCCAGCCGGGACAGTCGTTTTTATCATTTCAATAGGCAAAGGTAGCTACGGGGGCTTTTGGCTCTGCAAATTGGGTTTCATCGAAAAAAATTGTTCCAGCTTCCCGTTGGTCGGAAAAAATTTTTGTCGGAAAAATTTGCATAGCAAGACCCCTTCACAAACCAGCCTATGTGAAACGAAAACGACCGACCCGACCGGAAGACGCATAAAAAAAAAGTCGGATTTACGGGAAACAGGAAAAAAGTTCAGTGAAACTTCAACTCCCTCACCTCTCAAATCCGCATAAAATCAAAAACTTAAAAATTACAGCAATATGGAAGCAAAGGTATTATCGGAAGCAAAAGTTTATGTAGGCACTTACGCCAAGTATAACAACGGTTCATTGTTTGGGGCATGGCTCGACCTTTCGGACTATTCGGACAAGGAAGAATTTTACGAAGCCTGCCGGGAACTGCACAAGGACGAGGAAGATGCGGAATATATGTTCCAAGACTGGGAGAACGTGCCGGAGGGCTTAATCGGCGAAAGCTGGATTTCTGAAAACTTCTTTTCCCTGCGTGATGCGGTAGAGGATTTGGACGACACCGAACAGGAAGCCTTTTTGTGGTGCAACTACAAAAGCCATGATTTGGGCGAGGAAGATGCGGACGACCTTGTACGTGATTTCCGGGACGAGTATCAGGGGGAATATGACGATGAAGAAGATTTCGCCTATGAAATTATAGAAGAATGTTACGACCTGCCGGAGTTCGCAAAGACTTATTTCGATTATGAAAAGTTCGCCCGTGACCTTTTTATGTGCGATTACTGGTTTGATGACGGTTTTGTGTTCCGTGCGGCATAACCAAATACCAATCCGGGCGGGGTGTCAAAGCCCTGCCCGCTAAAAACAACCAAGCGATGAAACGGAAAAGCATTTATAGAATCCTTTGGCGGGTGTTGCTGCTCTGCCTTGCATGGCGGTTTACCAGCGTAGCCGGAGCAGGCACGGCGATAACGGCGTATATCGTATTTCGTGCCGCCTGTTTCCTGCTCTATGTCTGCCTTTCAGCTGTTTATGTGCTGAGCGTGGCTCTGCTTTTCCTGTTGTTGCTTTTCTTGCTGATATTATAACCATAAAAAAATAGAACATCATGCAGTCACTTAACAAAAACGGGGTAAGCATTACCCAAACACCGGGAGAAGAAAAAATCACAGAATGCTGTTTAAAGGTTCTCAAGGAATGGATTAATACAGTTACACGGATAGCAAATTTTTCAACGTAATGGCTAAAACACAGGACGAAGCCACCGAAGGCATGACAAGTGCTAGTGAAAAGAACAGAGAAATAACATCTATAATTGAGATTAGGTTCTCTAACTTATGCTACAACAAATTCGCAGTACGCCTTACTTAAAAATTGCTCTATATTAAGTTGTTATTTTTTTGAATAATTCATACTCGTCAAGATGATTAGGCTGGATAGATAAATAGAATGTTCTTTCAAAATTTTCATACTTATAATTTACAGTATTTTTTATCTTATTGATGTAATGGAATAATATACACACAAAATCGTGTCCATTCATATTAAATCTCATATCTGCAGGTAATTTATTCGTTATTTCTTTTAAGAAATCTAATATTTCAGTTTTGTATTTGAATAATTTATTTATAGCAATAAAATTATTAAGATAATTATCTATAGAGATATTACAAATTCCAGTCTTTTTGTCAACTTGTAAGCTACTTTCTACTTTTGGATATGAACATTTGAATTGGAAATGTTCATTTATTAACCGTACGATAAAAAAGATATATGCAACTTTAGATACTTCCTTTATCACCAGTTCTGTATTATGAGGAAAGTTTCTTATTCCCAGTTTGAGTATTTTCCCAATGTGATTTATGCTGCATAAATACGATTCCATACAAGAATAATCCGTATATAGTATATGCGGGTCATTTTGAATTTCTGTTAATATCCCATCAAAATCCCTATCTATTAAGCATTTAACATTTAAACTTATATTGTTTTGAGTTAACAATATAGATAGTGCAATGAGTTTATTCTTATTGGATTTTAAATCCAAATCCATAAACTGCTCTTTCACACTTAAGAAATCTATATCATTAACTTCCTTCACAGATTTATCACATTTAACGTATTCAAAATAATTTTCGATTATCAGTTTATCTGTAATTCCTTCAACATATATATCAACTATATCTTTTTCTAAAGTATATATGGCTATAATCTCATCTATATTTCTCTTAATATCTAACATACATATTTTCCAATTTAGACACACTATTTCTATAAGTTGACAATATTTCAAAAGAATGTGTTGCAAAAATAAATTGAGTGTTATTCTCATGGCTTAGTGCCAATAATGTTTTTATCAATTTCTTTGCCATTTAATGTTTAATGAAATTTCGGGTTCATCAATTATAAAAATAGTCGCATCGTCAGCTGATGTAATAGTATTAACCAACAATAGAAGCAACTGTTTCTCGCCACTTGAAAGCCAATTAAAATTAATAGGTTCATTATCAAACGTTCGTTTTAATGAAAAGCCTGTTGATAGATGAAATTCAATAGTTTTATTTGTAAAATAATCATTTATAGTACGTATAAACATCTCTATTGATTCACAAACAGGTTCCAAAGCCTGTAATTTAGCATTTATACTTTCCAAGAAAGGAGAAATTATTGTTCCAAGAAACCTTTCTTGTTCACTCGTTTCAGCTTTTTTAAGAGATCTTTTTATAGCATTTGTGTCAAATTTTCAATCAATCCATATTCAACAAATTTCGGAATTCTTTTTTCTAATTCATCTAATTCCTTAGTAAGACTAATTTTATCTTTAATGATAGAATCAGCCTCTGATAGCTTTATGTAATTTTTGATTATATCAGAAAAAACCCCTTGAGAATTCTTTTCGCCCATTCGAGAGCCTGTAATTACTCGATTTCTTATCCAATCAATTAAACGTTCAAGAGTCGCTTCTAAATCTAATCTTCTTTCGTTTAATATTTTTTTTATTTCATTTCTTTCTAATCCTTTAGAAAAAATAATGTCTGATTCATTGATAAAAAATCTTGGTGAATTATGTAGATTTGCATTTTTAGATGTAATACTATTTAAAACTTTCCTATCATCAGAAAGATAAAATGTTGTAATATTCAAATTCCTTATATAATTCAGTATTTCTTGATATATAATATCCTCTTTAGAACCAGCATCTAATTGAATTGAGTTGTCAGAATCTGCTTTAAGCTCAATCGATTTTAAAATTTCATTGTTTTTTGCAATGTAATATGTGAATGTTCCACATGTGGAACATTCACGTTTTGCGCCAATCTCTATGCCATTTTTAAGTTGTACAACGAATTTTTTAAATCGAGTTTCCGCTATTTTTGTTTTATAGCCACTTTTATCTCTAGTTGATAGTAAATAAAAGAACAATTTTAGTATTGTTGTTTTACCAGTTCCATTATCTCCGTAAATAATTAATAGCTTTTCTATTCCTTTTTCAGATGTATTTGGCAATTTATACGAATATACTCCAAATAACTCTTCAACAGAAATATGTTCGACTGCAACTTGGGCTATTTCTTTTTTCATATGCAATTGTTTTTATCAGCAAAGATAGCTATTAATAAACACTTGACAATATTTTATCGAGTGTTTATTAACACACTCATCCCCAAAATTTGCTTTTCTTCGTTATTAGCATTATTAAACGATAGCGAAAGTTGCTGCACCTGCCCGAAGCTGTCAATCACATAAATATCAATTGTCTGCTGGTCGGTCGATGCCGAAGTGTAGTAGAGCTGGAACGTTTCTTTCTCCAGCGGGTATAGGTCATTGGGCAGGAACACCGTACCGTTATCCATTTCCAGCTTCCCTTTGCCGTCCGGCTGGAAATACCGTATCTGATAGGTAGTCGGCTGGTAATAGCCGCCACGCACCAGTCGGCAGCGTATTTCGGCTGTTTCCCCGACTTTCAGCCTTTTGAGTACTGGCAGAGTTTCGATGCTGAACGGGTACGCCTGCTGAATATCCAAGTTGTCATTACAGGCGGTGACAAGCACGAGGGCGGCCACGATGTAGCAGCCCATGATGATTTTATACATTACATTCTTCATATACATTATTATATAGCGGTCAGTTGATAATGAATTTCAGTCCCAAAGATACCTGCGAGTGGAATTTGCCTATGTCCGAGCCGAACAACGCCCGTTCCCTTGCGCTGACAAGCAAGGCTATCCGGTCAGTCAGGTAGGCTTCCAGTTCCAGCGTCAGCGCACCGCCGTAAACGAAGCAGTCCTTATCCAGCAGCGTAGAGCCGTCCGGCAAGAGCTTTTCGCTTCGGTTGCTTGTTTCATACCCGGCGAGAGCCGAAAGCCCCAGCGAAAGGAAAAAGGTCTTTCGCCTGTCCGAAAGGAATTTCAGGTAATAGCCGCCCTCTGCGGTGAACTGTTCGACTGGTATTCTCATATCCTTGTAGTCATACTTCTTGTGCAGGTACTCCCCGCCAATCACCCAGCGGTTGGCGTTCTTGGTGTAAACGCTGTACGCCGCCCCGATATGGTAGGCAAAATCCGTGTCGGAGTTCCAATGCACCCCGTCCGTCATGCCCGCCGTGACCTGCAAGCCTTTCATGCCCGGCAGGTATCTTTGTGCGTGTGCCTGAAACGAGGTCAGGCACAGCGCAAAGAGCATCATTATAAAGATGTGTTTTTTCATTCCCTACTTGATTTTGAGTTCGTTAATCACTTCGGCGGTCACGATGTCGGCGTTCTCCACCCGGATAACCTGATGCCGCCCGCCGTTCTTCTCGTAAAGTTCCACCAACAGCAGCTTGTCGTCAGGAATGGTGAACTTCGGCAGGGCGTACACCGTGCGCACGGTCGATTTCCCGGCAATCTCTATAACCTCGTTGTAACTGCGTACCGCATCCAGCACCGTTTCCTGAATAGCCGTGCGCTTGGGTACTTTCTTATCGACTATCTTAAACTTGATGAAGTCGGTATCGAAAGGCACGTTGGAACTGTTCTTTGTCTGCGTGTGTACATAGAGCATTCCGTTATAGGTGTAAATCCCCTTGATTAAGAATTGTATGCAGAAACGCTTGCTACCCAAGTGGCGCACTTTCCGGTCATTGTTCTTGTAGATGCTCCGCATTATCAGTTTCACCAGCAGCGGGCTTTCATTCCCCAGTTCCCGGAAATAGATGTTCATGCGGGTATGTGAGAAGTCGGACGTATCTTCATTCTCCAAGAAGTCTTTCATTTCGATATTGAGCATTTCCGGTTCACGGGCGTACTTGGCGTTGAATGAAAAGAAACTGCCGTCCTCGCAAATGACGGAGAAGTTCGTTTCGCCCGGAAAGCCCTCTGTCGTGGCTTTCACACGTATTACGTTCTCCGCACCGTCCGCCTTGCCCGCTATGATGTGGTTGCTTCCCAAATCGACATAGCGGACGGCGGCGGGGAAGATGATGTGTACCGTCTTGGCAAAGGTCACTTCCACGCCGTAGGGCGTTACCATTTGGCGGTACGGGAGTTTCCGGGTAATACCCCGGTACAAGTCGTTGCCAGCCGCATACTTTACGGTGTCAGTGGTTTGTGCGTTTGCCGCACACACGCCCAGCAAAAGGGCGAACATTACAAAAATCTGTTTCATCGTTAATTGAAATTTTAGTGGTTGATAAAATGGTTATTGTTGTTTGGCATACAGCATGACTTTATAGCCTGCTTTCAGCTTCACTTTCACGGTTCGGAACTTCTTGGCGAGGTAGCCGGACGTTCCTTGCAGCAAGCCCCTTGTCACGTCCATAGCCACCTGTTGCCCGGCACTTTGGGCAAAGGAAATACTTGTACCCAGCCCGCTTCCGATATTCGCCATAGCTTCGTTGAATGCTTCCTGCTCCATTGAGGACGGTACGGAAAGCCCTTTTTGCCCGTCCGTGTCGAACACGGCGAGTTCCACCGGGATGATGTTGCCCGCATACTCAATCGAGGACACCAGTATGTCGAGCCGTTCGCCCTGCACCTTTGCCGTCCCCGCCACAAGGGTATTCTTCGGTACGACTATGTTTCCCGCCTGCATGGGTTCGAGCAGCCGGAGTTTCACCGCCTGTCCGTCCGTCAGGGTTTGGTCTTGGTGGATGCAGGCGGCTATCGTGTTCCTGCCCATAGCGTAACCCGTGCCTACCGCCGTGTTGAAGCCGTAGTTTCGTGGCTGGCTGTAAGCCCGGATGAAGTCGGCATTGCTCATGGGCTGCTGCAACCCCGATACGGTCGTTTCCCGGATTGCCTGTACCGGGATAGCCGGAGTGCCGATACCGCCGCCGTTCTGCCCGGCTGTCGGTATTTGGGCAATCTGCCCCCTTTCTCTGTTCTGCCCGCCGTCATTCATGTATTTTGCCGCCAGTTCGTAGGATTTTTCCAAGAGTGCCATTTGGTCGTCAGCCGTAGGCGTGGCGTTCTGCTGTTGTTGCAGTCTGTCGGTCAGTTCTGCCACCTGCCGCTTCAAGTCCTCTTTTTCCTCGTCCACCGCCGGGGTTTCGTAGAACGTGCTTAACTGGCGGTTGATGTCCCGGTAAGCATTTGCCGAATAAGAAGCACCGCCGCCCCTTTGGGACTTCGGTTCTTCTTCCGGCATCAGGTCTATTTCCGTTTGCGGTTCTTCGGTTTCATCGTCCCCCGTGAAACCGAAGTCCTGCAAGGATTGTATCTTGTCCTGCTGTTTGCGACTTATCATCGCCTGCTCGTAAGCCTTTTGCTTGTCGGCTATAATCCCGTCCTCTGCGGGCAGGGGTATGTCGGCGTTGAAGCCGCCCACGCTCTCCACATTCACGTCCTCTTTGCCGGAGGGCGAATATCAGGTACATACACCCGGCAAAGGCAAGGAACATCAGCGGGAAGACTATCATTTTCCTGCGCTGCTGTACCTGCTGCGGGGTAAGTTCCCGTTTGGGCTTCTTTTCCTTTTCAGGCTTCCCGTCCGTCTGCGGTACGGTCGTGCCGTTCTCATTCTTCTGTACTTCTTCCATATTCCGGTCTGTTTAAGGGGTTGATACTGTTGATTGTGTCATTGCCCTGCAATGGCAGTTGTTTGATATGTTCTATTTGCAGCCGCCTGCCGTCCTGTTTCCCGATATTGTAGATTGATGAAACGGTGATGTAGATAGACAAGCCGCCGAAAAATAGGAACATCACGAGGATAACCGCCAGCCTTTTGCCCGGCGTAATCCGTCCGCACATCCGGCGCAGGCGGTCGTCCGCCCAGTCCTGTACCTTTTCGATGTAATTTCGTTTTCTCTCCATAAGGCTATCTCTTGACGGTTTGCAAATCCTTGTTCTCGGTAATGGTGAACGCTTCGATGATGAAGCCGTGCGGGTTGTTGTCGCTCCGTGTGGCGTTGAGCAACCGGCACGAGGTCACAAGGCTGCGCACCGTCAGGCTGCTTTCCCGGACAATCAACTGGCGGGCATACGTGTTCACCTTGTAGGGGTACTGGTCGAAGTCGCACTTCACGCTGTCAATCTCCACCGTCTGCGTGACGTTTCCGGAAATCACCCGGTTGTAGTAGCCCTTTTCCGCCAAGTCCTTGTAATAATTGAAAGCGGTCTTGTCGGCGAGGAACAGCGAGCGTTTGATGTTGCTTTCGATAGCCCCCTTGTCGGGCGAGAGCGTGAAGAAAAGCTCGTGGAAACGCCGCACGTGCGATTTGGCTTCCACGGGTCTGTTCTGTGCCATGTCCTGCGAGAGTGCCAGCATCAGGCTTTTCCGTTGTCGAGGACGTAAATCTTCTGCCGTTGCTTTTCGGCGAAGCTGTACGAGTTCCACACGGCAAAGCCCGTCACCAGTGCGCACAGGCAGATGAATACCATCGCAAAGAGCCGGATTTGCCGGAAACTCGTTTCGATGTTCGTTAATGATTTAAATTCCATTTTCTTGTATGTTCTAATAATGTTTCTAAAATCTTTCTATTGCAGCCCTGTCAAGGCAGCTACCAAGAGGTTGTCAAAGTAGCTACCAAGTGACGGTCAAGGTAGCTACCGAGTGGAAACCGTCTTATTTGAGTAGTTTCCCGGTTACTTTCCCGCTTGCAGCACCGACCGCAGCCCGGCGATTGACCCCGCCCGTGCCACGTTGCGGTTATAGGCAGACGATGCCGCCAGCCGACACAATCCAGCTTGCCACCGTAGGAATGGTGAAGTAGCCCACGATACCTATAATCATAAAGATTACATACACGGTGCTGCTTCCGTCAGGAATGAAATTCGGGTCTGAAAGTTCCTGAATGTCCTTTTGGAGCATCAGCGTTTGTATGCGTGCCAGCACGCTACTGAACAAGTCGGACACGGGCAACCACAGGTAAATGGAGATATAGCGTGAAATCCACTGGGTCAGCGTGCTTTGGAAACCGTCATAGACGGAAATCGCAAACGCCAGCGGACCCAGTATCGAAAGCACAATCAGGAAGAACGTGCGCAGCGTGTCTATAATCAGCCCCGCCGCCTGAAAGAGCATTTCCAACAGTTCCCTGAACCAGTCCCGGACGGACTTCTTGATATTGTACGCCGCCCTGTCCATGTACATACCCGTCATAGTCACCATGTCGGAGGGCGACCAGCCCAGTTCTTCCAGTTGCCTGTCAAATTCCTCGTCCGATGCGAGGTAAGCCGTTTCGGGGCTTCGCATCAGGGCTTCATATTCCAGTCGGTCTTTTTGCGCCCGGTACTCGTTCATGTCGAAAGTCTGCGTTTCCATAAGCTGGTTGCACCCTTTCACCACTGGCGACAGCACCGTGTTGATAGTCCCCAGCACGAACGTGGGAAAGAACATGATGCACAGCCCCAGCGCAAAGGGGCGCAGGAGCGGGTACACGTCTATGGCTTCCGCCCTTGCGAGCGACTGCCACACTTTGGCGGCTACATAGAACAGCGCACCCAGCCCGGCAATACCTTTCGCTACCCCTGTCATGTTGCTGCATAAGGGCATCATTTCATCGTACAGCACCCGCAACACTTGGTGCAGGTTGTCAAAATCCACTGCTGCTAATAACATAGGCATACCAATTATATGTTACCAGTAGCGTTCATCCGCCGAGCCGTAGAGAGCCAGCACCCGGTCGGTGTCGTTCTTTTTCTTTGCCCGCAGGTAGGACACGGATATGTTCTTGCGGGTGTGTAGTTCACAAGGTTGCGGTAGTTGAGCAGGCTTCGATAAGCGTTGTCGATGATTGCCAGCCGTTCGGCATCCGTCAGTGACATACCCGTGATGTTCACTACATTCTTCAAGTCCTGCAACACGTCCGAGCTTTCCGACATCAGTTTGGCATAGCCGAACGAGATTGCCGACAGTTCGTCAGGCGTGAAATTCGGGTCTGCCAGCATACTTTGGAAATTGCGCACGTAGATTTCGGATATTTCCGCCACCAGTTCAATGGACTTCTTCACCTTGACACCGCCCTTAACCACGTCATGCACCGCTTTGAGCGCATCGTAATATTTTTTACCCTGCTGGAAAATCTTTTGCGCTTCCATGAAGCCGTCCAGCGTGTTCTTGGCAGTGGTGGAAGTCTGCACTATCTGCTTGGTAGTGTTGATGATACCCTGTGCCAAGTTGCCGGGGTCTGACACCACCCACTGGGCGGATGCGTTGCCGATGAAGCAAAGGCATACCGCCATAAGGAGAATTGTTTTCTTCATGTTCCTAATTTTTAAGTTGTTGATGATTGGGGACTGCGTTTGCTTTCCGCAAGCCGCTTGATAGCCAGTTCAAGGTTGCCGCCCAGCTTCTCGGCGAGGGCGAACAGTTCCATTTTTTCGCTTTCCTCTGTCGTGAACGTGAAATATTCTTCCAACGAAACTTCTGTGGCGTACACCGCCGACTGCGTGCCGCCCAGCGAGAAGAAAACTTCCTTGTACTTCCGTCCGGGGTGGTTCGCCATGTTGATAGACAATATCTGCGAACGCTCCTTGTCGGTCAGTCCGAGCAGGTTTTGTATGCTGTCGAACTTGTTGAGATATTTTCGCTGGTCTAACAGGATTTTGCAGTCCGAGTTATTGATGATACTCTCTTTCACTATGGGCGAGGAAATAATATCTTCCACTTCCTGCGTTACCACAATCGCTTCCCCGAAATACTTCCTGACGGTTTTGTACAGATATTTTATGTAGTCCGCCATATTCGCCGATGCAATCGCTTTCCACGCTTCCTCGATTAGTATTAACTTCCTTATACCCTTTAACTTGCGCATCTTGTTGATGAACGCTTCCATGATGATGATAGTCGTTATCGGGAATAAAATCTTGTGGTCTTTGATATTATCCAATTCAAAGACTATGAAGCGTTTATGCAGCAAATCCAGCTCCTTGTCGGAGTTCAGCAGGTAGTCGTACTCACCGCCACGATAGTACGGTTCAAGCACGTTCAGGAAATTGTCTATGTCAAAATCCTTTTCCCTGACGTTCTTCTGTTCAAGCTGTCGGCGGTAATCATCCCTCACAAACTCGTAAAACGTGTTGAAGCAGGGCGTTACCGAACTGTCTTTGCCTATCAGGTCGATATAGGCACTTACCGCATTGGACAATGCTACTTCTTCCGACCGCTTGGGGGCTTCATCGTCCCGCTTCCACAGGGTGAGTATAAGGGTCTTGATACTCTCTTTCTTCTCGATGTCAAATACCCCGTCCTCGACATAGAACGGGTTGAACGCTATCGGGTTCTCGTTGGTGTAGGTGAAATAAATCCCGTCCTCGCCGTGCGTGCGGTTGTGAATAAGCTGGGACAGCCCCAAGTAGCTGTTACCCGTATCTACCAGCAGCACGTGCGCCCCCTGCTCGTAATACTGGCGCACCATGTGGTTGGTGAAGAAAGACTTCCCGCTACCGCTCGGCCCAAGTATGAACTTGTTGCGGTTGGTGGTGATGCCTTTCTTCATGGGCAAATCCGATATGTCGATGTGCAGCGGTCGCCCGCTTACCCTGTCCACCATTTTGATACCGAACGGCGAAAGCGAACTCTTGTAGTTCGTTTCTTCCACGAACAGGCAGAGAGCCTGCCCCAAGAACGTGTAGAAACTTTCCTCTGCGGGGAAGTCCGCCTCGTTGCCGGGTATGCCCGCCCAAAAGAGCGTGGGCGTATCGACCGTGTTGTGGCGTGGCTTGCACTCCATTAAGGCAAGCTGGCTTCCCACATCGTTGCGTATGCGTTTGAGTTCGTCCCGGTCGTCACTCCATGCCATGACGTTGCAGTGGCAACGCACCGAGATAAGCCCTTGCTGTGGGCTTCGTTCAGGTACTCGTCTATCCACTCCTTGTTCACTTGGTTGGCACGGGGTAGCGGAGAGCGATTGCATATTCCGGGCGGTCTGCTCGAAGTTCTTCAGGTTTTCGGCGTGGTCGTCTATGAAGATGAACTGGTTATAGACGTGGTTACACGACAATAGCACGCCCTACAGGGGCGGCGAATGACAGTCGGCAGTCGCTCCGGTCAGTGGACAGTTTCTCAAATCGGCAGTCCGTCCCGACCTTTCCGGGCAAATCTTCCACGTCCGAAAGCGTGTGCAGGCACAGTATATCGTCCCCGACGCATTTCTTCCGGGTACAGCCCGATGTCTTTCAGGCAAGTAGTGTCGGTTTGCGAGAGCGAGAAGTATTTCTCGATGATACCCGCCTTTCCGTCCTGCCCGGTGATTTCCGATGCCGCCAGCCGGGTAAGCGTGACAAAGCCGCTGTCGTTCATGATGCGCTCGAACTGCCCGACTGCTTCGATGAACTTTGCCGCCGCTTCCTTGTCGGCTATCTCCTGCGGGACAATCCTGCCCCGGCAGAGGGTGGAGAAGTCGCTCTGTCGGCGGCTTCTCTCCCTTGTCGTCTTTGTCAGGAACAGGTAGCAGTAATGGTTCAGGAACGGGCGTTCATTGAAGTGCCGTTCAAAACTCCGGGACAGGAAACTAAGCTCGTCCCTTTCCGTGTCGGGCTGGTAGTTCTCCTTGATGAAGAAGTCCTGCTTGTGTACTATGGAGGTCGGGGCAGCACCTTGATTGCCTTGTACCATGCCGAATGTATGGCTTCGTACTCGGCACTGGTGACGGTGAACAGTTCGGGCAGTTCCACCCTGAAAGCACCGTTATGTCCGCATCCTTTGAAGATGCAGCCGTTCTCCACCGCCAAAAGTGGAAATTTCCTTTCCAGCGTGGTAGCCTTTAATGTATTCCTCATGTTCTTTCTTCCTTTCTTCTTTTGTAAGTGAATAATCGGGGTAACGCCTTTCGGCTGATAATGAAGCGTGGGTGTCTTTTGCGGGCGGCAGCTTTCATCAGCCCGTGCGTGCCGTACCGTGCGTTGAGCCGGAACGTCTGCCACACGAGCAGCAGCGAAGCCGACACGATGAAACCGATACATAGCCACTGGTTCACGCCTGCCATGAACAGGACGATGAACACCACGAGACGGCAAGCAAGCCGCCGCAAAGATAAAGAGGTACTGGCTTTTTAACCCCTTGAACTCTACGGGCTTCCCGATACCCTGTTTACCGGATATTCAGACATAGCCGCCGTTTATAGGAAGAACGAACGCAGGATAGTGGCGGCGACAATAAAAAGATACACGCCCCGAACCAACTGGCGGCAGTCTTTGAGGTGTCGGGGTCACCGCTTGAAAATTTGTTATATACTTTTACCCCGCCAATCAAGCCGCAGACCGCCCCAATTGCGTACACCAGTTTTGTTCCGGGGTCGAAATACCCGGTGATTAGGTTCGTGGCTTCGGTGATACCCGCCTGCCCGTTGCCCTGTGCGTAGGCACTTACCGCAGCGGCAAGGATAGCCGCGACAAAGATTTTCTTTCTCATTGTGATTTGTTTTAATGCCGGGCGGCGGGTGGGAAGTCCGCCTTTCCCGGCTGGTGAATAATTTGAAATTTTAGTGGTTCGGCACGGATGCCGTCTGTTGGTTTTCAGGTTGCCAATCAACCGTAGTCACGTTGCTTCATATTGTTACACATTATTATATTATAGGAAATCGTTCATGTCGAACGTTTCGTGTTCCTTGCTTGTACCGCCAGCTTCGGCAGGAACAGCAGCCGTAGCCAGTTCCGCTTCGTTGCGTCCCAGCAGTTCCGCCACCTTTGCCAGCCCGCCGTTGATGTTCTCCACCACCGCATCGTAGAGGTTCGTCCCCTCAATGCTTGCCAGTGTCCCGGCGGCTTGCCGCTGTTCAGCTTCGGTGGGGTTGTCGGCGTTCGCCGTGCGTACCGCTTCGCCCAGTTCGTCAAAGCTCACGCCCGTAGCCCGCCCGGTATAATCGTCACCGTCCATGTACCTGGCTATTTCCTCGTCCTCGTAGTCGGGTTCGTCATTCTCGTAACCGGGCGTTTCTTCCGGCAGTCCGTCAGCCTGCGGCGCAAAATAGTATCATTTTCAGCCGTTTGCGGGAGATGTCCCGATTTGTCCTGCACTGTCCCGATTAGTCCACCCTTGTATCGGCTTTCACCTATCAGTGTGTAGCCATTTTCCTTATTTTCGAACAAACTTGTCGTCGCTTCTTCCGGAACTCCGGCTGTCCGTGTAGCGATACCACAGCCATAGGGCGATATAGTACACCAAAAACCCGGTAAGTATGCAATGGATTACCATAGTCAGAAAGGTTTTTGGAAGTGACTTTCATACAGGGTGTTTATCTCATCTTGGTATTGCTCAAAGTGGCGCAGTAAAATATTCTCCACGTAGCTGCTTACCGTTACCTTGCGCCCGCCTATCACCGTCACGATACGCATCAGCTTCTCGTGTGTGGTACGGCTCACGTACAAGGGCTGTCGGTCTGCCAGTTCCACTTTCTGAAAGTAGGTTTCCCGGTAGTCACCCGAACCGCCCTTGCGCTTGCGGGGTGTCGGTTTCTCCACTTGCACCGTTTCTGTTTGTGTTTCTTGCGGTACATCATTCGTCTTATTATTATCTTGTTTACTGGGGACACCTTGCGAGATAAGTTCCCGCATAAAATCCTCGTCTATCTTCGGCATCCTGCCGCTTTGCTTTGCCATGTCATTGCAATTTGATGTAGTACGTTATTTCGGTTATCAGTTCTTCCAAGTTGCTTCCCCTTACCAGCGGGCGGCTGGCGGGAAAGAGCGTGGAGCGGAACACCGCCTTTTTATCCGCCACCAGTTCCTTTTTGTAGCGTTTGGTGTCGGGGATAAAGGTTTTCATCAGCGGTAGTTCCAGTTCCTTAATCGTCTTGTCGTAGGCGGTGTAAAGGTCTGTTTCTCCCGCCCGTCCACCATGTTCCAAAAGAGGTACAGCCCGGCAAGTCGGCAGGCTTCATTCCTCACCAATAGCTTTTGGATAGCCATTGCGAACGACAGGCTGCTTTCCAGCACCACCTTATCGGCTGAAATGGGGGTGAAAGATGTAGTCCATGCCCGCAAGGGAGTTTATCACGCCCTCGCTGTTTACCGTGCCGGGCAGGTCGAAAAAGACAATATCCGGCACGTGTCCGGCGGCTATATATTCGTCAGCTGTTGCAATCGCCTTTTCGGGCGAACTGCACAGCACCGGGTAGGCTTTCTTCCCCAGCCGGGTAAACTGTTCATACGCCATTCGCTTGTAATCTTCATCCGCCCCGACCTGCTCGGCATCCCGCTTGCGCATCCCGGCAATGGAGTGCTGGGGGTAGTCGCAATCGACCACCGCCACATCGTAGCCTTTGAGGTAATAGAGGTAACTTGCCGCCAGCACGGTAAAGGTGGTTTTGCCGACCCCGCCCTTTTGGGTGGAAAGGCGACATAAAGGGGTGTTTTCTCGTTTTCCATATTGCTTTCGTTCATTATTGGTTGATAGATTTATTTATTGCTTTCAATCAATCCAGCCATATAGCTTCCATTCTTTCCATATTGCAATCTTGAAAGACTTTTTTATTTCAATCTTGTTTTCCAGTTTTCATTCTTTCTTGAAATCTTGAAATCACGTTTTCTTGAAATCCTGCTTTCTTGCTTGAAATATGGCTTTCAATCTTGCTTTCAATCCTGCAATAAAGGGAGAAAAACGTTCGTTTTAGATGTGTCCCGATTTGTCCTGCATTGTCCCGATTTGTCCACCAACCGCCTATTTTACAGCATTATAAATCACCGTTACTTTGCGGCGGAGTAACAAACCGCAGGGGGCAGAGGTGTAAAACCGGGCTGGTGAACGCAGGGCTTACCGTTCCACGCCAACCCCAATCCGTCACGGACGGATTTCGATTTTCGTCAGAAATAGCAAGGTGTGTTTTGTAGCATACAAAACCGTTTTCCGATGCCTGAAACGCCCTTGCGAAGGTAAAATCACTCCGAAGTCGTAATTTTTTAATTGAAAGAAGTATGGAAACAAGAAGAACCAACAAGGGCGGTCGCCCCGCCCTCGCAGACCCGGCGAAGCATCGCCATGTCCTTTACCTGAACGACCGGGAGAACGCCCGCTTCCTCTCGCAGTGGGAGCAGTCGGGCGTTACGAGCAAGTCCCGTTTCATCGCCGCCCGGCTGTTCGGCGAGCCGTTCCGAGGTGGTGAAAGTGGACAAATCGGCAGTAGAATATTGCGCCCGGCTGACCGAATTTTACGCCCAGTTCCGGGCGGTTGCAGTCAATTACAACCAAGTCGTAAAGGCGTTGCACAGCAACTTTTCGGAGAAAAAGCACTGGCTTTTCTCTATAATCTGGAGAAAGCGACCACCGAATTGGCGGCACTGAACCGCCAAGTTATTGCATTAACCAATGAATGCAGGGAACTATGGTTGCCAAAATAAGCACGGGCGGCAATATGTTCGGCGCAC
>SCPN01001019.1_pt1 | contig 23996 bp, 23 predicted proteins | sample 6106831 | NCBI WGS metagenome assembly SCPN01 (sample SAMN10720447, study PRJNA508395) | human gut metagenome | isolation source: Participant 1, 0 month
GGATCCACAAAGCCTGCGTAGTCCGCCGCAAACCGCTTGAGTCCTCTGATGTTGACCGCATCATCCACCATATTCCGGCGGCATCTCGCCTCGCAGGGATGCTCACAGATAAAGCCGCAGGTCGTTGGGAACGGGTTGTCCTTGCGGATCAGGCGGATCGCATCAGCATATCTTCCTTCTTCCACCACAAAGCGCCACACTTAGCCCGGAATGTCCACATGGGCAGGACAGATCGCGACACAGGGAACCGGCTGGTTGTAGGTACAGGTACAGCGTCCGTTCCTGATATGCTCCACATAGTCATCGCGGTAGCCGATGAGTCCCTTGTAGACCATGTTCGCCGCCTCATAGCCGATGGCGCAATCGGCGGAGTCCATGATCGACAGCGCCGTTTTTTCCATAAGCTCCAGCGTGTCCATTGTCGCTTTTCCGTTTAATACATCCCGGATCAGCTGGTTCAATTGTCCGAGACCGATCCGGCACGGCACACACTTTCCGCAGGTCTGCGCATGGCACAGCTCCAGAAATGCTCTGGCCATATCAACCGGACAGAGCCCCGGCGGGCTTGACTCGATTCTTCGTTCCAGATCTTTATAAAGTCCCTCCATCACGATCCGCGCGCGGGTCGGGGACATGATCTCCAATCTGCTCATATGATCCTCTCCTCTTGCAATCTTTTTTCATCAGTCACACCTTCTCACGCAGGCATGTCTGCTTTCCCCTCTATGGCTTATTGAATTTGTTTCTTAACATATTGTCGATTCTATCATGCGTTCATTAAATAAATCAAGTGTTTTATGTATTTTGCTTAATAATCTTTTGTTTAACGTTAATTTTTAGACAAATTCATAGATAAGATTGTGCCTGCAAAAAAATACCGCCCGGAGACTTTCCGGACGGCATTTTCATTTGTACCTATGTTATTTTACAAGATATCCGCCGTCTACCGGGATGATCGCTCCGCCCAGATAGTCGCTGGCGTGGGATGCGAGGAAGATGCAGGCACCCTTCATGTCATCGCCAGTACCCCAACGATTTGCCGGAATACGCTCGGTGATCTGCTGATATCTTGGATTCTCCGGATCAAGCAGCGCGGAGTTCATCTCTGTTGCCATATAACCCGGCGCGATCGCATTGACGTTGACGCCTCTTGCAATCCAGTCATTGCTGAGTTCCTTGGTGAGCTGTGTCACGCCGCCCTTTGCTGCTGTGTAAGCCGGAACAGTCTGTCCGCCAAACCAGGATACCATAGATGCGATGTTGATGATCTTTCCATATCCCTTCTTCAACATGATCTTTGCAGCTTCCTGGCAAAGAATGAATACAGAATTTAAGTTTACATTGAGAACTTCATCCCACTCTTCGATCGGGAATACTTCCGCGCTATGACGTCTCTGGATACCATGTGCGTTTACAATAATGTCAAGATCGCCTCCAAGTGCAGCCACACAGTCATTGAATCCCTGATATACCTGCTCCCGCTTGCTGAAATCTGCTTTTACACCGTGGCACTTGAAGCCGCGGTCGCAGAATCCTTTTGCCACATCATAGACCTTATCGGAAGTTCCGACGATCACGACCTCACATCCTGCCTCCATCAGACCTTCTGCCATTCCATAACCAAGTCCTCTTGTTCCGCCTGTTACGATCGCTTTTTTTCCTTCAATATTAAATAATTCCATGATCATATTCTCCTCTCAGATTTCTCTTAGTCAAACAGGATTACCATCTTCTTCGCGGACTCGTCCGGATGATCCATCAGATGGAAGACCTTGTCGATCTCGCTGAATTTGATGAATGTTGTTGCGATGCCTTCGGTGATATACTCACCCTTTTCCATTCTTGCGATCGTCGGCTCGAACGCATCCTGAGACATCCTGGAGCCAATGATGTCAAGCTCTCTCTGATTGATCATCGCCTGTGTGATTCCCTCTTTTTCTGTACAGAATCCCATCGGTACCATACGGCCCGCGTTGCAGAGGATCCCCGGCTGCAGGCACATCGTCAGGGAACCCGGGAAGCATGCAGAGTCAAACGCTACGGTGCAGCCATGTCCGTCTGTGATCTTCTGGATCTCCGCAACAACATCCTGAGTCTTGGAATTGATCACATAGTCAGCGCCGTATTCTTTTGCGCGCTCAAGGGAAGAATCACTGATATCACAGCAAATCACGGTCTTGCAGCCCTTCGCCTTACATGTCTGTAAGATAATGGAACCGATCGTTCCTGTACCAAGGATAAATACGACATCATCTTCGACCACACGACCGCGTCCTGTGCAGTGGGAACCGATTGCAAACGGCTCAACAAGTGCCGCATCTTCCCATTTTACGGAATCAGAAATCTTGTATACTTCCTTCGCCGGCGCTGTAAAATACTGTCTCCAGCCGCCATCTGCTCCGGAACCTCTTACTTTTACATGCTCGCACACGTTCTTTCTTCCATGCGTACACTGGTAACAGGTTCCGCAGGAGGAGAGAAGATCCACGATAACATGGTCACCCACTTTCACATTTTTCACGTTTTTACCGATCTTTGCGATCACACCGGCATTCTCATGTCCCGGAATTCTCGGATATGTGGAGCACGGGTTGGAACCATGCCAGATGTGGTGGTCACTTCCGCATACACCTGCGGATTTCATCTGGATAAGGACTTCATCCTCGTTTGCAAGTTCCGGAATCTCAACCTCACGCACCTCATATTTATGCGGTTCTACAACAACGACTTCTTTCATCATTTCAGCCATAATTCATTCTCCTTTTTCTAAAAAACTTTGTTTTATCTATAACCGGTTCATTCCATGTTATCCTATGATCGACGGGAGCAGCAGTGAAATTCCCGGAACAAGTGCAAATAAGATTCCGCAGAGAATCTCTACTACAACGAACGGAACCAGATGCTTTGACACCTGCCCAACGGACTGTTTGCTGATTCCACATGCCACGAACATGGGGTTCGAAGGCGGTGTCGCTTAATACATTGCAAGAAGGAATACGAATACAAGTCCGAACTGTACCGGATCGATGCCGAATGCAGCTGCGATCGGAGCAAGGATCGGTCCGAGGATCAGGTTTGTTGCTCCAACTTCCAGGAACATGCCGCAGATCGTCAGAAGGATGATGATGATCGCCCAGAACATATATTTATTGGAGACAAATGCGAGCATGAAGTTCGTCACTGCCTGCGGGATCTGATAATAAGAGATCAACCAGCCAAACATCTGCGCTGTCACAACAAGGATCATCAGGTTTGCAGTTCCCTCTGCTGTATTCTCAACGATCTCCCAGATCGTCTTCATGCTAATCTCGCGATAAACAGCGAGGCATACGATCAGACCATAAACAACGGCAACAACTGCGGACTCTGTCGGTGTAAAGATTCCGGCGTAAATACCTCCGAGAATGATGACCGGCATGATCAGCGCCCATACTGCGTCTTTAAAGGAAACAAGAAATCTCTTGAAGGAAAACTTGTCGGATTTCGGGAATCCGCATTTCTTTGCTTTGTAGTAAGCATAGAGGCAAAGAAAAACGCTGCAGACAACACCGGGAAGAATACCGGCCATTAAGAGTGCGCCTACGTCTGTTCCTGTGATATTACCGTAAATAACGAGCACGATACTCGGCGGAATTACGATTCCAAGTGTTCCTCCGATCGCCTGAACGGCTGCCGCATAAGATTCCGGATAGCCGCGCTTTACCATCTCCGGGTACATCAGTCCGCCGATGGCCGCTGTTGTAGCAACAGAGGAACCGGAAATTGCTGCAAAGAATGTGCAGGCAACGATGGATACCAGGGAGATTCCACCGGAGATCCAGCCGACGAGGGAATCTGCAAAGGCAACGAGACGTTTGGAAAGTCCGCCCTTTGACATAACGTCACCGGCGAGCATGAATGCCGGGATCGCCAGCATTGAGAAGCTGTTGGAGTTTGCGAAAATTCTCTGTGCGATCACTACAAATGTAAGCTTCGGATCAAGAAGAACCGCTACAATACATGATAACCCCAATGCCCATGTAATTTCAAGTCCGCATGCCATGCCGACAAGCAGGACAACGATCAAAGCAATAGCTGCAGTCTGCATCATCCTACCTCCTTCTCTTTTCCAAATTCCTCCCAGGTATCTACGATCAATGCGAGGAAATTCATAATAAATCCGATAAACATGATCCCGTAAAGCAGGCTCATTGGAATTCCCATTGCCGGGCTGATCTGGTATCCACCGATCTCAATAAGCCCGTAGCCGCTGTACATAAGAATCAAACTAACATAAATGGCGATTCCTTTCCGGATCACATCCATAACATACTGTGCTTTTCCTTTCAGGTATCCGTCGATCAGCTCAATGCGGACAAACAGGTGATCTGTCGCCGCAAGATTGATTCCAAGAACGATCAATGCCACAAACAGATATCTGGAAAGTTCCTCCGACCATGTCAGGCTCTTAAATATAACAAATCTGCAAAATGTCTGTAAAAATACAACTCCGATCATCAGTAAAAGGACTGCGCCGATGATTGCTTTATTGATTTTCTGTACCTTTTTAAAGGCTGCCGCGAATTTTTCCATAACGCACCTCCTACTGCTTTACTGACAGTGCCCGAATCTCAGAGATCATATCACCATACTGTTCTTCCCACTGCGCATACAGGTCTGCTGCCTTGTCGATGAACTGCTGCTTATCCGGATATGTAACGGTCATTCCCTGTTTTTCCAGCTCTGCGACTGCATCGGAATCCATCTTACGACTGATTTCTCTCTCCTCGATGCTGCACTCAGCCATCACACGTTTGAAGGTTTCTTTTGTCTCATCGTCAAAGGATGCCCATGTCTCAGGACTCATGACAAGGAAAACGGTCGAGTACGCATGCTCGGTCATTGCAAGGTGGTTGTTGACCTGAGCGACGTTGTTTGTCAGGATAACGGTTGCCGGGTTCTCCTGTCCGTCAAGTGCACCCTGCTGGAGTGCTGTGTAAGCTTCGCCCCATGACATCGGGGTCGCATCTGCTCCCATTGCTTTCCAGAATGCGATATGTACCTGATTCTCCATGGTACGGATCTTCAGTCCGGCGACATCATCCACCGAATTGACATCCCGCTTGCTGTTTGTCAGGTTGCGGAAACCGGATTCCCAGATCCCCAGTCCGTAGAGCTGGACGCCGGAAAGCTTGTCGAGGAAACGGGTTCCGATATCCCCCAGGAACACGGCATCGGCCTGCTCGGTCGATGTGATCAGGTACGGAATGTCCAGCGCCTGAAAATCGTTGATGAAGTTTCCGATCGTGGACTGGTTGACGACTGCGATATCGATCGTTCCCATCTGACATCCCTCGATCGTATCGATCTCAGCTCCGAGCTGTCCGTTATGGTATGTCTCGATCTTATATTTTCCTTCGGTCTCATCGTAAATCCTGTCTGCAAATGCTTCCATCGACTGTCCGATGGCTCCTGCCTGTGATGAGGTCTGTGCCATTCGAAGCGTGATCGTTCCGTCTGTGCTGTTCTTCTGATGACTGTCCTTGTAGATGCTGAATCCGCTGAGTACAACTGCTGCTGCGAGAATTCCTGCAGCTGCGAGAGCTGATGACTTTTTGCTCATTCCTCTTTAAGCTCCTTTCCCTTTTCCGAAAATCTACGGAGTTACAAGTGCTCCGTCACGTCCTCTTGTCTGTGTCCACGTTGTCACGGTGTTTTCACACGAATACTTTGCCGCCTCAGTTTCATCGATATCGACGCCCAGGCCTGGCTTATCATTCGCGTAAACATAGCCTTTCCGATACTCCGGCATACCTGGGAATACATCAAGAAGCGCGCCGTGCGGTCCTTTTAATTCCTGAATCACAAAGTTCGGCGGTTCGATCCCGGACCATTCCTGAACACCGAAATTCTGTGCCGCAAGGTCGATGTGGATATTTGCTGCATGGGCTAACGGAGACATATCCCCCGGTCCGTGCCATGCTGTCCGAACACCAAACTGCTCCGCAAAGATCTGAAGCTTTCTCGCCGGTGTAATTCCTCCAACCTGGCTGATATGAACACGGATGAAATCGATGAGCTGTTCTGCGATCACGGTTCTCCATTCATACGGATTGTTGAACAGTTCCCCCTGCGCGATCGGGATGCTCGTCTGCTGTCTTAAATTTCTAAGCCAGGAGAGCTGCTCTAACGGAACCGGATCTTCCAGAAAGAAAAGATCAAACGGTTCAAGACCTTTCGCAAGCGCCACCGCATCAGCCGGAGCAATCCGCTCATGGACATCATGCACAAGCTGCATATCGTAACCGATCTTCGCTCGAATCTGTTCAAATAACTGGATTGTATCGCGGATGTATTTCTTAGAATCGAGATACAATCCATCATGTGCGCCTTCTGGTGCTGTCTCAGGTGTCTGTCCATAAGGAAGTCCGCCGTAACCGCCGCACTGGCATCTTAAGTGGGTAATCCCCATTTCCTGATACATCTGAATATTCTCGCAGATCTCATTAATGTCCCGTCCGTCCACATGACGGTAGACCGGAATTCCTTCCCTTACTTTTCCTCCAAACAACTCGTATAACGGCATCCCTGCCATCTTTCCCTTGATATCCCAAAGCGCCATGTCGATTCCGGAAATCGCGTTATTCTCGATCGGGCCATTTCTCCAATAGCCGTTCTGATGCATCAGCTGCCAGGTCTCCTCGATATTTTCAACCGGACGCCCTACAAGCAGCGGCTTCATATACTCCTCAATCAGATGCTTTACCGTCAGATGGCGGTAAGCAAAGGTTGCGCAGCCAAGTCCATACAGCCCCGGCTGATTTGTCTCGATCTTTACGACCACAAGATTGATTCCTTCCGGTGCCGTACAGATCACCCGGATATCCCTAATCTTTACTGACATCCCATATTCCTCCTCATCCTTTTATTTATAAGACGTTGCCATAATCAGTTTATTGATTTTGCAGATTTTCAAGTTGTCTTGATTGTCTCTTGACTTGTTACTCATCATACAAGTTTGGTTTTATTATCAAGGTGCCTTTTGCGCTGCAACCGACACCCTGTTTTACTCATTGCTTATTTTTTTCCTGTTCCGCCTTCACGATCTTCGATCTTTCCAGACATCTTCAATGTCTCAATCGAACCACCAAGATGCTGTTCCATTACGTCACGAGCCCTTTCTGCATCATGATTTTTAAATGCTTCCAGTATCTCCGTGTGGTAGTGAAGTCCCGTCTCATATCCGAACAACTCATTCATTTGTTCATGGTTCTTTCTGGATTCCAGAAAAACTTTATGAAGACTCTTTTCCAGAAGCGGATTGCCGGAGGTCCGGCTGATAACTTCATGAAATTTCAGGTCTGCACGGACAAATTTCGCTCGGTCTCCTTTAAATTCCTTCATCTGTTCCAGATAAACTTCCAGAGCGGCAACTGTTTTTTCATCGCAGTTTTCCATTGCGAGTACACATGCCCCCGGCTCCAGAATCTTTCTGAATTCCAGTACTTTGCAGATATCCATACAATCTTCCGATGTGATCTTGTATTCTGCCTCGTCCCAGTTTTCAACCTGAGTGTTGATCAGGAACGTTCCTTTTCCCTGATAGCTTTTCAGAACACCAATCCCGATCAGATATTGAAGTGCCGATCGGATACTGGAACGGCTGACTCCAAGTTCCATAACCATCTGGTTTTCAGACGGAATCTTTTCGCCGATGTTCCATTTTCCGGATTCAATATTTTCCTTCAGATACTCAACGACCTGATCCGTAATATTGACTGTTTTTATTTTCATCCTCGCGCGTTACCTGCTTCTTTATTATTCTGCTTGTTGGGCGGATAAGATTGTTCTTTTACTTGTCAGACAACCTATGAGTTGATTATATCCTATTTTTACCTAAAGTCAATACCCATTTTCAATATTTTTGGTTGTTTTTTACAGACTGAACGGAATCTTTGCGGGGAATGTTGATATGTTCCATGCAGAAAATGACTGCCCATGTAAAGCATCTTAACTCTATATCACTCTGTACTGATCTGCCGCCGTTTTCTTGCATCGCTGAAACTTCCATGGTAGAATAGAAATGATGTGTACAGAAATTATCCACTCACCCGAAAGGAGACTTGTGATATGAAATCCGGAGAACATTTTGACGTGATCATCATCGGCGCAGGCCCGTCCGGAATCTTCTGCGCGTATGAGCTGATCAAAGAAAAACCTGAACTGAATATTTTAATGATTGAAAAAGGAAGACCGATCGAGAAACGTGTCTGTCCGAAGAGAAAAACAAAGGTGTGTGTGGGCTGCAAACCATGTTCCATCACCACCGGTTTCGCCGGAGCAGGAGCTTTCTCCGACGGCAAGCTCTCCCTTTCCCCGGATGTCGGCGGAAATCTGCCGGAGATCTTAGGATATGACAAGGCAACTGAACTCATCCGGGAATCCGACGATATCTATCTGCAGTTCGGCGCTGATAAGAACGTCTACGGCGTTGACAAACAGCAGGAGATCCGCAAGATCCGCAAGAAAGCCATCAACGCAAACTTAAAACTCATCGAATGCCCGATCCGCCACCTCGGAACCGAGGAAGGTTATAAGATCTACACAAGACTGCAGGAACACCTTCTCGCGAACGGAATCCACATGGAATTCAACACCATGGTCAAGGATATCATCATCGAGGACGGTACCGCAAAGGGTGTTATCACCGATAAAGATGAGACATACTACGCAGATGAGATCGTCTCCGCCATCGGACGTGAAGGCTCCGACTGGTTCTCCCACATCTGCGATGACCACGGAATCGATACCGAAGTAGGAACCGTCGACATCGGCGTCCGTGTTGAGGTCCGCGACGAAGTCATGGAGTTCCTCAACAAGAACCTCTACGAGGCAAAGCTTGTATACTACACACCGACCTTCGACGATAAGGTCCGTACATTCTGTACGAACCCGTCCGGTGAGGTTGCTACCGAATACTATGAGAACGGCCTGGCTGTCGTAAATGGTCACGCTTATAAATCAAAAGAATATAAGACAAACAACACAAACTTTGCGATCCTGGTTTCCAAGAACTTCACAAAGCCCTTCAAGACCCCGATCGAGTACGGCAAACATATCGCCCAGCTGTCCAACATGCTATGCGACGGAAAGATCCTGGTCCAGACCTTCGGTGATTTCCAGAGAGGCCGCCGCACCACAGAGGAGCGTCTCTGCAGAAACAACATCATCCCGACCTTAAAGGATGCCGTTCCGGGCGACCTTTCCTTAGTTCTCCCGCACCGCATCATGGTGGACATCAAGGAGATGTTAAAGGCCCTCGACAAGGTAACTCCGGGTATCGCCAGCGATGAGACACTGCTTTACGGAGTGGAGGTTAAATTCTACTCCAACAAGGTCGTTGTCGATAAGGACTTCGAGACAAACATCCACGGTCTCCGCGCTATCGGTGACGGTGCATCCGTGACCCGCGGACTTCAGCAGGCATCCGCGAATGGACTTTCTGTTGCGAGAAGTATCCTCGCGAGGATCGATCAGAAATAAGGCAGTAAAAAGCTTCTTTTAAATCTGTATGCTGAAAACCACACATGTAAAATAGAAAAAAGAGCAGCTTTGCGCTCCAATGTTTTAAGGAATTTTCCAAAACATTGAAGCCGCAGGTGCTCTTTTCATATTTTATAAACAACTACTGATGACCAGTAAGCGTTTTTCCTTCTCCAATCCATTCCAAATCGGCTTCGCCGATGGGATTTTTACCTTCCAGCCTAAGTTTTCACTTTTACTTTCTTGGATGCGCTCCCTGGTACGCCTCTCTGACCGCGTTGTCCATGGCATATGCCGTGTACATCTGGGTGGATGCCAGGTCGGAATGACCCATCATGGTCTGGACGGCACGCATGTCAGCGCCATTGCTTAAGAGGTGCGCCGCGAAAGAATGGCGCAGAGTGTGGGGTGTGATGTCTTCCTCGATTCCTGCCCGGTCCCCGTAGTATTTGATAATCTTCCAGAATCCCTGACGGCTCATGGCTCTGCCGCTGTAATTTGTAAACAGCAGTTCCGATCGTGTTCCTTTTAAAAATGCCTCACGGGCAGACTCCAGATATTTCGCAAGAGCATCCTTCGCCGCATGGCCAAAGGGAATCATCCGCTCCTTGTGCTCATCGCGGCAGGTGATAAAGCCGATGGACATATTTACATCGGAGAGCTTTAGATTCACAAGTTCCGTCACGCGGATCCCTGTCGCGTATAAGAGTTCCAGCATTGCCTTATCGCGGATCTCCTTCGGATTCGCGCCGGACGGCTGCTCCAGAAGTTTCGTCACCTCGTCAACTGTGAGGATCACAGGCACCTTTTTCTCGATCTTCGGCGCATGCATCGAATCTGCTGGATCACGGCGGATCTTCCCTTCCTTAAACAGCCAGCCAAAGAACGATCTCGTGGATGCCAGTGCCCTCGAAACTGTCGACGCTGCTTTTCCTTCTTTCTCCAGGAAAAGGATATAGGAATTTAACGCCGTCTTTGTCACTTTCCCGCAGTCTGTGATTCCGTTTTCCTCCAGATAATCTGCCATTTTTAACAGATCTCTCTGATAAGAAAGCGTTGTATTTTTTGACGCGTGTTTTTCTTCCTCCATATAGTTTATGAAGGTTTGAATTTCCTCTCTCATACCTTTTCCCCGTTCATTTCCAGACACAGTTATCCGCGCTTTTCACGATCCTATACGAAATCACAACTATTCAGCAGCTTCACCCGCTTATGTTTTCTCCTGGTCAGCGCAGCAAGTGCGCAAATCCACAGAACAGTTACACACAATTTTTCTGTTCGAAATTTTCAGCACCTGTGTCTATACACGTTTATACTCTATCTGTTTTTTAGTTTCACGATGTCTGCCTTTGGGAAACAGGGGACATAGGCCTAAGTCTTCCACCATCCCCCGATACGCTGTTTTTCCCGGCAAAACCAGTATTTTTCTACATTATAGTCCCATTTTAGGGCAAAATCAAACGGATTTTTCCCACTTGGATCCCATTTTAGACTATTTTACATAACTAATCGCTAGATATGGAACTGTATATATCCACAATGGCAATATCTTGTCAAAATGCGCAAAATTTTTTTTTTTTTTTAAAAAGGGCTGAAAGCCGCGTATTTCCTGGGAAAATTCCACTTTTCCGCCCCCATTTTCCTGACTACCGTACCACGCCTTCAACGCCTTTCGTCAGATATTGTCTCTTCCGTTGATGTCCTAATTCAAATCTAAGATTTTCAGATATGCCTTTCTAAAACATTTGGAAGATCAGCGCTGAAAAATTTGGATTTATGAATATCTCAGATATAATTCCAAGCACCATAAAAAATACCATCATCCATAACCTGATTTTCTCTTTTCCATCCGCCTGCTCCACGACCATGATCCATAAAAGGTAAGCCGCCAATGTATAAAAGAATCCCTGCGGAAATACAAGTCCGAAAAAGCGCAGGATCCCATAAATTCCCGCATGCATCGTCAACACACAGACAGCGATTGCGGATGTAAATGCCAGATAGACTGCTCCCGCGTAAAACAGGATTCTGGCAAAAACTGCCTGGCAGATCAGAATTCCCAATAAAATCCACACAAACCGTTTTTTCAATACTCCCACAAACAGACTATACCGGTCCGCCGACACGATCTCCGATGATGTGAGGATCCCGGAGAACCAGCTTTCAAGTGTGCTTTTCATCTCTGCGCTCATCTTATTGAAGAAAACTGTCCCCATAACGGTCCCCAAGAATAAAAAAAAGGACAGCCAGAACATCTGACTGTCCCAAAATCTCCGATGCTCTGTGAATTCCGGCCATAGCGATACCGTCCATGTTCCTTTTCACAATGTATGCGCATATGGGCCTTACTTTATCCAAGGATTTGTAACTATTCAGTACCTTCATAGTTACGTGCAAAAATCCATTCCAGATCAGCTTCGCTGATGGGATTTTGCCTTCCAGCCTATAGTTTTCTTACGGTCAGCGCAGCAAGTGCGCAGACCTACCTGAACAGTTACCAGGATTTTTTCTAATTGCAGCAATCTTTCCACAGGCAGGCAGCCAGCCCTATCCTCACTGACACTTTCCGGTTACTGGCTTCTGCCGTTTTTTCTATCGAATTCCCTCTTTCTGAGCGTACGCAAGGATTGCCGCAATCGTCTTCGCGTCTGTCATCTTGCCGGTGTAGATCATCTCAAGAAGATCCTTTACTTCCCACTCTTCCACATCAATACTCTCATCCGCATCGAGATGCTGCTTTGACGGGATCAGGTCTTTTGCGATATAGACACCGATCTGCTCATCGCAGAAAGCCACTGTCGTGTTGACTGTCATCAGGAATTCCAGGGTTTCGCTACGGAATCCTGTCTCCTCCTCAAGTTCTCTCGCCGCGCACTCGATCTTCGGCTCATCCGGCGCATCAAGTTTTCCTGCCGGAATTTCCAGCGTGAACCGGTCTAAGGCGTTCCGGTACTGACGCACCATGAGGATCTTTCCGTCCTTTGTCACCGGGAGAACGGCTGCCGCGCCATCGTGGTGGATATAGTCATACACTTCCTCGATTCCGTTCGCGACAACGGTATCCCGGTAGATCTTTAAGATCGTTCCGGTGTATGCAAGATCACGTTTTAAACGAGTTGTTTTTTCCATACTAAAGTCTTTTCCTTTCATGAATGTATCTGTTAACTGCCTTAACAGACATTCTAAACAATTCCTCTCAGATTTTCTATTCTGCGGAATTACCCTGCAGTATTTTCCTCTGCTCAGAACTTATTTTTTTACATTTTTCACACTGCTACGGAAATTTCCGTGTCTTTCACGTAATTATCAGCCTTTTAACTTTTTATTCTTCTCAAAGTTTGCATCACACGCCTTAATGATCGCACCGCGGAATCCGTTCTCCTCAAGGGCAGCAAGTCCCTCGATAGTGGTTCCTCCCGGTGAGCATACCATATCCTTTAATTCGCCCGGATGTTTTCCTGTCTCAAGGACCATCTTCGCGCTTCCTAAAACGGCCTGGGCAACCATCTTGTAAGCGGCCTGGCGCGGGAGTCCGTTCTTTACGCAGCCGTCAGCCAGCGCCTCGATAAACATGTATACATAGGCCGGGGAGCAGCCGCTGGCGCTTCCAACAACGTCCATCAGCTTCTCATCCACTTTCTCCATCTTTCCGAAGGAAGTAAAGAATCCGTCGATGACATCCTTTTCCTCATCGGTAAACAGCGCCTCATCGTAGCTCACCCCGGACATTCCCTCGCCGACCATAGCCGGTGTATTCGGCATGGAGCGGACGATTCTCGCACTGTCTCCGAGACCTGCCTGGAGATCCGCGATCGCATATCCGGCCGCGATGGAGATCACAACCTGATCTTTCCTGATCTTTCCGTTTAATTCCTTAAAAACTGTCGGAAGTACCTGCGGCTTTACTGCCAGCACCAGGTATTTTACCTGCTCTGCGCAGTCCGTTGCTGTTGAGACATGGGCAACACCTGTCTCCTCCGTAATTTTCTGCATCTTCGCCTCATGGGCGCTTGTGAAAAGCAGCTCTTCCGGCTTATATGTCTTTAAAAGTCCCCGCATGATAGCGGTTCCCATGTTTCCCATTCCGATAAAACCAATCTTTGCCATATCAATATTACCTCCTGTTTTATATTCTCTGTTATCTCTCATCTGCAGCAGACCAATCTTTGCTCATATTGCAAAAGCTTCGGCAGCACAGAGACTTCTAAATTTCCTGTTAAAAAAACCGCTGCCATACAGATTCTCTCTGCACAGCAACGGCTTTCATTTTTATTTCGCGTAATCGGTAACTCTGGACTCGCGGATCACGTTGACTTTGATCTGTCCCGGATACTCCAGGCTCTCTTCGATCTTCTTGGATATATCTCTTGCGAGAAGAACCATATCGTCATCGCTGATCTGCTCCGGTACTACCATAATGCGCACTTCGCGTCCCGCCTGGATCGCAAAGGACTTGTCTACTCCCTTGAAGGAGTTTGTGATATCCTCAAGCTGCTTTAAGCGGTTCGTGTATGTCTCCAACGTTTCTCTTCTTGCACCCGGTCTTGCAGCGGAGATCGTATCTGCTGCCTGAACGATGCAGGAAATAAGGTTCGTCGGCTCAGCATCGCCATGGTGGGATTCCACAGCATTGATAACGATCGGGGACTCTTTGTATTTCTTACAGAGTTCAGATCCGAGCTGTACATGGGAACCTTCCATCTCATGGTCAACGGATTTTCCAATGTCATGTAATAAGCCGGCACGCTTTGCCATTCTGACGTCAACACCAATTTCGGCTGCCAGTAAACCGGATAACTGTGCGACCTCGATGGAATGCTTCAATGCATTCTGACCATAGCTGGTTCTGAATTTCATCTTGCCGAGGAGCTTGACGAGCTCCGGATGGATATTGTGAATGCCGACCTCAAGGATTGCGGCTTCACCTTCCTCGCGCATCATGTTTTCAACTTCCTTCTGCGCTTTCTCCACCATCTCTTCGATTCTCGCCGGATGGATACGTCCATCCACGATCAGTCTTTCAAGAGCAATTCTTGCAACTTCACGTCTTACCGGATCAAAACCGGATAATACGACAGCTTCCGGTGTATCATCGATAATGAGTTCCACACCGGTCATAGTCTCAAGGGTACGGATGTTACGTCCCTCACGTCCAATGATGCGGCCCTTCATCTCATCGCTCGGAAGCTGAACGACAGAAACTGTAGTCTCAGCCACATGGTCAGCTGCACATCTCTGGATGGCGGTAACCACATATTCTTTGGCTTTCTTGTCAGCTTCTTCCTTTGCTTTGGCTTCTAATTCCTTGATGAGCTTTGCGGTGTCGTGTTTTACATCTTCCTCTACGGATTTCAGAAGATATTCCTTCGCCTGCTCGCTGGTAAGTCCAGAGATCTTCTCCAGTTCTTCCTGCTCCTTAGCAAATAATTCCTCGACCTCGGAAGAACGCTTTCTTAAAGTCTCTTCCTTCGCGGCAAGACTGGATTCTTTTCTCTCCATTGCCTCAGATTTTTTGTCGAGGTTTTCCTCTTTGCTCAGTACGCGGCGCTCATAACGCTGGATCTCGGCTCTCCGTTCTCTGGTTTCCTTTTCAAGCTCGTTTTTCGCTTTTAAATTCTCTTCCTTCGCTTCCAGGAGAGCTTCTTTCTTCTTCGTCTCGGCGACCTTCAATGCTTCATCTATTATTTCTCTGGATTTTTCCTCTGCGCTACCGATCTTGCTTTCATAACTGTTCTTGCGGTAAGCGACAGCCACGACCCAGGTAATAGGAGCCACAATAATTGCTGTTATAATAACGCTGATTATTGGTGACACAGGAGCACCTCCTTTATTTAGTTTTCATTGTACTAATTACAACACTTCAATTTTAAACTGTTTTATGCATTATGTCAAGTATAATGCCCTCATTCCGGGTACTTCTGTGCATCCCCACGAAGCCTGTCATATCCTGTCCTTTGGGGCCGGAAACAGCCCTATTCCCACTGCTTCATCGCACTGTTGATCGCGTCGTAGGAAAAACCTTTTCGCGCCAGAAATGCGTAGATCTTCTGGCGTTTCGCGGGATCCGGTTCTTCCGGGTCGTAATTTTTCTTTCTCAAAAGTCCGAGGATCTGGGCAGACTCGTCCACCTCCATATCCTCAAAGACCATCTCCACCAGATCGTCGCTGACGCCTTTCTGGCGGAGGTCAAATTTCATCTGGCGGATGCTCTTTTTGTGGTCGTTTTTCTCCACATACCGCCTTGCGTAGTCCTCATCGTCCAGATACCGGTAGTGTTTCAGAAAAAGAACCGCATCTTCAACAGAGGCTGGCGAAAACCCCTGTTCCGCCAGCTTCTTGCGCATTTCATTTTCTGTTTTTCCGGAAAACTGAAGATAGTAGAGACCTTTGTTCCGCGCCTCCCGGAACTCCTCCGGAACCGCGTCTCCATCCGCACCGGCATACATTTTCTGCTCCCGGTGCTCTTCCTGCTGCCATTCTTTCATCTATGCTTTCCTGTCAGAACTGCCTTCCCGTCTCAAGCTTCTTTCTAAAGTTCCGTACCCGCCAGACAGTTCTCTTTTTCATCATTATTTTTATTACTCGTCAACTGCCTCAGCCTCATTAACCGCCGGTGCCGCAGCTGCCTCACCCGGAGCAACATGCTGCGCTTCCAGTCCGTGAAGCTCTCTCACCTGGTTCTCGATCTCCTCGCAGATCAGCGGATTCTGCGCAAGGTAGGTCTTCGCGTTCTCGCGTCCCTGACCGATCTTCGCTCCCTTATACGCGTACCAGGAACCGCTCTTCTCGACGATATTTGCGTCAGCAGCCAGATCCAGGACATCGCCCTCTCGGGAAATTCCTTTTCCGAACATAATATCAAACTCTGCCTCTTTAAATGGCGGAGCGATCTTATTCTTTACAACTTTTACGCGGACGTGGTTTCCGATCACCTCGCCGCTCTGCTTTAAGGACTCGGTTCTTCTTACGTCAAGACGAACAGAAGAGTAGAACTTAAGGGCGCGTCCACCAGTGGTCGTCTCCGGGTTTCCGAACATAACGCCGACCTTCTCACGGAGCTGGTTGATAAAGATCACGATACAGTTTGTCTTGCTGATGATGGCGGTCAGTTTTCTTAAGGCCTGGGACATCAGGCGGGCCTGTAAGCCGACGTGGGAGTCACCCATATCGCCGTCGATCTCCGCCTTCGGAACAAGTGCCGCTACAGAGTCCACGATCACGATATCAACAGCACCGGAACGCACCATCGTCTCTGTGATCTCTAAGGCCTGCTCGCCGTTATCCGGCTGGGAGATATAGAGATTGTCGATATCAACTCCGATATTCTTCGCGTATACCGGATCGAGAGCGTGCTCAGCGTCGATAAATCCGGCGATCCCGCCGCGCTTCTGGACTTCCGCTACCATGTGGAGCGCGACCGTTGTCTTACCACTGGACTCCGGTCCGTAGATCTCAACGACACGTCCTTTCGGAAGGCCGCCAAGTCCGAGGGCGATATCAAGGCTTAAGGAACCCGTCGGAACCGTCTCGATATTCATATTCGCACCGGAATCACCAAGCTTCATAACGGAACCTTTTCCATAAGCTTTTTCGATCTGTGTGAGAGCCGCGTCAAGGGCTTTTAATTTATCATCTTTATTCATATTCTTCCTCCAAGATCCGGCCCCGCAGTCTTTTCCGCGCCCCCGGATATCCCATAATCACTGATTTTTCAATCCGCATATTTCTTCACATACTTCACGTCCACGAAAGCGGAGTGCCGTATGCGAACAAATGTTCTGTACCTGTTAATCATAATATAATCCATGTAAAAAGTCAACTGTTTCTTATCATTCCGACCGCTTTTGATCAATTCGCAGTTACTGTCCACGCCTTGCGCAAACAGCAACTGATTTTGCTGATACTTCGCATTCCAAATCGGAAAAATCCACTACCGCCACTGTATTGTACGGATTTTTCAGTTCAGAAAATCCCTACCCGCGCACAGTAACACCATCATACTTCATCCCCTCTCCGGCAGATCCCCACGTTTCAATACCAGACTTTTTGCTCTCCGCTGTCATAAAATACCCTTCTGCCTGTCCTTTACTTCTTTCCATCTTATCTTCTCACTGAGGCCTGCAGCGATCCGCCGCCAGGACGATGCTTTCCCGCATCATGAACTATCTGCTATCCGGGACAGACCTCCCAGAACGATTTCAGATACCCGTACTATATCGAAATTCCTTCGCCCTGTCAATCGGCATTCTCCACAAATTCAGACCCTCATTTTTTACCTGGTCAGCCATGAAAAATTTGTCTGATCTCCAATATCCGCCTCAACAGCTTCCTTCCCATGCTCCAAGCGTAAACAACAAAAGGCGGCAGCCCATGCCCGCAATACATGTTCTGCCGCCATTCTATCCTATTTATTATATATGTATTCCCATCCGGCTCACGCCAGACTTCCTATCTCTCCTTCGAAGCCCGCGCTACCAGTCCGCTGAGCGCCAGAAGCGCCAGAACATTCGGAATGACCATAAGCCCGTTAAAGAAGTCCGCTAAGGACCATACAAGCTCCAGCTTCAGGCAGGAACCGATCACGATGCAGACAACAACGATCAGGGAGTAGAGCTTTGATGCCTTCTCGCCGAATAAATACTTCACATTCACAAGTCCGAAGAAATGCCAGCTTAAGATCGTGGAGAACGCGAAGAAGAACAGGCAGACTGCAACGAAGATGATCCCCGCGCTGCCGAATCCCTTCATGAATGCCGCCTGAGTGAGCGCGGTGCCGTCCTTTCCTGTGCTCATAACGCCTGTTGTGAGGACAGAGAATACCGTCAGGTTCAGGACGATAAATGTGTCGATGAACACGCTGACCATTGCACAGAGCCCCTGATGATGTGGGGATTCCGCCTTCGCTCTCGCGTGGGCATGCGGGGTGGATCCCATACCTGCCTCGTTTGAGAAGAGGCCACGGGCAACACCATAGCGGATCGCCTCACGCACCGTGATTCCAGCGCCTGCGCCGAGAACTGCTTCCGGCGCAAACGCACCCTCAATAATGGAAAGGAACGCTGCCGGGAGAGCCGTGATGTTCATGCAGATCAGAATCAGGCTGCCGACGATATAAACGCCGGCCATGATCGGAACGATCTTCTCAACTACCGTTGCCAGACTCTTTGTTCCTCCAAGGAAGATCACCGCTGCGATCACTGCGACGACAATGCCGACGATCACCGGTGAAAGTTCCACATGGAATACCTGAAATGCTTCCACAAAGGCTGCTCCGATGGAATTGGACTGAACCATATTTCCCATAAAGCCCAGCGCAAGAATAATAAATACCGCAAACAGAGTGGAAAGCGCCTTTCCGAATGTGCCCTTGAACGCCGCCTTGATGTAGTAGACAGGACCTCCTGTCACCTCACCGTTTACCTCTGTCTTATATGTCTGTGCCAGAACTGCCTCTCCGTAGATCGTCGCCATTCCGAGGAATGCACTGATCCACATCCAGAAGATCGCGCCCGGGCCTCCGCCGATGAGGGCTGTCGCCGCTCCGGCAAGGTTTCCTGTACCTACCTGGGCTGCGATGGCTGTCGCGATGGACTGGAACGGAGTCATCTCGCCTTTTTCGTGCTTTTCACCGTTCATGCTGAAATGCCCGAATACCTGACGGACGCCCTCCCCGAACTTTCTGACCTGGATAAATCTCAGGCGGATCGTATAGTAAAGTCCGGTTCCGCATAAGAGAACGAGCAGGAGAAAGCTCCACAGAAAATCATTTCCCTTTGTTACAAGCTGCATCAGTGTGTCCATTTTAATTATCCTCCTCTTTCATCATCATAGCCGCCAGCCTTTTCTTTAAATTTCCGGCTGTCCGGCAGCATGGAATATCCCCTCTGAATTTCCATGCAATAAAATAAGAGCTGATATTGATCAGCTCTCCAAAGAGTAGAACATTTGCATACAACGGGTTTTGTCCCATTGTGGTTATTTGTATGCCCTGTCCTTTTGCCTGAGAGATCGACCGGTACCATGGACATGAACCGGTCTTACACCTTCGGCGCTCCATACGGAGACTCTCCAGAGTGTCCAGGCGGACGTTTGTCCGCCTGGACTGCACTTATGTGTTACATACTATCACAGTTTTCCTTCTGTATCAACGTTTTTTGAAGTAAAGCGGCAAATTTTGTAATTTTTGTAAATATTGTCACATATGGCCTGCAGATCATCTGTCTTTTGCTTCAATCTGACGAACCATTTTCTGACCGCTCCGCATGAGCCTCCTGACGCTGTTTTGCAGCTTCAAGCTCATGCTGCTTTAACGCCTCCGAGAACTCTACGCGGATCTCCGTTCCCTTGCCCTGCTCACTCTCAAGGGTCAATTTTGCCCCGTGCTGGGCAACGATGTGCTTTACGATCGCAAGTCCCAGACCGGTTCCTCCCGTCGCCTTCGAGCGGCTCTTATCCACGCGGTAGAATCGTTCAAATACCCGCTCCTGATGTTCCGCAGAGATACCGATTCCGGTGTCCTTCACGGAAAGGAATGTATGCCCGTTCTCAATGCCTGTCGTCACCGTCACGGTTCCGTCCTTTTTATTGTACCGGATCGCGTTGTCGCAAAGATTATAGATCAATTCCTCCATCAGCTGCTTGTCCGCGAAAACCGGCGCTTCTCCTCCCTGTACCCGGATCGTCACGTTCTGTTTCTGGGCATTCATCTGGAGCATGTCCACACATTCTCTCGCCAACGGAAACAGATCCAGATCTCGATACTCCACATCTTTCTTTCCGCCGTCAAGCTGGGAAAGCTGGATGATATCGTTGATCAGGGTCAGAAGTCTCGCCGCGTTTTTATGGATCTCCGACGCAAACCGTTCCGTATTCTCCCCGGACATTCCGTGTTCGATCAGTTCCGCATAGCCGGAGATCGCCGTGAGCGGGGTCTTGAGCTCATGGGACACGTTCGCCGTAAATTCCTGCCGGACCTGAGAGCTCTTTAAGATATCTTCATGCTGCTGCCGGATCTTATTCATAAACGGTACCAGCTCCTTGTAGGCCGCCTGCGTCCCCGGCTCCGAAAGATTCTCCGCCATCTGCTCAATCGGTGCCACAAGGTTCTTCGTAAAGTAGTTTGCCATCATGATACAGAAGAAAAAGAGAAGGACAAATACTCCCACTACCGTCATCATCATGTTCTGGGTCAGGGCAAAAATATTATCGCCCTCCCTCGCGATCCTTAAGATCCGTCCGTTATCCAGCCGGATCGCATAGTAGAACAGAGAATTTTTATCCAGGGTCGTCGACCGGCGGGTTCCGCTTCCTTCTCCGGACTTCGCCGCCATATAGATCTCCGGGCGAGACTCATGGTTATCCATCACAGAAAAATCCGCATTGCTGTCGAAAATAACGCTCCCGTTGGCATTCACCACCGTGATGCGCAGCGTATCCGGATTCAGGTCGTAGGCATCCGGGTGCAGATCGGATATGTCGTCGAAGATGTGCATATTTTTCATGACGAGGGCATCAGCCTTCAGATCCCCGATGACCTGTTTCCCCTGACCCTGTAAATAAATAGCAGTCATTGCGCAGGTCAGCAAATTGCGGAACACTGCCGTGGCCAGAAGTTCCATATGGATTTTCCGTTTCATTCGATCATATACCCCACATTTCTCACAGTGCGGATCATGGAACCCGCTTCACCGAGTTTCTGTCTGAGCGTCCGGATATGCATGTCCAGAGTTCTCGACTCACCTTCAAAGTCGATTCCCCAGACCCGCTCTAAAATGATCTCTCGTGTCACTACGATCCCCGCATTGTGGAGCAGGAGCTTTAAGAGCTCATATTCCTTAAATGTCAGGCTGCACGGAATATCCTTCACGTATACCATATGTTTCTCATCATCCAGGAAGATATCCCCCAGTGTCAGGAATTTATCTTCCTCCATCGTCCTTCTGAGCACCGCCTTTACTCTGGCGATCAGCTCCATGACACCAAAAGGCTTTGTCAGGTAGTCATCAGCTCCGACATCAAGTCCCTTTACCTTGTCGATCTCGGTACTCTTTGCCGTCACCATGATGATCGGAAGCTTTTTCGTCTCCGGACGACGGCGGAGCTTTGCAACGATCTCCAGTCCGTCCTCATCCGGCAGCATAATGTCCAAAAGGGCAAGGTCCGGCTGCTTCTCTTCCAGCTTTTTATAAAAATCGCGGGCACATTCAAATCCTTCCACCTGATATCCGCTGTTCTTTAACGCGAACATCTCAATCTCCAGAATATTTTTATCATCTTCTACCGCATAGATCAGAGCCATGGTCCTTTCCTCCTGTCTCACTTTCTGTCTTACTTTCTGTATAACCGTTCAGTACCTTAAAAACATTCTACATAACTGTTCAATACACAGTTACGCGCAAAAATCCATTCCAAATCGGCTGTGCCGATAGGCTTTTTCCTTCTAGTCTAAGTTTTCTCACGGTCAGCGCAGTAAATGCGCAGACCTACTGAACAGTTACCATTCTACGTAACTATTCAGTACCTTCATAGTTACGTGCAAAAATCCATTCCAGATCAGCTTCTGCTGATGGTTTTTGCCTTCCAGCTTGTTTTCTTACGGTCAGCGCAGCAAGTGCGCAGACCTACTGAACAGTTACCATTCTACTACATATCTGCCTATACCGGAAGCATATATTTGTCGCGGTACTGCTCTACCATCGCCGCGAAATGCGGATCTCCGTCACGCTTCAGGTTGTCAAGATAACCGTGGGTATCGAAACCGTCACGGTCGATTTCAATGACGCTGACCGCGATGTTGGAGCAATGGTCGGAAACACGCTCCAGATTCATGGAAATATCGGAAAGCACAAATCCCTGCTCGATCGTACATTTTCCCTTCTGGAGTCTGCGGATATGGTTTGCCTTTACGACGGTATTGATATCGTCGATGACCTCCTCAAGAGGCTCCACTCTGGCTGCCTCATCCGTATTGTTCGTCTCAAAGGCATCGATGGACAGGTTCAGGATCTCCTTTACTGCGTCGAAGAATATGCCAAGTTCCTTCTCTGCCTTGCTGGAGAACTGCATTTCTTTTTCCTTCATCTCTTTTGCGGAATCTTTCAGGTTCATGCCGTGATCGGAAATACGCTCAAAATCTCCGATACAGTGTAAGAGCAGGGATACGGTATGGCTGTCTGACTTGGAAAGATTCTTTCCGCCAAGCTTTACCATGTAAGTTCCAAGCTCATCCTCATAGCGGTCCACAAGGTTTTCCAGGGTCTCCACACGGGCTGCCTTTTCGTCATCATAGCCGTGAAGCAGATCCACCGCCGTGAAGAAGCATTCCCGTGCAAGCTTCGCCATCTGGATCGTCGTCTGACGGCACTGCTCAACCGCAAAAGCCGGCGTGTCGAGGAAACGCTGGTCGAGAAGGCGGAACGCATCTTTTTCCTGATTCTGAGCCGGACTTCTCTTCCGGGATCGTGAGGCATGCAAGCTTTACGAGGCCGCTGCCGAACGGAAGAAGCATGATCGTTGCCGCAATATTAAAGCTGCTGTGGATCACGGCAATTCCCATAGCGCTTGCCGCTGTGCCCAGGAAGGAAAAATGAACGACCGCGTTGATCGTATAAAAGACGATCATAAAAATAACGGTACCAATAATATTAAAGTAAAGATGGACCAGTGCCGCGCGCTTTGCGTTCTTTGTGGCACCGATACCGGAGAGCATCGCTGTCACACAGGTTCCGATATTCTGTCCCATGATGATCGGGAGCGCAGTACTGAAATTTACCGCACCTGTGGCGCATAACGCCTGAAGAATACCGACGGACGCGGAGGAGCTCTGGATGATTGCTGTGAGGACAGCGCCTGCGATCATTCCGAGGACCGGGTTTGAGAACATTGTCAGGATTCCGGTAAATCAGGGAATTTGCCAGCGTTTGACGGTCCCCGCTCATCGTTCCATTCCGGTCATTAAAATCGCGAAACCGATCATGATGGTTCCGGCATCTTTTTTCTTCTCCTTCTTGGAGAACATGATAAAACAGACGCCGATGAGTGCCAGAACCGGTGAAAATGATGTCGGCTTTAACAGCTGTACAAAGAAATTTCCACTCTCAATTCCGGTAAGGCTTAAGAGCCAGGACGTCACCGTCGTTCCGATGTTCGCGCCCATGATGATGCCGACCGCCTGAGTCAGCTTCATGATACCGGAGTTTACGAAACCTACGACCATGACAGTGGTTGCGGATGATGACTGGATGATCGCCGTAACTCCCGCTCCTAAAAGGACCGCCTTGATCGGATTTGATGTCAGTTTTTCAAGAATCCTTTCCAGCCTTCCACCAGAAAGCTTTTCGAGACCTTTTCCCATAGTCTCCATTCCGTAAAGGAACAGCGCGAGCCCGCCAAGCATCGTCAATACACCAAAAAAATCCATAAATTTCCCCTCTTCAAATTCATTAACATTTTGTTTATCTCTTTCTTACCATGTA
>SCPN01001174.1_pt1 | contig 23947 bp, 25 predicted proteins | sample 6106831 | NCBI WGS metagenome assembly SCPN01 (sample SAMN10720447, study PRJNA508395) | human gut metagenome | isolation source: Participant 1, 0 month
AAACCATAGCGCCGGTCGGGTTGTTCGGGAAGCACAGATAAATCAGATCGGGGTTTCTTTCGGGAGCTCCGGGGTGAAGTTGTTTTCTGCGGTACACGGCATGTAAATCCACATTCGTGAAACGCTCGGTTGCTGCGTCGTAGTCACCGGCACGGCCTGCCATTACGTTGGAGTCTACGATAAACCGGATAAACCGGGTCGCATACAGCGATCTTGTTGTCCAGGCTGAAGATCTCCTGAATGTTGCTGCAATCGCATTTTGCGCCGTCCGATACAAAAATTTCATCAGATGAGATATCGCATCCTCTGTCCTGATAATCATTTTTTGCGATGGTATCGCGAAGGAAAGCATATCCAAGATCTGGTGCATATCCGTGGAAGGTCTCTGCGTGTCCCATCTCATCCACTGCTCCGTGCAGCTTTTCAATGATCGCCGGTGCGATCGGCTGGGTTACGTCGCCGATTCCAAGACGGATGATTTTCGCATCCGGATTTGCCTCGATGTAAGCTGCAACTTTTTTTGCAATGGTGGAAAACAGATAGCTTCCCGGCAATTTCAGATAATTGTCATTGATTTTGAACATTATTATGTCGCTCCTTTTCACTTTTTCTTACTCTGTCAAAAGCGTCAGCACCATCTGTGCCGTTTCAACCAGATTGGTGCCGCTGTCCATGCTGCATTTCTGCATGTAGCGATGGGCCTCCGACTCGGTCATGTGATTTCGTTCGATCAGAAGGCTTTTTGCACGATCGATGATGTGCTGTTCCTCGGCGCTGCGCACCTTGGGCTTTGCCCGCTCTTTCTTTCTGCGCCGTGCCGCACTCTGCAGCATCATCTCCAGTGTATTGACCAGCTCGTACACGGAAAGCGGCATCGTAACCGCCATGATTCCGGTTCCCTCCACCGCACTTAATGCGCGGCTCGATGCAATCAGAAGCATCTGGAAGCCGGACGGCATACACTCATTCAGATCCGTAAAAACATATCCGGGGCTTGTAGCCGCAGATGACGATACCGCCGTTTAAGTTGTTCATCTCTCCGAGCGCCGCTGCCGCTGTCGAACAGACAGCATCGATTTCATATCCTCTTTTTGCCAGAATATCCCGGATGCGCTTTCCATCTTCTATTTTGGGAAGTACTATCACTATGCTGCTCATGCATTTTCAGGCCCCTTCGTCGTCTAAATACGGTACAGATATTTCTCGGTCTCCCAGTCGGATCCTGGCGGATATACTCATGCCCACTCTTCTTCTTTGGCATTGATATCCATCCACAAATTCCTGGCCGAGTGCCTGACACAGAAAATCGTCTTTCTTTAACTCTGCGACCGCTTCTCCAAGGCTTCCGGGAGAAGGGTGATCTGCATCGCGTTTCGTTCTTCTTCTGTCAGATCGGAAATATTGCGGTCCACCGGGGACGGCGGAACGATTTTCTGTTTGATACCGTCAAGTCCTGCTGCCATGCAGACAGCAAGTGCCAGGTACGGATTGGCTGCCGAATCCGGGCATCGAAGCTCAATGGCCATGATACCGTCTCCCGTCAACGGAATGCGGATCAGCGGGCTTCTGTTCTTTGCAGACCATGCCACGTAGATCGGTGCACCGTATCCCGGTGTCAGACGTTTGTAGGAATTTACAAGCGGGTTGGTAATCGCTGCGATTCCGCTGATGTGTTTCATCAGTCCGCCCATAAAGTAATATGCCTCTTTGCTGAGCCCGTATTCATCGGATTTGTCGGCAAACACATCTTTTCCCTCCTGAAACAGGGAGAAGGAAAGATGAAGACCCGATCCGTGAACTCCGGTTTTTGGTTTTGGCATAAAGGTTGCGTGAAGGCCATGACGTTTTGCAATCGTACGGATAGCAAATTTGGCAGTCATCAGCTGATCTGCCGTCCGAAGTGCTGCAGCCGGACAGAAATCCAGTTCGTGCTGGCCTGCCGCTACCTCGTGGAAGGAAGACTCAACGTCGATTCCCATTTCTTCGAGGGTCAGCACCATATCGCGCCGCGCGTTTTCTCCCAGGTCCAGCGGTCCCAGATCCAGATAACCGCCTTTGTCGTGCGTTACACTCGTTGCTCCGCCGTCCTCATCGGTGTGGAACAGGAAAAATTCACACTCCGGTGAGATTTCAAACTCATAGCCCATCGCTTTCGCTTCGAAAATTACCTTCTGAAGGATGGTTCGGGAACTCTTTGCATAAAGATTCCCCTCTCTATCATACACATCACAGATCAATCTTGCAACCTTTCCTTGCTGCGGACGCCACGGAAGTATTGCAAAGGTGTCGAGATCCGGGTGCAGAAACATGTCTGCTTCCTCGATGGTGACAAATCCTTCGAACGAAGAGCCATCGAAAACGCACTGATTATTCAGGGCTTTTTCCAGCTGTCCGGCGGTGATGGCCATATTTTTCATCATTCCAAACATATCGGTAAACTGCAGGCGGATAAATTCAACATCTTCTTCCTCCGCCATCTGAAGGATCACTTCCTTCGTATACTTTGCCATATCGATTCTCTCCTTTATCAAAGACGATTCTAAACGAAAAGGGTGCTTTCACGCGGCAGGGCAGAAAGACACCTTGCGTAAAAACACCCTTGTTTTGGGCATATTATAGCAGTTTTTCGCGTGTTTTGTCAAGAAAAACTTAGAGATTCGTGTATCCCATCAGGGATTCATCGACTGTCTTTGCTGCCTCGCGTCCCTCACGGATCGCCCATACGACCAGGGACTGGCCGCGGTGCATATCGCCTGCGGTGAAGACATTTTCTTTTGTTGTCTGGTATTTTCCGTCATCTGTCTTCACGTTGGTGCGCTGGTTGACTTCCACTTTAAATGCATCGGTCACATATTTCTGGGATCCTAAAAAGCCTGCTGCAATAAGAACGAGATCTGCCGGGAGAATCTCTTCGGTTCCCTCAACCGGAACCATCATCATGCGGTCGGATTTCTCATCTTTTTTCGGTGTCAGTTTTACGGTCTTGATCTGGCAGACTTCACCTTTTTTGTTTTTGATAAATTCCGTTACGGTTGTCTGGTAAATCCGCGGATCATGGCCGAATACGGCGATTGCCTCTTCCTGGCCGTAATCCGTCTTGCAGATCTTCGGCCACTCCGGCCACGGATTGTTCTCGGCACGCTGATCCGGTGCTTTCGGCATCATCTCAAGCTGTGTCACAGATTTGGCACCGAGACGGATGGAAGTTCCGACACAGTCATTACCGGTGTCGCCGCCTCCGATGACAACAACGTGTTTGCCCTTTGCATCGATGTAGGCATGATCCTCAAACTTGGAATCCAGAAGACTCTTCGTTACGGAAGTCAGGAAATCGACAGCAAAGTAGATGCCCTTTGCATCTCTTCCCTCTGCCTTGATATCTCTTGGATTTGCCGCACCGCAGCAGAGCAGGACACGGTCAAATTCTTTTAAGAGTTTGTCAGCTTTTACATCTTTTCCGATATCAGCATTCGTCACAAACTCAATGCCCTCGGCCTTCATCAGATCCACACGGCGGTCGATGACGCTCTTATCGAGTTTCATGTTCGGAATACCGTAGCGCAAAAGTCCGCCCACGCGGTCGCGGCGTTCAAAGACCGTAACAGAATGGCCGCGGCGGTTGAGCTGCATCGCTGCTGCAAGGCCGGAAGGACCGCTTCCTACAACGGCAACGCGTTTTCCGGTGCGCACTTTCGGCGGGTGCGGCGTAATCAGGCCGGTTGCCCATGCGTTTTCGATGATCGCGCGTTCATTTTCCTTCGTGCAGACCGGGTCTCCGTTTACGTTGCATGTACAGGCTGCTTCGCAGAGTGCCGGGCAGACGCGGGAGGTAAATTCCGGAAAACAGTTTGTCTTGGTGAGGCGGCGGTATGCCTGCTCATAGTTTCCAAGATACACAAGGTCATTCCACTCCGGAACGAGGTTCTGCAGCGGACAGCCGGAGGCCATTCCCGCAATCATGGTTCCCGCCTGGCAGAACGGTACACCGCATGCCATACAGCGGGCAGCTTGCATCTGCTGCTCCTTTTTCGGGAGCTGCAGATGAAATTCCTTAAAGTTTTGATACGCTCAAGCGGGCAACGGTGTTTCCCGTCTTGCGCTGATATTCCATAAATCCAGTTGGCTTACCCATAATTCTTCTTCCTCCTACTTACGCATGCTTTCGTAAAATGCTTCAATCTGTGCCTGTTCGCTGCTAAGACCCTTGTCTTCCATCTGGGCACTCCAGCATCATCATGCGCTTATAGTCATTCGGAATGATCTTCTTGAATTTCGGCAGATATTCGTCAAAGTGTGTGAGAATTTCTTTACCTTTTTCAGAGCCGGTGTGTGCGACGTGTTTTTCAATCATGTTTTTCAGCTCTGCAATATCGTATTTGCTTTCTACCAGTTCAATCGAAATCATTTCCTTGTTCAAATTGCGGTACAGGTTGCTCTTTTCATCCAGGACATAAGCGATACCGCCGCTCATGCCGGCTGCAAAGTTCTTTCCGGTTGCGCCGAGGACAACGACACGGGCCGCCGGTCATATACTCGCATCCATGCTCACCGACACCCTCGACAACGGCGTAAGCACCGGAGTTTCTGACACAGAAACGCTCTCCTGCGATACCGTTGATGTACGACTCACCGCTCGTTGCGCCGTAGAGGCAACGTTTCCGACGATGATGTTTTCTTCCGGTTTTTGCTTTCGGCGGGTAGACAACCAGTTTTCCGCCGGAGAGGCCTTTTCCGAAGTAATCGTTCGAATCGCCCTCAAGTTCCAGGGTCAGTCCTTTTGGAATAAATGCTCCGAAGCTCTGTCCGCCGGCACCCTTGCACTGTACGGTGTACGTATCCGGCTCCAGAGAGGTGCCGAATTTTCTGGTGATCTCGGCACCAAGAATCGTTCCCACGGTACGATCGGTGTTGGTGATCTCGACTTTGACGGTCTTCTTCTCTTTCTTATCCATTGCCGGACCGAATTTCTTTAAGAGTACCTTCTCATCCAGGGTTGCGCCAAGTTTGAAGTCGTAAACATCTTTCGGATCGAACGTTACCTTCTCGCCTGCTTTTGCAAACGGATTGTTCAGGATCTGGCTTAAGTCTACGCGGTCTGCGTGCTCGTTTGTCACTTTATCATTTCTCTTTAAGAGGTCGGAACGGCCGACCATCTCGTCAACGGTGCGGAAGCCAAGTTTTGCCATGTATTCCCGCATCTCTTCTGCGATGAAGCGCATGAAGTTGATGACGTACTCCGGTTTGTCATGGAAACGCTTCAGGCAGCCGGGTTCTGGGTTGCAATACCCATCGGGCAGGTATCGAGGTTGCAGACACGCATCATAACGCATCCCATCGTTACAAGCGGTGCGGTCGCAAAACCGAATTCCTCGGTGCCAAGGAGTGCTGCAATCACAACGTCACGGCCGCTCATCAGACCATCGGTCTCCGATCATGACACGCCGTGGAGCCGTTTTGATCAGCGTCTGATGGCCTCTAAAGGCCTAACTCCCATGGAAGTCCTGCATTGTGGATGGAACTTCGTGCTGTCCCGTTCCTCCATCATATCCGGAAATCAGGATAACCTGTGCTCCGGCTTTTGCAACACCGGCTGCGACAGTACCAACACCTGCTTCGGATACTAGTTTAACGGAGATTCTTGCATTCACATTCGAATTTTTCGCGGTCAAATAACTGTGCAAGGTCCCGATGGCGGGATGTGTCGGTGCGCGCGGGAAATCAGGGATACACCCGGTGTGGAGTGACGTGTTTTGCAACCACGGTAAACCTTTTCCGGCACGCCCTCGCCCGGTTTTGCACCCTGGGCCATCTTGATCTGGATCTCTTTTGCACTGACAAGGTATTTGCTGGTAACGCCGAATCTTCCCGATGCTACCTGTTTGATCGCGGAGCATCTCTCCGGGGATTCGAGACGGTCATCACTCTCACCGCCCTCACCAGTGTTGGATTTTCCATGCAGACGGTTCATGGCAATTGCCAGTGTCTCATGTGCCTCCTGGGAAATAGAACCGTAGGACATCGCACCTGTTTTGAATCGTTTTACGATAGAATCTACGCTCTCAACTTCTTCGAGCGGAACGCCCTGTTCCGGATAATCGAAGTCCATCAGGCTCCGCAGATAGCCGCTCTCCTCGCTGTCGACCATTGCTGTGTACTCTTTGAACATCTTGTAGTCGCCGCGTCTTGTGGACTCCTGCAGTGTATGAATGGTGCGCGGATTGTAGCGGTGCTCCTCGCCCTGGCTTCTCGATTTATGACGGCCGATACTGTCCAGTGTCAGATCGGTAGACAGCTCCAGCGGATCGAATGCCTGGGAATGACGCTCATCGACATCTTTTGCAATGTCTTCCAGGGTAATACCGCCGACACGGCTGACCGTACCGGTGAAGTATTTGTCGATGACATCTGCTGAGATACCGATGGCCTCGAAGATCTGGGAACCCTGATACGACTGGATCGTGGAGATACCCATCTTCGCTGCGATTTTACGATACCAGAGATGACCGCGTGGTTGTAATCTTCAACGGCTGCGTAGTAATCTTTCTTGATCATGCCCTCTTCGATCAGCTCATGGATCGTGTCGAGTGCCAGATACGGGTTGATTGCGCAGGCACCGTAGCCGAGCAGTGTTGCGAAATGGTGCACCTCGCGCGGCTCGCCGGACTCCAGAATAATCGCAAGAGAAGTTCTCTTTTTCGTTTTTACCAGATGCTGATGAACCGCAGATACAGCCAGGAGGGATGGAATCGCCACATGGTTCTCATCGACGCCGCGGTCAGAGAGAATCAGGATGTTGGCTCCTGCCCGGTGTGCACGGTCAACCTCGACGAAAAGGCGGTCCATCGCACGGTCAAGCGGTGCGCTCTTGTAGTAGGTGATCGGAACGGTCACTGCCTTGAAGCCTTCGACTTTCATGTTCTTTGATCTTCAGCATATCGGTATTGGTCAGGATCGGATTGTTGATCTTTAATACCTGGCAGTTCTTCGGCTCCTCCTCAAGCAGGTTTCCGTCACGTCCGACGTAAACGCTTGTGGAAGTTACGATCTCCTCACGGATGCAGTCGATCGGCGGGTTCGTTACCTGTGCGAAGAGCTGTTTGAAATAGTTGAACAGCGGCTGATGCTCATGGGAGAGAACGGCAAGCGGGGTATCGATACCCATCTAACGTACGGCCCTGACACCTTCAACGCCATCTTTCCGATGGAGGAACGGTACTCCTCGTAGGTGTAGCCGAACGCTTTCTGCAGGCGCATCCGCTCTTCTTTCGTGTACTCTTCGACCGGCAGATTCGGGATTTTGATATTCTTTAACTGTACCAGATAACTGTCGATCCATTCGCCGTACGGCTGTTTCTTTGCGTAATATTCTTTGACTTCCTCATCGTTTAAGACTTTTCCCTGTACGGTGTTGACGAGAAGCATCTTGCCCGGATGGAGACGCTCTTTTAAGACGATTTTTTCTTCCGGAACTTCCAGAACACCGACCTCAGAGGAGAGGATCAGAAATCCATCGTTAGTGATGTAGTAACGGGAAGGACGAAGACCGTTGCGGTCGAGCACTGCTCCCATCACATCTCCGTCGGAGAACAGGATCGATGCCGGTCCGTCCCACGGCTCCATCATCGTTGCATAATACTGATAGAAATCACGTTTCTCCTGGGAAATCGTATCGTTGTTTGCCCACGGCTCCGGGATCGTGATCATGACAGCCAGCGGAAGATCCATACCGCTCATGGTCAGGAACTCGAGTGTGTTGTCGAGCATTGCAGAGTCAGAACCCTGGGTGTTGACAACCGGCAGAACCTTGTGCAGTTCATCCTGCAGCATCGGGGAGGACATCGTCTCCTCACGGGCCAGCATCTTGTCGGCGTTTCCGCGGATGGTGTTGATCTCGCCGTTGTGTACGATGAAACGGTTCGGATGGGCTCTCTCCCAGCTTGGGTTCGTGTTCGTGCTGAACCGGGAATGCACCATGGCGATTGCAGATTCATAATCGACATCCTGCAGATCGCGGAAGAAGGTACGGAGCTGTCCTACGAGGAACATACCTTTGTATACGATGGTACGGCTGGAAAGGGATGGCACGTAGGTGTTGTCGTTGCTCTGTTCGAAAACACGGCGTACGACGTACAGACGACGGTCGAAAGCGATTCCCTTTTCCACATCCTCCGGTTTTTTGATGAATGCCTGCATGATGTAAGGCATACACTCTCTTGCCTTATGGCCGAGAACTTCCGGAACGGTCGGCACGGTTCTCCATCCAAGGAGTTCCAGTCCCTCTTTTTCCACGATGATCTCAAACATCTTTTTTGCCTGGTTCCGTTTCAGCTCATTTTGTGGGAAGAAGAATACGCCGACGCCGTATTCCCGTTCTCCGCCTAATGAAAAACCGAGGGTCGAACAGGCTTTGGAAAAGAATTTGTGCGATATCTGCAACAAGATTCCTACTCCGTCTCCTGTTTTACCCTCGGCGTCTTTGCCGGCTCTATGCTCAAGATTTTCTACGATTTTTAATGCGTTTTCTACGGTCGCATGGGATTTTTCACCTTTGATATTCACGACGGCTCCGATACCGCAGTTGTCGTGTTCAAAGGAAGAACGGTATAGCCCTTCTTCTCCCATGACACGCTCTTTGCTCTGTGTCATACGGCTTCCCTTCCTTTACTTTCCTTATTTTCGGTTATCCTTTGTCTTTTCTGAAAAGAATGGAGGGGAATCTTTTGTTCCCCGCCGTTCTTTCTGGATTGCCCTTACCATAATTTCCATTTTTTCTGTCCCAAAGAGCAAATTTAATTTTTATATAATTTTTTATATTTTTTCTTAACTTTCTTAGGTTATTACTGCATTTTACCTAATTTTTCATACCATTTATCGATTATTTTGCCGCATGGTACTCGGCTGCTGCTGCGATCAGGCCGCGGAACAGCGGATGCGGACGGTTCGGACGGGATTTGAACTCCGGATGTGCCTGCGTTGCGATGTAGAACGGATGATCTGAAATCTCTACCATCTCAACGATTCTTCCGTCCGGAGAAACACCGGAGAGAACCATGCCGTTTTCGGTCAGTGCTTTCCGGAAATCGTTGTTTACTTCATAGCGGTGGCGGTGACGCTCGGAAATCTCTTTCTCACCGTACAGCTCCTGTGCTTTCGATCCGTCTGCCAGGACGCATGGATATGCGCCGAGACGTAACGTACCGCCGATATCCTCGATTCCATCCTGATCCGGCATCAGTGCGATCACCGGGTGCATGGTGTTCGGGTTCATCTCGATGCTGTGTGCGTCGTGGTAACCGAGAACGTTTCTTGCATATTCAACAATCGTCAGCTGCATGCCGAGGCAGAGGCCGAGGAACGGAATCTTGTTCTCTCTTGCATATCGAATCGCTGTGATCATGCCTTCGATACCGCGGTTTCCGAATCCGCCCGGTACCAGAACACCGTCCACATCGCTCAGATACTCTGCCACGTTCTCCTCGGTTACCAGCTCGGAATCCACCCATTTCAGGTGTACGTTTGCATGGCTTGCAATTCCGCCGTGTTTTAATGCCTCAACAACGCTCAGGTATGCATCATGCAGCTGGGTATACTTTCCGACGAGCGCAATCGTCACCTCTTTGTTCGGATGGCGGAGTGCTTCTACCATATGGGTCCAGTCGGACAGATCCGGTTCCGGGCATGGAAGGTGAAGGCTCTCGCAGACAACCTGCGCCAGGTTCTCTTTCTCCATGGCAAGCGGAGCTTCATACAGATACTCCACGTCCAGGTTCTGCAGAACATGGCTTGACGGAACGTTGCAGAACAGAGCAATTTTATCTTTGATCTCGGTGGTCAGCGGATGCCGGACCGACATACGATGACATCCGGCTGAATACCGATTCCCTGCAGCTCTTTTACGCTCGCCTGCGTCGGTTTTGTTTTCATTTCACCGGAAGCTTTCAGATATGGAATCAGGGTAACGTGGATCAGAATGGCATTCTCATGTCCGACGTCATGCTGGAACTGGCGGATGGCCTCCAAAAACGGCTGGCTCTCGATATCGCCGACGGTTCCGCCTACCTCAATGATGGCAATACGCTCCTCATCTACTTCTTTTCCGCGGTAGAAACGGCTCTTGATTTCGTTTGTAATGTGCGGAATGACCTGTACGGTGCCTCCGCCGAAATCACCGTGGCGTTCTTTCTGCAGAACAGACCAGTATACTTTTCCGGTCGTCACGTTGGAATTTTTATCCAGGCTCTCGTCGATGAAACGCTCGTAGTGGCCGAGATCGAGGTCTGTCTCTGTGCCGTCATCGGTAACGAAAACCTCGCCGTGCTGAATCGGGTTCATCGTACCCGGGTCAACGTTGATGTACGGGTCAAATTTCTGCATCGTCACTTTGTATCCTCGGCTTTTAAAAGCCGTCCAAGGGACGCCGCCGTGATTCCCTTTCCAAGGCCGGAGACTACTCCGCCTGTCACAAAGACATATTTTACTGCCATATTGATTTCCTCCGCTTTTCTTCTTCTGATATTTTCTTTTCCGTCACAAGTTTCTCTAAAAGGAAATGTCGCCTGCCGGCGACATCTCTATGATGAAAGCCAGTTACTCCGCGCCTGCGTCGCTCCCGTAACTGCTGACAACATTCGTAATCCGGGCTATCGCCCTACTTACTCATGTCGTCTTGCCCGGCCAATATCTATGAATTCGCTCATGCAAGCATGGCTCATCCATAGCTGCTGTCCGGGGCTTTCATTCAAAATCAAAAACGATTATAACACATCTCGAATTTCCTGCAACTTTTTTTTACTATTTTTTATTATTTTCGACATTTTCCACGAAATCCTAAATTTCTGCACCATATTTTATACATATCACGATTTTCTTGACATCATCCACAAAATGAGTATGATAATCAATGTTTTTAAAACATGCAGGTCTACAACTGAAAAAAGGAGAATACCTATGCAGCCATCGTCAAACAATTGTTATGATACCGGTCTCCGGGAGGAATGTGGTGTTTTCGGCATTTACGATCTGGATGGTGCCGACGTCAGTCCTTCGATCTACTATGGCCTTTCCGCCCTGCAGCACAGAGGACAGGAGTCCTGCGGAATTGCCGTCTCTGACACCAGCGGTCCAAAGGGCCATGTGAAATCCTACAAAGGCCTTGGCCTTGTCAACGAAGTTTTCAAAGAATCCAAATTAGAAGAGCTGTCCGGCAATATCGGCATCGGCCATGTCCGGTACTCTACCACCGGTTCCACTACCGTAGAGAATGCACAGCCGCTCGTTCTGAATTATCTGAAAGGCTCCCTTTCCCTTTCGCACAACGGAAATCTGGTCAACGCTATGGAACTGCGCGAGCAGATGGAAAACACCGGCGCAATTTTTCACACTTCGATTGACTCTGAAATCATCGCCTACGGCATTGCGCGGGAACGCGTTCATTCCAAAACGGTAGAAGAAGCGATTCTGCGCACGGTAAAAGAAATCCGCGGCGCCTATGCCCTTGTCATCATGAGCCCGAGAAAACTCATCGGCGTGCGCGACCCATATGGCTTAAAACCGCTCTGCATCGGAAAGCGGGACAACGCCTGGGTTCTCGCCTCGGAAAGCTGCGCCCTCACTTCGATCGGCGCCGAATTCGTCCGCGATGTCGCTCCGGGAGAAATTGTAACGTTTGACAAAACCGGAAATCTGAAATCCGAATTTATGCCGGTTGACGTAAAAAAAGCGCATTGTATTTTTGAATATATTTATTTTGCCCGCCTCGACAGCAAAATAGACAATATCAGTGTCTACGAGGCCAGAATCCGCGGCGGTGCAACTCTCGCAAAGACCTACCCGGTTGACGCAGACCTCGTCTGTGGTGTCCCGGACTCCGGACTTGCCTCCGCAAAGGGCTATTCCGAAGAATCCGGCATCCCGTTCGGTCTTGCGTTCCACAAAAACAGCTATGTCGGCCGTACCTTCATCAAGCCGACCCAGAAGGAACGGGAATCCAGCGTCAAAATCAAGCTGAGCGTTCTCGAATCTGTTGTAAAAGGAAAACGGATCGTGCTCGTCGACGACTCCATTGTCCGTGGAACAACGATTTCCAACCTGATCACGATGCTTCGCAAAGCCGGCGCGACCGAAGTCCATGTCCGTATCAGCTCTCCGCCGTTCCTGTATCCGTGCTATTTCGGCACCGATGTTCCTTCGAACAAACAGCTGATCGCAAGCTCTCACTCCACGGAGGAGATCCGCCAGCAGATCGGAGCCGACTCTCTTGGCTACATGCCGATCGAGGAACTCCAGAACATGGTCGGCGATCTGCCGATCTGCCGTGCATGCTTCGACAGCCATTACCCAATGGAAGTACCGAAACAGGATATCAGCGCTCTTCTCGAAAGCTGATTCTATTTCGTCCCCCTTACCGCGCAGACACTGCGTCAGGTAAGGGGGCTTTTTTGTTTCATGCATACTTTGACGTAATGTTTGCATACAATAGCATCAAAAACAAAGGATCTCTTCATGGATCTTACAGACATCATTTATTCCAACGATTACATCAACATTCTGATCCAGAATTACGTGGCACAGTCCGAGCGGTACCAGATGCTGTTTCCGGAATCAAGTGCTCTTCTTACGCTGAACCCGCAGTATTCCGTTCTCTTTCTCGAGCGGAGTCTGCTGCCGGAAAATCTCTTCGGCGCAGTTCCCTTTACCGGGCTTCCAAAACTTTTTACGCCGCTCTCCACGCTCTCACTGGAAGTCTCCGGGATTGTCCAGACGCAGAATCCTCTACGGCGGCGGATATACAGGCAAAAATGTAATCTTCGGTTTTCTGGACACCGGCATTGATTACCGCCACCCCGCATTTCTGCATGCCAACGGACAGAGCCGGATTCTCGCCGTCTGGGATCAGACGGACTGGACGGGAACGCCGCCGGCGCAGTTTCCTTACGGCAGTCTCTATACCAAGTCCGATCTCGACGCGGCACTTGAAAGCGGCGATCCACTCTCCCTTGTTCCAGTCACCGATCCCGACGGGCACGGCACGTATGTCGCAGGCGTGGCCGGCGGTACTCCGGATGCCTCCGCCGGATTTCGGCGTCGCACCGGAGGCAGATTTTGCCGTTGTTAAATTAAAACCCGCCAAACAGAATCTGAAAGATTTTTATCTTGTGTCCTCCAATGCTCCCGTCTTCGAGGAAGATGACCTGCTCTCCGCCATGCACTTTCTGAATGAAACCGCAGCTGCGGAAGGAAAACCGCTCGTCCTCTGTCTGGCACTCGGGACGAATCAGGGCAGCCACTCCGGCACGCTCCCCGTTTCTCTGACCTTGGCGCGCTACGGCAACACGCCTGGTGTGATCCCCGTCTGCGCGACCGGCAACGAAGGAAATGCATCACACCATTATTATGGCTCTGTATCCGAAACTTACACCCCGAAAAATGTAGAGTTTCTCGTTTCTGAAGGAAACCGCGGTTTCACCCTGGAACTCTGGGGACAGGCTCCACAGCTTTTTTCTGTCGGTTTCCGCTCTCCCGGCGGCGAGACGATTCCGCGGATTCCCGTCTCTTTGAATCAGGAACAGCGGATCACCTTCTGTTCTGGAGCGCACCGTGATCTACGTCAACTACGAAGTGGTCCAGGCCACGACCGGCAGCCAGCTCATTCTGATCCGCATGCTGGATCCGACCCCCGGTATCTGGACGCTTCAGGTTTACCGCGCTTTTCCATCGCCGCCGGATTTCCACATCTGGCTCCCGATCACCGGATTTTCCACCTCCGATGTGACATTTCTGGAACCGGATCCATACACGACACTGACGACACCTTCTGCCACGGTTCCTGTTCTTTCTCCCTCCACGTATCAGGCAGCAAACAACAGTTTTTCCCCGGAATCCGGCCGCGGCTTTACCCGGCTTGGTGAAATCAAGCCCGACTTTGCTGCTCCCGGCGTCTCCGTTACCGGACCGGGACCGGCCGGCTCTATGTAAGCTTCAGCGGTTCGAGTGCGTCCGCCGCCATTACATCCGGCGCCGCTGCTCTTTTTCTGCAATGGGGCATCCAGCGCACTCCCGCCCGCTATTTCACGGCACAGGAGGTAAAAAACTACCTGATCCGCGGTGCAGACCGAACTGATACTATTACGTATCCGAGCAGAGAATGGGATATGGCCGATTACAGTTATATCAAAGCTTCACAAGCCTTATGACAAACTGATTTTCCCGCTCACAGGTTTGCTTCTATGGTATATCCGTTTGTTGATGCAAACTTTTAATGTGCAACTGCCTTGTTTTTGATTGTTTTCCGTTGTATCATTACGTATTATCATTATATTTATAAAACTAAAAGGGGGATTCCTGACTATGAATTACGAACGCTTGAACGATCTTCGCCTTCTTGGACTTACGATTGCCTACTACCGAAGAGCAAAAGGAATGACGCAGGCCGAACTTGCCGAGGCGGTACATATCAGTCGTACCCATATGAGCAACATCGAAGCGCCAAATACAAAACCTCTATTTCGTTGAATCTTCTGTTCGATATCGCTGAGGCACTTGACATTCCGGTGAAAGAGCTTTTTGATTTTCAGGGACGCAGTCTGTAGGGTCTTTGAATTTTTCTCTTTAAGAGTAACCCCGCCCGGCAGTTTTTCATATCATGAATTGTAAGCAAAATGATTCCTTTGGAGGAACAAACATGAGTGATTTAGCTGCTACAAACTGTGGATGCGGATGTGACAACGGCTGTGGCTGCGATAATGGATGCGGTGTTTCCAACAACAACCTGTTCGGAAACAATGGCTGCAGTATTATCTGGATTCTGCTTCTCCTCTCCTGCTGCGGCGGATGTGGATGCGGAAACAACAACAATGGCTGCAATTCCGACTGCTGGCTCGTTCTGATTCTTCTGTTCTGCTGCGGCGGATGGAACAACAACGGCTGTGGATGCGGCAACAGCAATAACTGCGGATGCGGCTGCTGACCTTTTTTCAGTCCTCCCAGATGTTCGGGCAGAAAAAGCCCCGGGTGCGGATCAACCGCCCCGGGGCTTTTTTTCACCAGAATTCTCTTTCAACGAAACCGTTTCGGTTTCCGTGCTTCTCTTTCCCGCTTTTCCATCTCTTCTCTTTTTTCTTTTTTTCTCATACATTCCAGATCTATTTCATAAAAGGCATTCCCTTCGAGTACCTGTTTTCTTTTTGCTGTTTCTTTTCCATCCATTTTCCGGCGGTCTCCTTTTTCTTTCTTCCTCTTATCATATGTTTTTTCCCGCCTTCTGTCATTTTTTCCGGCCTGGAACATAAGATAAAGAGAAATAAAAAGACAAATGCAGGAATGCTGCCAGGAAGGATCTTAATTTGAATCAGGAACAGGAACAAAATGTGGAACAGATGACACCGCTGGACCAGATGATCGCACAGGATCAGCTTCAGATGCTGAAGGCTGCCATTCCCTACGCCTCCTTCGGCCTGCAGCCCTCCCTTGCGATTTTGAGCAAATGGCTCGAGCTCCAGCGGACCATTCAGCTTTTTTCCCGTCCGGCCGACCTTTCCATGATGTCTGTTGATGCCCCGCACGTCTCTCCGCTTGAGATGCTGCAGGATATTTCCCGTTTTGCCGCCGGTCCGCAGCGGGATCTTCTCTCCCAGATGTTTCAGACCATGCAGATGGTCCAGATGCTTCAGAATATAAATCCCGGAAATGAGGAGGATCTGCTATGAGTTCGGATGATAAGCAAAACGACTGGTCGCAGGACCCCTCTCTTTCCGGAATTGACTTTGCCCGGCTTCAGGCACTGCAGCAGATGGCCTCTCAGAGCCGCGGAAAATCCCAGGCGGAAATGATGCCGTTTCTTCTCTCCCTGATGCAGGGAAATCAGGGCGGCGCACAGTTTTCCGCCTCCGAGGCGGACCTGATCATCTCTGCCATCAAAGCCGGAAAATCCAAACAGGAAGCGGCAAAAATTGACCAGATGGTACGCCTCTTCCGCTCCGCTGCTTCCGGGAAAAAACGCTGAAAAACTACAAACCAAAAAACGCTGCCGGTCTGGAATCCCAAACCGGTCAGCGTTTTTATTCTGTGCTTTTTCCTGCCTAGTTCTGCATGGAAAGCACGTTTTTATTTTTTACCAGGTAATCAATCAGAGAAACAACGGTCAGAATCAGTGCAACCCAGATCAGCACGGTATTCAGCACGGAAAGTGCCGGAATGTCGGCGATCAGAAGAATGATCATAATCATCTGGCTGATTGTTTTCGATTTTCCCCACCAGCTTGCTGCGATGACAATTCCATTGTCCGAAGCAACCAGGCGGAAACCGCTGATGATAAATTCTCTTGCGATGATAATAATAACCATCCACGCCGGAAGCTTGTCCAGCTCTACAAAGCAGATCAGTGCAGAGCATACCAGCAGCTTATCTGCCAGCGGATCCATAAACTTTCCGAAATCGGTAATCAGATTGTCACGTCTTGCAATGTAGCCGTCCAGAGTATCCGTGATGCTGGCAGCGGCAAAGATTACCAGTGCAATCCATTTGGACGCGCTTCCGCCCACGCCAGACAGCAGGAAGAACACGAAAAACGGAATCATAATTACCCGCAGAATCGTTAATTTGTTTGGTAAATTCATTGGCTTATCTCTCCTATCAGATCATATTCCAGAGCGCCGGTAATTTTCACTCTTTCGAAATCGCCGGATACGAGTGTTTCCGGTGTATTGACAAATACATAGCCGTCTACACCCGGTGCGTCCGCCTGGCTTCTGCCCACATAGGCATCCTCATCCGCCACTTTGCCCTCGATCATAACAAGAAGCTCCTGGCCGATCCTGCGCTCGCCGAGTTCTGCAGAGATATCCTGCTGCAGCTCCATCAGTTCTGCCTGACGGTCCAGTTTTACCTCCTCGTCGATCTGATGCTCCATCGTAGCAGCCGGTGTTCCCTCCTCCGGAGAGTAGGTGAATACGCCGAGACGGTCGAACTCCATGTCGTTGATAAACTCGAGGAGTTCTTTGTGCTGCTCTTTTGTCTCTCCCGGGAATCCTGTGATCAGCGTGGTGCGCAGTGTGATATCCGGCATCTCGCTTCTCAGGAAATCAATTTTGTCGATCAGCTCCTGTTTGGATGTTCTGCGACCCATGCGGCGCAGGATCTCATCGTTGGCATGCTGAATCGGCAGATCCAGGTAGTGACAGACTTTCGGCTCTTCCTTCATCGTCTGAACGAGTTCCGGATAGATGTCCTCCGGATAGCAGTACAGAACCCGGATCCAGTAGAGCTCCTGAATTTTGCAGAGCTCTTTTAACAGAAGGTGGAGAGACGGCTTTCCGTACAGATCGATACCATAAATGGTTGTCTCCTGCGCAACGAGAACGAGCTCTTTGACACCCTGTTCTGCCATCGTCTTCGCTTCTGCTATCAGTTCCTCCATCGGAACGGATCGGTACGGTCCGCGCAGCTTCGGAATGATGCAGTAGGTACAGTGCTTGTCACAGCCCTCTGCAATTTTCAGATATTCGTAATGGCCGCCTGTCGTTACAACGCGCTGTGCGTCAATTTTCGGCAGTCCTTTCAGATCGGCATACTCCTGGAAGCGGTCGCCGCCGAGGACATCCTGAATGGCATCCAGGATTTTGTCATAGCTGTTCGTTCCAAGTACGGCGTCAACCTCCGGAATCTCCTCAATGATTTCATCGCGGTAGCGCTCTGCCATACAGCCCGTTACCAGAAGAACCTTACAGCTTCCCGCTGTACGGTACTTCGCCATTTCAAGAATATTTTGAATGCTTTCTTCTTTGGCGTCGTGGATAAAGCAGCATGTGTTTATCACGATAACCTCTGCATCTTCCTCGGAATCGGTGATCTCGAAACCATGCTCTACCAGAAGACCCAGCATATGCTCGGAATCTACCAGGTTTTTATCGCATCCAAGGGAAATAAACAGAATTTTCATATTATTCAATTACTGGCTCCTCTTTTGTTTCCTCTTCCGCTTCAACTTCAGATTCCGGAAGGATTGTAACCTCTCCTTTGTACATCTCCTCTACGGCGATGGAGAGCGGTTTCATGCCTTTTTTCACTTTTACAAGCGGTTCAGCTCCGCCAATGATCTGTCTTGCACGTTTGCTTGTTGCAAGTACCAGAGAGTAACGGCTGCTGACAACCGGTGCCTCGTCCAGATCCTGGCCCTCGTTAATAGTTGCAATCAGTTCCTGATAAGATGGATGAATCATAATAAATGCTCCTTTCTATTTTTCCAGACTTTTTTTCATCTGTTCGATAAAGTCTTTCTGGTTGCTGCTCATGAAATGCTGGCTCTGAATGGTCTCATGCATCTGTTTTACGCAGGTTTCGAGGTCGTCGTTGATCAGGACATAATCGTACTGGTCCATGCCCTGTGCTTCCTCTTTTGCACGCTCCATTCTGCCTTTGATAACTTCTTCTGTTTCCGTTCCGCGTCCCCGTAGGCGTCGTTCCAGCTCCTCGGCGGTCGGCGGTGTGATGAACACAAGAAGGGTGTCCGACGTTTTCCTTGACCTGAAGTGCTCCCTGGATTTCAATCTCAAGCAGAACATCTTTTCCGGCATCCAGCTGCTCCTCTACGTATGCCTTCGGCGTTCCGTAGGAATGTTTTACGTAACGCGCATACTCGAGGAAGGCATCCTCTTCTACCATGCGGTCAAACTCTTCTTCTGTACGGAAAAAGTACGATACGCCGTCTTCCTCGCCCGGACGCGGGTCTCTTGTGGTGACGGAGATGGACAGCGCATAGTTGTCGTACTCCTCCATCAGGCGTTTCATCAGTGTTCCTTTTCCTGCTCCGGAAAAACCGGATACTACAGTAAGTATTCCTCTACTCATTTTCAGATTCCCCTCGCTCTTTTTCTGTTTCCCAGCCGCCGTTGAATCTACGGCTGATCGTTTCCGGCTGCAAAGCCGAAAGGATGATAAATTCTTCTCCGGTGATGAGCACTGCTTTCGTGCGTCTTCCCTGCGTCGCATCGATGATGCGGTTGCTTTCCTTTGCACGCTGCACCATACGCTTGACGGGTGCCGCCTCGGGACTCACCACTGCTATTATTTTATCCGAATTTACGACATTGCCGAATCCGATGTTGATCAGTTTTGCCACAATCCGTCCTTTCCTGTACCTTCTGAAGTCTTTTTCAGAAAATACATCTACCCATACAGATTTATTATAATTCATTCAGAAAGCCTAGTCAAATCTTTTTTTCTGTATTATAATGAAAATACTAGAATTTCAAACAAAGGAGATATTTTCTATGGCTTTTGATGGAATTACCATTGCAAATATTGCACAGGAACTGAATCAGACCATCGTCGGCGGAAAGATCAACAAGATCGCACAGCCGGAAAACGACGAGCTGATGATTACAATAAAAAACAACCGTACCGTTTACCGTCTTCTCCTCTCGGCAAGTGCTTCGCTTCCGCTGATCTACCTGACGGACAACAATAAGCCCGGCCCGATGACCGCACCAAATTTCTGTATGCTGCTCCGCAAACACATCGGCAGCGCCCGCATTCTCTCCGTTACCCAGCCGGGACTCGAGCGTATTCTTATTTTTGAGCTCGAGCATTTGAATGAACTCGGCGATATCTGCCGCAAGAAGCTGATTGTGGAGATCATGGGAAAACACAGCAACCTGATCTTCTGTCAGGAGGACAATACGATCCTTGACAGTATCAAACATATTTCCGCCAACATGAGTTCTGTCCGTGAGGTTCTTCCGGGCCGCACCTGGTTCATTCCGCACACGCAGGATAAGAAAGATCCGCTCACGATCACAGAAGAAGAATTTTTCGATTTCGTCTGCACGAAACCGATGGCTGCCGCAAAGGCAATCTACACTTCCCTTACCGGCTTCAGCCCGCTGATGGCGGAGGAAGTCTGCTGCCGCGCCGGCATCGACGGCGGATTTGCGGTCAATGCACTCGAAGAAAATGCGAAGCTTCATCTGTTCCGCACCTTCTCTTATCTGATTGAGGATATCAAAAACGGCGCATTTACGCCGAACATCGTATACCAGGGCGATGAGCCGAAAGAATTTTCCGCACTGAAACTGACGCAGTATCAGGATTTGCGTGAGGAAACATACGATTCGATCTCCGGTGTGCTGGAAACGTACTATGCCATGAAAAACCGCATCACCCGCATCCGTCAGAAATCTTCCGATCTGCGCCGTGTCGTCAATACCGCACTCGAACGGAATGTCAAAAAATACGACCTGCAGCAGAAACAGTTAAAAGACACCGACAAGCGGGAAAAATACCGGATTTACGGTGAGCTTTTAAATACGTACGGCTACAGCTGCCAGCCGGGCGATACTTCGCTGAAAGCCGTCAATTACTATAACGGCGAGGAAATCACGATTCCGCTCGACGGAACGCTCTCTGCCGGCGAAAATGCGAAAAAATACTTCGACCGCTACGGAAAGCTGAAGCGGACCCGTGAGGCACTCGAGGAAATTCTTGTCGAGACGAAACAGGAAATCGACCACCTGGAATCCATCAGCACGGCGCTTGATATTGCGCTCGATGAGGCGGATCTGGTGCAGTTAAAAGAAGAGCTGATCGAGTACGGCTACATCCGCCGCAAGGGACCGACAGGGAAAAAGCAGAAAATCACCTCCCATCCGTTCCACTACCGCTCTTCCGAGGGCTTTGACATTTATGTCGGCAAGAACAACTTCCAGAACGAGGAACTTTCGTTTAAATTCGCCTCCGGCAACGACTGGTGGTTCCACGCGAAAGGCCAGCCGGGCAGCCATGTCATCGTAAAGACGAACGGTAAAGAGCTGCCGGATTCCGTCTACGAAGAGGCCGCTGCTCTCGCCGCCTATTACTCGAAAGGCAGACAGGCACCGAAGGTGGAAATCGACTACACCTTAAAGAAAAACCTGCGCAAACCAAACGGAAGCAAACCGGGCTTCGTTGTTTATTACACCAATTACTCCATGATGGCGGAGCCGAACATCCGCAATCTTCAGGAAGTACAGGACTAAATTCAGAATACAAAAGACTTTTAGCACATTCCTATCTGTTCCTCTTTGCGAAAAGTCTTTTTTTCGTAAAATTTAATACTTCCTTCATTTCTTTTTCGATGCTCTATGGTATACTTTAATATGGAAAAGATTCCAGACGTGATCTTTTCAAACAAACCACAGTGAGGCTGTCTCTTCTTTATCAGAACAGCCGGAGAGGAATATAACTGTTATGAACAAAACAATTCCCGAAATCATTCACCGCCGTGTTCCAACGACGCGTTATGAGGCAGACCCTTCCGAAGGCCTTTCCGCCGAGCAGGTTGCCGAGTACCGCGAGAACGGCTGGACCAACCGCGCGGTGGAACCTCCGTCCAAGACAACGGCCGAGATCGTAAAGAGCAATGTCTGTACGTATTTCAACCTGATTTTTCTGATTATTGCCATCTTTCTGATCCTTGCCGGTTCGTTCCGGGATCTTACGTTTCTGCCGGTCATCATCGCGAACACACTGATCGGTATTGTACAGGAGATCAAGGCGAAAAAGACGCTGGAAAAGCTGTCTGTTTTAAACGCGCCGAAGGCTACTGCAATCCGTGACGGGGCTGAGGTAACACTCGCCGCGGAGGATCTCGTACTCGATGATATTGTTGTATTTACCGCAGGAAAACAGATCTGCGCTGATGCCGTCGTGCTTGAAGGTGAGGTACAGGTCAACGAATCGCTGCTTACCGGTGAATCCGATGAGATTACCAAGCGCCCGGGCGACGAGCTGATGTCCGGAAGTTTTATCGTCTCCGGAAGCTGCAAGAGCCGTCTGACCCAGGTCGGTGAAGATTCCTACATTTCCCGTCTGACCCTCGAGGCAAAGGCCATGAAAGAGGGCGAACAGTCCGAGATGATCCGCTCCCTCAACAAGCTGGTAAAGGTTGTCGGCATTCTGATCATTCCGATCGGTCTTCTGCTCTTCGGCCAGCAGTTTTTCGTCTCCCACGAAACGTTCCGTGAGAGCATTACCTCGATGGTGGCCGCCGTGCTCGGCATGATCCCAGAAGGTCTTTACCTGCTTGCAAGCGTTGCCCTTGCCGTCAGCGTTATGCGTGGCATTTCAAGCAGAAGGTTCTCGTGCATGATATGAAATGTATCGAGACGCTGGCTCGCGTCAACGTGCTCTGTGTCGATAAGACGGGAACCATCACCGAGACAACTATGAAAGTACATGATCTGATTCTGGTCGGCTCCAGTTCAGTCCCTGATACAGAATCCGGCGAAAATGCTCCCGCACCGCAGAAAGAAGAGCTTTCCCTCGCGGTCGGTGATTTCGCATCTGCCATGTCAACGACAAATTACTCATGGCGGCACTGAAAGAATATTTTTAAAGACAATAACGGCAAAACTGCCGCTCTGATGACTTCGTTCTCCCCAATCGGCGACCTAGTGTGACATTTTCGGATGTCTCCTACGTGCTCGGTGCCCCGGAGTTCGTTCTCCGCGATGATTTTGCACGCTATCAGAGTGAAATTGAAGCGTATACCTCAAAGGGATTCCGTCTCCTCGTCTTCGGCACATCCGAAACTGTACCGGATGGAAAAGCACTCTCCGGCCGTGTCACGCCGCTTGGCTACGTGCTTCTCTCCAATCCGATCCGAAAAGAAGCACCGGAAACGTTCCGCTACTTCGAAGATCAGGGTGTCCATGTCAAGGTCATCTCCGGTGATACTCCGGTAACGGTATCTGAGGTTGCCCGCCAGGCAGGGATTGCACACGCAGAGGATTATATTGATGCTTCCACTCTAAAGACACCGGAAGAGCTCGAAGAAGCAATCCTGAAATACACCGTGTTCGGCCGTGTCACACCAGACCAAAAACGCCAGTTTGTCCAGGCTTTAAAGAAAAACGGCAAGACCGTTGCGATGACCGGCGATGGTGTCAACGATGTGCTCGCATTAAAGGATGCCGACTGCTCCGTTGCGATGGCATCCGGAAGTGACGCTGCCGCACAGGCTGCACAGCTCGTTCTGCTGGACAACGACTTTTCGAAGATGCCTTCTGTCGTACTGGAAGGCCGCCGCGTTGTCAACAACCTGCAGCGCTCGGGAACGCTGTTCCTGGTAAAGAACATTTTCTCGTTCCTGCTGTCCATCTTCTCACTGATCTCGATGGTGACGTATCCGCTGGAGCCGTCCCAGATCTCGCTGATCAGTATGTTTACGATCGGTATTCCAGGCTTCCTGCTCTCGCTGATGCCGAACAAAAACCGGATCGCGGGCCACTTTATCACGAACATTCTGACACGGGCCCTGCCTGCGGCGCTGACCGACTTTTTGATGGTCGCAACACTCGTCGTCTTCGGCCAGGAATTTGCGGTCGGCTCGGAAGATATTTCGACCGCTGCCACCGTACTGCTCGCCATTGTCGGTTTTATGATTCTCTACCGGATCAGCAAACCGCTCAACTGGATGCGCTGGACGATCCTGATCGGCTCGATTATTGCCTTCATTTTCTGCAGTACCTATCTGAACCAGCTGTTCGCCATTTCTGATATGTCCAGAAAATGTATCATGCTGCTGGTCGTATTCTCTGTCGCAACAGAGCCGGTTCTGAGATATTTGAGCATCCTCGTGGATTCCATTTCCTCTTTTTACCGGAAGCAGAAAATTTTCTTCCTGCGAAAACGGGAAGCGAGAAAAGCGAAATAAAACGTAAAACCAAACATCAAAAATGCCGTACAGCGTTGGAAATTTTTCCTCCGCCTGTACGGCATTTTTTGATTTACCAATCACAGTTTCTTACTTTCTCATCTCCGGATCTTCCGCGTAATGCGTCCGCTCGCCGCCGATGTATTTCTGGTCTTGTCCGCGCGCAGACAACGTGCGCATCTCCGATCGTTTTCTGCGATACCCGGACCGGAACGGCTACTGCCTTCAGCTGCATGCCGATCAGCACATCACCGATATCAA
>SCPN01000719.1_pt1 | contig 23940 bp, 20 predicted proteins | sample 6106831 | NCBI WGS metagenome assembly SCPN01 (sample SAMN10720447, study PRJNA508395) | human gut metagenome | isolation source: Participant 1, 0 month
CTGATACCAGGTTTCTGTTTTCTGTTCCGGATTCAGGACGCCGTCTCTGATCTGCAATCCGTTATCTTCTGCCGAATCTTCACGGATCATTCTTCTCCCCAAGTGGATCAGCGTAAGATCTTCATGATTCGCATCCCGGATCTTTTGCAGAGTCACCATCACTTTTTTGCTTTCGTGACGAATGATCTCCGTTGTCAGACTCTCAGGCTCTTGATGTTTTTCAGTATGGCTATAAACTCCGAATTTTAGCCTCAGAATGGAAACTCCCACCAGATGCGGTTTCTGAATCTCCAGTTCCTTCACAAACGGATTATTGACCATGATAATCACATGTTCCTTATTGACCATGCAGACACCGATATCAATATTATGAATAATACTCTGGGTTATAAAATTCATGTTCGTCGTCTGCCGTACCTGATAGTTGGAAATTTTGAGAAGTTGAACAAACTGATTGAGATAATTCTGCGTTACCACATCCGCAATGCTCATAGACAAATTGAAGAACGATGCGATTTCCGCAATGGTAGACACATCTGCCACTCTTACCCCGATATCCATCACATTCGGAATATGTCGCGGCACATACCGCTCTTCCCCCAATGTCACCGCATACTGAATGGAATAATCTGCCTCGCCGCATCCCGGATAATAAGGAACAAAATGATACTGTGAAAAACCATAGGTACTCAAAAGCCGAATCGCACTTTTGGTTGTCTTCTCCGAGTCATTGACCAGATATACATCCGAATTCGGCGGAATCGACAAAATCTTATTCAGATATGTAAAATTGAATGTTCGAATGCAAATCAGAAAATGGATCTTCGGCGTCATACTTGTCTCCAAGGCTCTTGCAGCCCCTTTTGATGCAAACAAAACAAGATCAAACTGCTCCATCAGTTCTGATGTAACATCGTCTGCCAGCCGTGCTTCCAGTTTGATATAGCGGCCGAAAATATGAGTCAGATAGGAGCGAAGTCCGACACTGGTAGATGGACTGCTGGATACCAGAAGCATCGTTTTTTTCATACGCATTCCCCCCAAAGCTTATTAGGTTAATTATACACCCCATTTAATTATCAAACAACCTAATCATTGCAAAAGATCAATCAGAACTTTTAATTTTTTCTGCTTTTTCGTTTTTCTTTGACAATATATAATGGCAATTATAAAATTATATTTAAGAAACTATACCTTTTTCTGATTATATTTGCGTAGAAAGGAGACGAGCTGCAATTGCTATTGATCAAAAACGGAAAACTGATTACCATGGCCGGAATCTATGAGCAGACCGGAGACATTCTAATCGAAAACGGAAAAATATCCCGCGTAGGAAACGTAGATCCTGTTCCCGCGGACTGCGAAGTGATCGATGCTGCCGGAAGAGTGGTGACTCCAGGCCTCGTGGACGCCCACTGCCATATCGGACTCTGGGGAACCGCCAGTTCCGCGGAAATGGACGGAAATGAAAATACCAGTCCAGCTCTTCCCGGACTCCGCGGAATTGACGCTCTGAAATGGAATGACGCCACCTTCGACGTTGCAGTTCGTCACGGCGTTACTACGGTCGTTACCGGCCCCGGAAGTTCCAATATTATAGGAGGAACGTTCACAGCCGTAAAAACCGCCGGAAAAAATCCCGACTCCCGCGTCATCTGTCAGGAAATCTGCATGAAGATGGCCCTCGGTGAAAACCCAAAAGTCAATTACGGCAGGAGGAACATGGCACCAAAAACGAGAATGATGAGTGCTGCCATTATGAGGGAACAACTCTTCCGAGCGAAGGAATACTATAGAAACTATCAGGAACACGGAGAGGACCCTGATTTTCCATTCGATTTTCATATGCATTCTTTAATGCGGGTCTTCGACGGTATGCGTGTCAAGATTCATGCACACCAGGCGGATGATATCCAAACAGCGATCCGGATCGCCAATGAATTCCATCTTCGTTTTTCCATTGAACACTGCACCGACGGCTATCTGATCGTCGATGAACTTGTGAGAAATCATGTTCAATGCCTTCTCGGTCCTACCGTAGGAGGAAAAGGAAAAATCGAAGCCAGAAATAAAACTTTTAAAGCAGGGCAGATTCTGGAGAACGCCGGAATCACGTTCGGCTTGATCACTGATGCGCCTTTCGTTCCGATTGAAGGTCAGCTTCTGCAGGCTGCTCTCTATGTCAAGAACGGACTTTCCCGGGAAATGGCTTTAAAATGTCTCACCATCAATAACGCCATCATTACCGACATTGACTCCCGTGTCGGCAGTCTGGAACCAGGAAAAGATGCGGATGTCGTGATCTGGGACGTAGAACCATTGGCAACTCTGAGTCAGGTCGGTATCGTTATCATCGACGGTCAGATTGCATACAGGAGAGCAGGTGAAAGCAATGCTTGATTATCAGAAACTGTAATCTGATCAATATGGCCGGAATCTACGAAGAAAAAAAAGATCTGGTTGTGGAGAATGGAAAGATTCTCGATATCTGTGATAACGCCGTGAGCAAATATAATGTAGGACATGTCAGTATCGATGCCTGCGGACACTATGTGACTCCGGGGTTTGTAGAACCTCACTGTCAATTAGGAGTGCGCGAACAGGTCTTTCGTTTTGAGGGAGATGATTCCGATGAGTCCACGGATCCAATTCTTCCGCAGCTCCGTGCGTTAGACGCCATCAATCCTGCCGATGAGGGCTTTCAAATGGCACTTGCCGGCGGAGTCACCACGGCAGTCACCTGCCCCGGAGATGCAAATCTCATCGGCGGAACATGTGCCGCTATCAAGACCTCCGGTAAAACAGTCTCCGAAATGACGATGGTGCCTGAGCTTGCTTTTCACATGTGCCTAACGGATGATGTCAGAACGACCTATTCCAGCAAGCGTGCCCCAAAAACAAGGCTTGCCAGTGCCGCTCTGATCCGTGAAGCATTGATGAAAGCAAAAAATTACCACACGCTCTGGAAACTGTCCGAAGCGGATCCATCCAGGAAACCGCCGAAATTCGACATGAAGCTTCATTCCCTCATGCGCGTGTTTGATGGGATGCCTGTCAAGATCACCGCAAAGAGAAGCCATGATATGACCACCGCCATTCGCATTGCCGAGGAATTCGAACTCAATTATATCTTGGAAGACTGTACCGAAAGCTGGCTGATTCCGGATATTCTAAAAAAACATCAGGTGAACTGCGTGGTTGGCCCATCTTATGGACAAAAAAGTAATGAAAGCCGCTACCGTGACCCTATCGTTGGTTCTGTACTTGAGGAACACGGCATTACCTTTGCCTCATCCACCGCTCATCCGCGAATGAATATTGAGCTGGCTGCGATTCATCTGACACTCATGTACAAAAAAGGGCTTACTGCTATGGCAGCTCTGGAATCTGCCACCATCAACGCAGCCCGTTTCTGTGGACTTGACCAGAGAGTCGGCAGTCTGGAACCTGGAAAAGATGCCGATATCGTCATCTGGGACGGCTATCCGCTAGACTACTATTCCTCCGCCTCTACGGTTCTGATCGAAGGAAAAGTCGTATACCAAAAATAGCTCTTACCCTGCAGGAGGTATTTCCCTATGAATCAGAATAAGTTAAAAATTATTGAGACCATTGACAAGATGCAAAATGAACTTCTGACACTTTCCCATCAGATCCATGATCATCCGGAACTGGGATTCCAGGAACATCAGGCTGTAGGATTTATCCGCACATTTTTAGAAGGCCATGGGTTCGAGGTTGAAACCCCTTATTGCGGACTTGACACATCTTTCAAAGCAGTAAAAAAAGGAAAGCATGCAGGACCGAGAATCGCGTTTCTCGCAGAATATGATGCCCTTCGCGGAATCGGCCACGGTTGCGGTCACAATATTATTGCGACCTGTGCTGTCGGTGCATTTTCCGGTCTTGCCGCTCTCATGGACAACTATGATGGGGAAATCTCCATTATTGGCACCCCTGCGGAGGAAGGCGGTGCCGGTAAAGTAATTCTTTTAGAGCGCGGCGGTTTTCATGATACCGATTATGCGCTTATGATGCATCCGTCAGGAGGCGGATCGAATCTTGTAGGAAGAGGGGGACGCGCTGCCACAACCATCCGCGTCGCTTTCCACGGAAAAGCAGCCCACTCTTCTGCACCTTCGAACGGGATTAACGCGCTCAGTGCTGCAATCCATGTATTCAACCAGATTGATCTGATGCGTCCCACATTCCAGATTCAGGATAATATCAACGGTGTTATTTTAGAAGGTGGAACAGCTGCCAATGTCATTCCTGCATTCGTCCGGTGTGAATTTAATCTCCGAGCGGAAACCATGATACGAATTGAGTTTCTTATTGATCTCGTGAAATCCAGCATTGAACGGGCAGAATCCCTGACCGGAGCCAAGGCAGAGGTGGTTGTAGAACCGATCTACGCGGAACGCTACCCGAATAAGCCTATGTGCGAAGCTTTCAAAAATAATATGGAGTCTCTCGGAATTCACATGACCTGGCCAACACCGGGAAAACTGTACGGTTCTTCCGATATCGGAAATGTTTCGATTAAAATTCCGGCAATCCACGATTATCTGTCGATCACTGATGATAAAACGATTCAAAGTCACTCAAAAGCTTATGCAGACGCAGCCGCCTCACCGCAAGCCGATGAAATCTGCCTGAAGGGAGCCAAGGGTCTGGCCATGACTGCCCTGGATATTCTGGAAGACAGCAAATTCCGTGATGAGATCAACGCTTTCCATGATGCACAGGTGCCGGAACGATATCATGAAAAGTAACGAATCCCATCCCAGTAATTGAAAGAAAGACAGAAAGGCAAAATAAGTCCTCTATCTGCGGATTTCTCCGTGAATAGGGGACTTATTGAAACTTTAAGATCCTAAATCCCGCATAAAATAAGGGATTTCGAACCTTCTACTCCGCGTCTTCCTCCAACGTATACGGAGTCACCTGATATACGTAATAGTTCAGCCAGTTCGTATACAGCGTGTTCGCCATATTTCTCCAGAGAAGCGGCGGAACCGAGAACGGGTCATCGTGCTCGTAGTAGTGGACCGGAAGCGCCGGATTTAAGCCTTTGTTAAGGTCGCGGTGATACTCGTTGCTTAAGGTCATACGGTCGTACTCCGGGTGGCCCTGGACGAAGATCTGGCTTCCGTCCTGGTTCATGACAAGGAAAACGCCTGCCTCATCGGATTTAGCGAGGAGCCGGAGTTCCGGGTGCTTTAAAATATCCTCCTCGCGGACTTCCGTGTAGCGGGAATGCGGGCACTTGAAATAATCATCAAAGCTTCTTAAGAGCGGAACACGCTTATCCAGCGCTTTCTGTGTATACACACCGGAAAGCTTTTCTTTTCTTAAGTGTTTCGGGATCCTGTAATGGTAATAGAGTCCCGCCTGGGCACCCCAGCAGAGGTGCATGGTGGATGTCACATGGGTCTTGCTCCACTCCATGATCCGGGTCAGCTCTTCCCAGTAGTTGACCTCCTCAAACTCCATCAGTTCCACCGGTGCGCCGGTGATGATCATTCCGTCGAAATGTTTCTTCTTGATCTCCGGGAATGTCACATAAAACTTATTTAAGTGGCTGGCGGAGGTGTGGGTAGACTCATGGGTGGACATGGTCATGTAAGTACACTCCACCTGCAGAGGCGTATTGGACAGAGCTCTTAAAAGCTGGGTCTCCGTGTCCTCCTTCAACGGCATGAGATTTAAGATCAGGATCTCTAACGGACGGATATCCTGGCTCTCCGCGCGGTCCTCGTCCATAATGAATACGTTTTCGCTCTCAAGGATCGCTCTCGCCGGCAATCCATTCTGTATTTTAATCGGCATTGCTTTCTTCTCCTATCATCTTCAGAAAATCCTCTTCGGAAAGGATCGGAATGCCAAGCTCTCTTGCCTTCTTATTCTTTGACGAATTGGATGTCACATCGTTGTTGATCAGGTAACTGGTCTTCGCGGACACGGAACCGGAGGCTTTTCCGCCCAGGGATTCGATCTTCTCTTGAAGTTCCTTGCGGTTCGCAAAGTGCTCCACGGAGCCGGTGATCACGAATGTCTTTCCGGCCAGCGTCTGCTCTTCGCTTCTGGCTTCATTTGCGAAAGTCAGATCTGCCAGTAAATGATCCAGTATCTCATTATTCTTATCATTCTTAAAGTACGTCACCCAGGCATCCGCAAGCACGCCGCCGATTCCGTCGATGGCGCACAGTTCCTCTGCGTCTGCCTTCCGCATGGCATCCAGGTCGAAATCGAAATGGCGGCAGATCACCTTCGCGTTTGCAAGGCCGATCCCCGCGATTCCGAGACCAAAGATCAGCCGCGGCAGTGTGGTGTGGGACGCAGTCTTTGCGGCCTCGATGAGGTTCTCGTAGGACTTCTCGCCGAATCCCTCCATAGTCACGATGGCATCCCGGTGACGGTCCAGATGGAAGATATCATCGAATTCATGGATGAATCCCGCCGCGATGAACTTCTCAAGCGTCATCTCGGAGAGACCATCGATATTTAAAGCGTCACGGCTCACAAACAGATCAAAGCTCTTGATCTTCTTCGCCTGGCATTCCGGGTTGGTACAGTAGAGGGATTTCACATCGTTCAGGCTGCGGATCTCCGTCTTTCCGCCGCAGACCGGGCAGATCTTCGGGATATCCCGGACACCGCTTCTTGTGAGGTCATCCGCGATCTGCGGGATGATCATGTTGGCCTTATAGACTGTGATCCGATCCCCGGCCCCAAGCTCCAGACCTTCCATGATGCTGATGTTGTGGACGCTGGCCCGGCTCACCGTCGTTCCTTCCAGCTCCACGGGCTCAAACACGGCAACCGGGTTGATGAGTCCTGTTCGCGACGCGCTCCACTCGATATAGGAGAGCGTCGTCTCCTGGATCTCATCGGCCCACTTGAAGGCGATGGAATCTCTCGGGAATTTCGCAGTGCGCCCCAGGGACTGACCGTAGGCGATATCGTCATATAACAGCACGAGACCGTCGGACGGGATATCGTAGTGCTCGATCTTTTCCGCGAATCCATGGACCGCCCCGGAAAGAGTCTCCGCGGTGACTTCCACGAATTCCACGGTCTCAAATCCAAGTCTGGACAGCCATAAGAACTGCTCTTTTCTTGAATTCTTAAAGTCCACGCCGTCCGCCCGCACCAGGGCAAATGCCATAAACTGGACATTTCTCGATGCTGTGATCCCGCTGTTTAACTGGCGGACGGAACCGCTGCAGAGATTTCGCGGATTCTTATACTTTGCGTCCACGTCGGCGATGGAATCGTTCAGCTTTTCGAAATCAGAATAGCTGATCACCGCCTCACCGCGTAGGATCAGCTGCCCCTTGTAGGGGATCGTTGTCGGGATATTGATGAATGTCCGGGCGTTCGGCGTGATGACCTCGCCGATCTCGCCGTTTCCCCGGGTAACTGCCTTTGCGAGAACGCCGTCCTCATATGTCAGCACCACGGTGAGTCCGTCCATCTTCCAGGATAAAAGTCCCGTCTGTCCGCCGAGCCACTCCCTGAGCTCGTCGACGCTTTTCGTCTTATTTAAGGAAAGCATCGGCCGCTCATGGCGCTCTTTCGGGAGTTCGCTTAAGACCTCATATCCGACTTTCTGGGTCGGACTTCCCGCAAACACGGTTCCCGTCTCCTGTTCCAGCTTCAGGAGCTCGTCGTAAAGCCTGTCATATTCGAAGTTGCTCATGATCTCGCGGCTCTCCTGGTAGTAGGCCTTCGCAGCCTCGGAGAGAATCGGGATCAGCTCCTTCATCCTCTTGATCTTGTCGTCCATATTTTATGCTCCTTGCGCTCCGGCGCACCCGGTTTCCAGCTTTCCGGGGATGCGGGGGCTTTCTTTTCCGGCTTTATTTCACCGTCCTGACGGACATTTCTCCATATTTTTCCGGTTCCGGTCTTTTTCTCGAACGGTTTTCCCTCGTTATTTTTATCTGACGGCTTTCTTCCGCCAGGCTTTCCCTGATGTCCTGAGCTTCCCGGCTTTCTTTCTCTCTTCGCCGGATCCACAATCTTTCCAAGTTTTGCGGCTTCCCTCGCCGGAAGGTTTGTGGAACCCTCCACCATACGCATCAGGTCACCCAGTTCTTTTCCGTCAGTTCCGGTATTCTCCGCGCTTTAATGTACCCAGCTGGAGATTCATGATACGCACACGCTTTAAATTCATCACATGATAATCGAGTGCGCGGCACATCCGGCGGATCTGGCGGTTCAAGCCCTGAGTCAGGACGATATGAAAGGTATGGCTTCCGGTCTTCCAGGCACGGCACGGCTTCGTGGTCACATCCAGGTCCTCGATCCGGACGCCCTCGCACATCTGTTTTAAAAATTCTTCCGTCACCGGGTGGTTGACGGCTACCGCATATTCTTTCTCGTGGGCATTTCCGCCGCGAAGGATCTTGTTGACGATGTCTCCCTGATTTGTCATGAGGAGAAGTCCCTCGGAGTCCTTATCGAGACGTCCGACCGGGTAGATCCTCTGTGGGTAATTTAAAAATTCCACGATATTTTCTGCATGATCCTTGTCGGAAGTCGTGCAGACGATTCCCCTCGGCTTATTCACGATCAGAAATACCGGTTTTTCCTTCTCGCCCACCGACTTTCCGTCACAGACCACCTTCTGTCCCGGCCGTATCTGCATTCCCATCACGGCAATTTCGCCGTCCACAAGAACCTTCCCTTCCTCCACAAGTCTGTCGGCCTCTCTTCTTGAGCAGACTCCAGCATCACTCAGATATTTATTTAAACGAATCGTTCCTTCCAATCTATTTCTCCCTTTTATTTATAATTTATGATTCAAAATTTATCCTTTCGCCCATTATATCGTTTCTGTGGGGCGAATGCAAGAAAAAAACGCCTGTCAGTCCGGGACATTTCCCCGATCTGGCAGACGTTTTTCTGTCTCACTGCCCCGGTATTTCAGGACATCAGAAAATGCATCTGATAGGAATCGAACCTACGCACGCGGCTCCGGAGGCCACTGCTCTATCCACTGAGCTACAGATGCATCTCTAATAGTATACAATAATTTTCCGATTCATGCAAGGGGATGAGAATTATTTTTTTGTATATTTTTTCACTCAATTTTTCTAAACTAAGGATGCATGCGTCCTGGCACCTTCCGAAGTCCCGCGCGGTCGCTTGCGATGATCTGCATCTTCGCATGAATGCGCGGCAGTTCCAGGGGCACTGCTTTTCCATTTCCCAGCTGCCGCGCTTTTCATGTTTTTAATGCTTTCTTGAAAACAGATAGTAGGACGGAGTACGGTTTGCGCAGTCCTCCGCAAGAACTTTCAGGCTGCAGTAAACAAAGCCATCTACGGCTCTCGCTTTTCCATCCTGCCCGGCTCCTCATATTTTCCTTCTTTATAGGACGGATCCAGAATGCACGCCTCACTTGTCATCGGCCGATACAACGAGGGATGTAATGTAATGTCCTCCATGAGTGAACACACCGGTATATCCTTCCCGGTCTCCGCCGGAATTTGCAATGGCGAGTCCGCCTTTTGCCAGGTGCGCCTTCAGTTCATTCAGATCACTCGTTTCCCATAATTCAGGTTAAACCTTTCCGCAACAATAGCGGGACCCAGGATCTTCAGGCTCGTTCCGATCTCACGGTTTGCGCCAACCTCATTGGATAATTTCAGGCAGTCTGTAAGTTCATAGGTCGACAAAGTCAGCGCATCCACCATCATGCACAGGCAGCTCGGACCGCAGCCTGCCGCAGCCACATTCCGCTTTTCCTCCGGCACTCCGCCGTGATCCAAATTATGTTCATAGGGGATATCTCTGTGTTCTAACTGATTGATATATTTCATTACAACTGCTCCTTCCGATTGCCGCATGTACCATGCTTTTGATTTTCCTATCGTACCACCATAACCTTAAAACAACAAGATATATTTTTATTTCCCGGCTGCTGTCCGAGCCTTTTGCAGATGATCACCGATTTTCCCCATATTCCGGCGCGCCTCATTGATTTTTCTTCCCGATTCTGCTACAATGGCATGGAACTTTTTGATAAGGATGACAGACAGGAGATAGAGAAATGAATGTAACAGATTTTAACTTTGAACTGCCTCCGGAACTGATCGCGCAGGATCCGCTTGAGGACCGCGCTGCTTCCAGGCTGCTTGTATTAGATAAAAAGACCGGAGAGATGGAACACCGCCATTTCCGCGATATTTTACAGTACCTGAAAAAGGGTGACTGCCTCGTTATCAACGACACAAAAGTTATCCCGGCACGTCTCATGGGACATAAGATTGGAACCGACGCAGGAATCGAAGTCCTCCTTTTAAAGAGAAAATCTGACAATGTCTGGGAGACCCTTGTAAAACCGGGTAAGAAGATGAAAGTCGGCGCGGAAGTTTCCTTCGGTGACGGACTTTTAAAGGGAAAGGTTATCGATGTGGTCGATGAGGGAAACCGACTGATCCAGTTTGAGTATGATGGAATTTTCGAGGAGATCCTCGATAAGCTCGGCCAGATGCCGCTGCCGCCATATATCACTCACCAGTTAAAGGATAAGAACCGTTATCAGACTGTATATGCCAAGAACGAGGGTTCTGCGGCTGCTCCGACAGCAGGTCTGCATTTCACCAAAGAACTTTTACAGGAGATCGAGGAGATGGGCGTTAAAATCGCTCATGTAACTCTCCATGTCGGTCTCGGAACCTTCCGCCCGGTAAAGGTCGATACCATCGAAGAGCACCATATGCACTCTGAATTCTATATGGTAGAAGAATCCGAGGCGAAGAAGATCAATGATACAAAGGCAAACGGCGGACGTGTGATCTGCGTTGGAACCACAAGCTGCCGTACCCTGGAATCCGCAACCGGTGATGACGGGATCTTAAAGGCTGGAAGCGGCTGGACCGAGATCTTTATCTATCCGGGATACAAATTCAAGATCCTGGACTGCCTGATCACAAACTTCCATCTTCCGGAATCCACACTCGTCATGCTCGTGTCCGCACTCGCAGGACGGGAACATATCCTGAATGCATATCAGGAGGCGATCAAGGAGCGGTACCGGTTTTTTAGTTTTGGAGACGCGATGTTTATTCGCTGATGTATGTTAAATTTACGTTCTGCATATCATATCATGCCATAGGCTAAAGAGATGTGACTCCTTTATTCGAGTGACAAAGCAAAACCCCGGTGCACCGGGGGTTTTCACATCTTCCTGTCACCAGTATAGAAGGCGGTAACATCTCGCATTTATAGCATGTTAAGAATACTTGTAACTATTCAGTACCTTCATTAGTTACGTGCAAAATCCATTCCAAATCAGCTTCACTGATGGGATTTTTGCCTTCCAGCCTATGTTTTCTTACGGTCAGCGCGGCAAGTGCGCAGACCTACTGAACAGTTACGAATACTTCATCTAAATACTCAAGTATCAATCTAACGGAAATACCACCGTAAGAAGCATCTTAAAATCTTCCTTCGCGAATACCGCATGCGGCTTCTTCGCCGGCATTACGAGAACATCTCCGGCTTTGCAGATATGCTCTGCACCGTCTACGGTAAACTGACCGATGCCATCGATCACATGTACCATGGCATCGCCGGTGGAATCGTGGGTGCTGATCTCCTCGCCTTTGGAGAACGCGAATAATGTCAGGCTGACCGCCTTGTTCTGGGCGAGAGTCTTGCTGACGATCTGACCCGGTTCTGCGTGGATCTGGTCCGCGAGATTTAAAACTGTTTCATGATCGATATTTTTGATAAAAGCCATTTTTCTTTTTCCTTTCCACCTGGATCTTCCCATGATCTATTTCTTTATTTTACCACGATATTTCCCTTTTGTATGTTGTAAATACAACTTTTTTTTGCCTGCATGTCAATTTCAGGGGGCGATTCTTGTGAATCATCACGATTGATTTTCGAACAGGATTTCGTTAGAATACACCTATCCTTTCATTTTACATCCCATGGCTGTCCGGCATCCTGATTTTTAGCCAAATCAATCTAAGCAGTATGAATATCTGCTTCCCGCCGGGCAGCCGCAAAAAAACATTCTAATTTCTATTGTTCAAGTCATGAAAACAAATCTATCGATCTAAAAACACATCAGGAGGTATTACAATGAACTACGAAGAATTCTGTGCCGCACTGCAGGAGGAACTTTTTAACAGGCTGGACACCAGCTGCTCGATCCACAGGGAACGTGTGCTCAAAAACAACGGCGTTGTGCTTGATTCCCTGGCTCTCTTAAGATTGGAAAAACACTGTTCCCCCGTGATCTCCCTGGAGATGCTGTATGAACAGTTTGAAAAAGGCCGCACGCTGGCAGAACTCTGTGAATATATGATATCGATCACTGACGCACAGCTTCCTGTTTCCGTGACAAGTCTCACTTCCTTAAGCAGTTTTGAGGAATTCCGTGACCAGATCACCTGGCGGCTTATCTCCCGCGATAAAAATAAGGAGCTGTTAAAGACGATTCCCTGGATCCCTTTCCTGGATCTCGCGGTGATCTTCTCCCTGATCATCGAATCTGAAGGTGAGACCCAGATCAGCTCTGTCGTCACGAACACGGTATCTGCTTCCTGGAATGTGACAGCAGAAGAACTTTTTGTGCTCGCAAAAGAAAATACACCTCGGATCTTTCCTGCAAGTTTCCGCCGCCTTGAAACAGTGATCGAGGAATATTTCCCAGGAGCTACTGACTTTGTGCACGAAGACTGCCCTGTTCCGACGCTCTATGTCCTCACGAACGATGCCGCGCACAACGGTGCCGCCGCCTGCGTCCTCTATCCTGATAAATTAAAAGACCTCGCGGACGAGTTTGGAAGTGATCTTCTCATCCTTCCATCCAGTATCCACGAGGTCCTGATCATCGCTGATTCAGAAAATTTTACGGAACCTGATTATCATGTTTTCTGCAATACGATCAAAAATGTCAACCGCGAATCGATCCAGCCGGAAGACTTTCTCTCTGATAACATGTACCTGTATCGCAGGGAAACGGATAACCTGCAGATCTTTACGGAAATTCCTTGTGGTTCTTCCGTAGACTCGGCTACATGTGTTTAAGTGCAGGCAAACGTTGCTGCACAGCACACATTCTACCGCCTTCAATTTCGTCTCGCATGACTTCCTTCATGATAAAGATGTACAAGGTTGACAACAGAATCTGTGATAAAGATTGCCAGAGCGATCGCGCCTGCCGTGTGAAGCGTCGAGATTAGGTAATGGGTTGAAAGTGTCTGGTCTCCCTGGATCAGGTAATATACTGTACGGTAGATTCCTGCTCCAGGCACAGACGGAAGGATTCCTGCGATGAGGAATACCGTCACCGGTGCTTTCTTGATCCTGGCAAGAATATGACTCAGAAACGCTACCGCGAGGATCGAAAAGAATGCGGCCTGAAGTGTTGAATGAGTCAGATTATTGATCATTAAATATGCCCACCAGGCAAATCCGCCGGAAAAAGCCGCATACGGAAGGAACTTTTTCGGAGTCTCCGTCAGAATGGAGAACATCGCGACCGCCCAGAACGCGCTGAATACCTGTATGATCATAAGAGTCCTCCTTCCATGCTGCGGGCTACAAGAAGTCCCGCACCAACTCCAAATGCAACTGCGAGTCCCACAACGATCGCTTCCAGAATTCTGGCGGATCCGGCTGCATAGTCCCCGTTTAAGGTATCACGGATCGCCGTTGTAAACGTTACTCCCGGGACAAGCGGCATGACAGCGCTGACGATAATCGTATCTGAATTCAGTACCGGATAAGAGTGGCAGATCGTCATGGCTGAAAACGCAAGCACAAACGCTCCAAACGCGTTAAAGCAGAAATCGTTGAATTTCAAGGTTTTTCCAATCCATACGGCTACTGCAAGACAGACACCAACTACCGCTGCCGCCAGAAAGTCTCCCAGGGAGCCGCCGAACATAGGCGCGAAGAACGCCGAAACACCAACATATCCCAGTCCCTGAGTCAGCCAGTCATACTGGACCGTCTTTGGTGCCTGGATCTCCTGCAGCTGCTTTAACGCCTCCTCCACCGTGATCTTTCCCTCACAGAAATGGCGAGATACATCGTTTACCAGGCAGATCCGGTTGATGCTGGTGCATCTGGCCGCAACACGCTTGACGCGGGTCAGTGGTTCCTTATTTGGATCGCTCAGCGTGACAAAGATTCCCGTTCCATATACGATCGTTTCCGTCTGTTCGTACTCCGATCGTTTCAGCATATGATTCATGGTGTCTTCCACCCTGTAGATCTCCGCTCCGCTGACAAGCATGAGCTCCCCCGCCAGCACCACAGCTTCCAGCAGTGTTTTTTCGTTCATTTATTACCCCTTTTTTAACCCCTTTTATTTTTATAACCGCTATATAACCCATTTGCTGCAAGATCCACTATTGAAAATCTTCTGCCAGGCATGGCAGCAGTTATAGTTTCAAGATTTTTTTGATCAGAACAGGCGGCTTCCGATCTGGAATACAAGAAATGCCGCCGACCAGGCAAGCACAAGCTGGAACATGACCATCCCCAATGTCCATCTCCAGGACTGTGTTTCTCTCTTGATCGTCGCGATCGTCGCAATACACGGTGTATAGAGAAGGCAGAATACCATGAGCGCATAAGCGTTCACTGCTGTGAATCCTGTTCCCCCAAGGATTCCTGAGAGTTCCGCCATTCCCGCTGCAGAATTGATATTGCCGATCCCATAAAGGACGGACATACTCGAGACAACGACCTCCTTTGCGGAGATTCCGGAGATCAATGCTACCGCGATCTGCCAGCTTCCAAGACCAACCGGCTTTAGTACCGGCACAAGGATCTGTCCGAATTTTGCCGCAAAGCTGTCCGCCACATCAGAAATAAATCCCGCCGGTCCCACATTCATGACAAACCACAGGATGATCGATGCCAGGAAGATCGTTGTCCCCGCCTTTGTCAGGTAATCTTTAATTTTTTCCCAGACATAGATCGCCACAGTTCTGAGATTCGGAATCTTATATTCCGGAAGTTCGATCAGGAGAGCATTCTCTGTATTATTGTCTGTCATTCTATGTACAATAAGCGCGATGAGGATCGCCATGGCAACCCCCACCAGATAAAGGGAATATGCCACTAACATTGCCGATTTCGGGAAGAACATATCCGCCAGCAAAACATAGATCGTAAGTCTCGCTGAGCAGGACATAAACGGCGTGATAAGGATCGTCTTCAAGCGGTCTCTCTGATTCTCCAGCGCCCTGGTCGCCATGACCGCGGGAACTGTGCATCCAAATCCCAGCAGCATCGGCAGAAACGCACGGCCGGAAAGTCCGACCATCCCCATTGTCTCATTCATGACATAGGCGACTCTTGCCATGTATCCGCTGTCCTCCAGGAACGCAAGCGCAAGGAAAAGGATAAAGATGTTTGGAAGAAATGTCAGGATTCCACCAACTCCCGCCAACGCACCATCAACGACCAGGGAGATCACCCAGTCGGAAGCTCCCGCTGAATGAAGCCCGGACAAAACACCGAGCGACAGCAGTTCCAGTCCCTGTTCAAAGTATCCTTTCAGAAAATCCCCGACTGTGAATGTCAGGAAAAAGACTAATGCCATAATTCCAAAGAACGCTGGAATTCCCAGGATCGGATGAGTCAGGATCTTATCCACCTGATCTGTCATATGTGATTTTTCTTCTTTATTAAACAGACATTCCTTGATTACCGATTCCACGTAATCGTATTTTTCATTGATAATCTCTTTTTCGAAGCTTCTCGGCACGATCTGTTTCAGTTCGACCGGATGGTCCTTCAGGACTTCCTTGTCATATTCGAGCATCTTGATCGCATGCCAGCGCAGATTTGTGAGATCCGGATACTTCTCCCGCAGAAGGTCTTCTACCCGCTGGATCCGGTCCTCGATCTCCCTGTCATAGCGGACGATCACGCCCTGGGGACCTTCCTCATAATGATGTACCACAGCGTGCATCAGCACGTCAAGTCCTGTGCGCTTTCTCGCGGAGACTGGAACCACAGGGATCCCGCCAAGCATCTCAGGAAGTCTGTGAAGGTCAATCTCCATTCCACGCTCTTCGATGATATCCATCATATTGAGAGCCAGAATGACTGGTTTCTTTAATTCTAAAAGCTGCATCGTCAGATAAAGGTTCCTCTCCAGAGATGATGCATCTACAACGTTGACAATTACGTCCACGCCATCTTCTTCAATGCACCTTCTTGTGACGAGTTCCTCCATTGTATATGAAGTAAGACTGTAGATTCCAGGCGTATCGATCACACGGATTTTCCGCCCTTTATAGCTCGTCTCTCCTTCCATCCGCTCGACCGTAACGCCGGGCCAGTTTGCGACCTTTAATTTTGCTCCCGTAAATGCATTGAACAGCGTAGTCTTTCCACAGTTCGGATTTCCTACAAAACAGACTGTGATTGGTCTCTCCCCCGTGCTCATGATGCCGCCTCCTCTTTTACCTCAATTCCACCGGTAATTCTTCTTCCCAGTGCAAGGCGGGTTCCACGGACTTTGATGATCATGGTTCCGCTGTTTTTCTTATTCATCACAAGAAGAGGCGTATTCTCATTTACCCCCAGCGCCTCTAAACGCCGGTTAATTGCCTCATCCACATGGACTGACTTGACCAGATACGTCGCGCCAATATTTCCTTCATATAGTTTCATCCTGTGTCCATCCTTCACTATCATAATTGACAGAACCGACTCTGTCATCTGGAAATATTGTATTCTTGTTGAGAATAATTGTCAATAAGTGTATCCTGGCACATTCGTCCGCCCGGTGCGGGCAGTAGTTACCAATCATCTTAATTTTTCTCCAGTTCCAGCAGCATCTGCTTCACTTCCTTCATCCGGTCACGCAGCTTTGCGGCCTCTTCGAAATTCAGTTCTGCTGCCGCCTGGCGCATCTTCTTTGTGAGTTCCTTTGCAAGCTTCTCCAGTTCCCTTGCGTCCATGGATTCCGGATCTTTTCTGAACTCTTCTTCGCCGGCACTGGCAGCCCTGGAGATTGCGATCAGATCACGGACCGCTTTCTTTATGGTCTGCGGAGTGATTCCGTGCTCCTCATTGTACTTCTGCTGGATCTCACGTCGGCGGTTCGTCTCGTCGATGGCGGCCCGCATGGAATCGGTAATGGAATCCGCATACATGATCACGCCTTCGGCGTTTCGCGCGCACGTCCGATCGTCTGATCGGATGTTCCGAACGGAGGAATCCTTCCTTATCCGCATCCAGGATCGCCACAAGTGTGATCTCCGGATATCGAGTCCCTCTCTTAGGAGGTTGATTCCCACAAGAACATCAAAGACATCCAGACGCATATCACGGATGATCTCGGCGCGCTCCAATGTATCGATATCCGAGTGCAGATATTTCACGCGAATTCCGGCTTCCCTGATATAATCCGTAAGATCTTCCGCCATACGCTTTGTAAGCGTTGTGATCAGGACCTTGTTGTGTTTTTCTACTTCTTTATTGATCTCTCCCACAAGATCATCGATCTGTCCCTCCACTGGTCGCACGGAGATCTCCGGATCAAGAAGTCCTGTCGGGCGGATGATCTGCTCCGCGCGGAGAAGTTCATGGTCCGCCTCGTAAGTGGACGGGGTTGCGGACACGAACATCATCTGATTGATATGGGTCTCAAACTCCTCAAAATTCAATGGGCGGTTATCCAGGGCAGACGGCAGGCGGAATCCATAATCCACCAGTGTCTTCTTTCTCGACCGGTCACCGAAATACATGCCGCGGACCTGCGGAAGCGTGATATGGGACTCGTCCACGATAATCAGGAAATCATCAGGGAAATAGTCGAGCAGCGTACACGGCGGCTGTCCCGGTGCAGATCCCACAAGATGACGGGAATAGTTCTCGATTCCCGAACAGAAGCCTGTCTCTCTATCATCTCCACATCAAAATTTGTCCGTTCCGCGATTCTCTGTGCCTCCAGAAGCTTGTCCTCACTCTTAAAAGGTTACCTGTTCTTTCATTTCCGCAAGGATATTTTCCGTCGCCCGCATCATCTTTTCTTTCGGTACAACATAGTGGGACGCCGGAAAGATCGCCACATGTTCCAGCTGCGCTTTCACCTCTCCGGTCAGCGCCTCGATCTCCATGATCCTGTCCACCTCGTCCCCGAAGAATTCGATCCGGTACGCCTCGCTTCCAGAATAAGCCGGAAATACTTCCAGCACATCACCTCTTACCCGGAAGCTTCCGCGCTTGAAATCCATCTCATTTCTCGTATACTGGATATCGATCAGCTTATGGATCACCTCATCCCTGTCCTTCTCCATTCCCGGGCGCAGGGAGATCACCATGTTCTTATAATCGATCGGGCTTCCTAAGCCGTAAATACAGGACACGGAGGCCACGATAATCACATCATTCCGCTCCGACAGTGCCGCCGTCGCAGAGTGGCGCAGCTTATCGATCTCATCGTTGATCGCGGAATCCTTCTCAATATAGGTATCCGTAGACGGCACATACGCCTCCGGCTGATAGTAATCGTAATAGGAGACAAAGTACTCCACCGCATTGTTCGGGAAAAACTCTTTCATCTCCGAATAAAGCTGCGCCGCCAGCGTCTTATTGTGAGCGATCACCAGCGTCGGCTTATTGAGCTGCTGGATCACATTCGCCATCGTAAACGTCTTACCGGATCCGGTCACGCCAAGCAGCGTCTCAAACTGATTCCCCTCTTTAAATCCCTTCACCAGCTGCTCGATCGCCTGCGGCTGATCTCCGGTGGGCTGGTATTCTGATACTAATTCAAAATGATCCATATGATTTCTCCTGACCTATCCATGATATTATTAGAAGCAGTGCAAAAATCCCGACGGCGAAGCCGATCTGGAATATCTCTCCGCCCCAGGCTATGAATGTACGGAATCCTTTCATTCTTAGTATATTACCTGTCCAGTATATCATTCAAGCTAAAAAAAGTACAGAACAAACCGAATGTTTGTTCTGTACTGTATTTGCTGTCCGCATTCCTATCTCGCAAACCAATCCTTCATACACTGAAGCACCTGCACCAGCTCGTCCTCCTGGATCACATACGGCACCATTGCGTAGAGGTAGTTTAAGAACGGACGGCTGAACACACCTCTCTTGTAGGCATACTCCTGATATCCTTTTAATACGGCCGGATCGTAGACTTCGACGCAGACGCAGCCGCCCATGATCCGGACTTCACGGATCCTGGGGTCTGTGAAGCCCTTCATCTCACGGCGGGTCACAGCTTCGATCCTTTTGATCTTTTCCATGTAGTTCTGGGTCTCGAACAGTTCGATCGATGCCAGGGCCGCGCTGCACGCCAGCGCATTTCCCATGAATGTCGGTCCATGCATCAGGGCATGTTCCGGAACATCATCGTAGAAGCCCTCAAATACTTTCCGGTTTGCCACGGTGGCAGCATGACCGATATATCCGCCTGTCAGTGCCTTTCCGAGAACCAGAATATCCGGGAGGACCAGATCCGCCACGAAACGATTGCCGGTCCGGCCAAATCCAGTCGCCACCTCATCGAAGACCAGAAGAACACCGTACTGGTCACAAAGCCTCTCGCCTCTTTAAGAAGGAAACGTCATACATCCGCATGCCGCCCGCCCCTGTAAACGGTTCCACCACACAGTTCAGTCTGTCATGATACTTTTCAAAGGCCTCTTCCAGGGCCGTGATCTCCGTCGGAATGTGGACCACATACGGGTCTTGCCCCGTAAGCTTTCAGCACGAAATGGTAATCCTCATCGTCTCCCGCTTCCATCGTCTTAAAGGTGTCGCCGTGGTAGGCATGCTCCAAGGCCAGGATCATGGTCCGCTTCTCATCTCCCCGGTTCATATAATACTGCAGCGCCATTTTTAACGCCACTTCCACCGCCACACTGCCGGAATCGGAAAAGAAGCAGTAATCCAGATCCCCCGGCAGCCAGGACGCCAGTTTCTCTGACAGCTTTCTCGCCGGTTCGTGGGTCAGCCCGCCCAGCATGACATGGGAAAACTTCTCCACCTGGGAGATGATCGCCTGGTTGATCACCGGGTGCTTATATCCGTGGATCACGCTCCACCAGGATGAGACCGAATCGATCATCTTCTGATCTTTCGTATAGAGATATACCCCGTTCGCGTCCACGATCTCGTAGGGCGCCTTCATTGTTTTTAACTGTTCATATGGATACCAGATCATCGTTTTCTTCTCCTTCATCTTAACATGGACTCCCCGGTCCCTTTCCTGCTCCGCTGCTGCGGGTGGGATTCCCGGGAGTACGTCAGCACTTATCGCTTCCTATATAATCTCGGCATATTCACGGTCATTTTTCCGCAGTCTCATACAGCGCTTTCAAATCCTCCGCGTCCATGGAAAGCTCCGTGTCACCGTCCGCCACACAGGCAACCACAGGAACTCCTGTATAATACTCGCACATTTTCCGGTTGTCCTCATGGAGCACATCTCCCTGCTTATAGTGATTGAAAATGATCCCCTTCAACGGGATTCCCTGCTCTTTGAGGTAGTACGCGGTCAGCGCCACACCGTTGATCGTGCCGAGTCCCGCGTCCGCGATCATCAGACACCCAAGACCGCAGGCTTTGACTACCTCCGGCAGGCGGATATCCGTCTCATCAAAGCAGAGCGGACAGAGGATTCCACCGCTTCCCTCCATCGTCACGTACTCGTACTCCTCACAGACCTTCTGAAATCCCGCCAACACAGTCTCCATCTGGACCGGATTGATCCGTATGCCAGGTGCGGAGACAGCTGTCTCGTAGACATATGGACACATTTCCTCAAGGGACTGGCGGATTCCGGACATGTTTTTACCTGAGCGCGTCCCCGGATCAGGCTGCCATCCGGCTCTCTCGTTGCCGCTCATGGCAGCCTTATAGTGTAAGCCGTCCGCAACCGCCTCTCTCAGTTTTTCACGATCAATCCCGTCACATACGTTTTTCCAACATCCGTTCCCGTTCCTGTAATAAAAATATTTCTGCTCATTCCCTATCCCAGTCTCCCTTCTTTGATCATTGGGATCATCCGTTTTCCGATGACTGCCGCCAGAATGCACAGTGCAATATCTCCCGGAACCGCAAAAAGCAGTATAAAAACAACGGCCAAAGACCGATCGGCGTATTTATGACGAAATTGCTGATCACATAATAGTAAACCATTCCAAATGCATACACGATAAAGAGTCCGATGAAATCTGCCGCCAGCAGGCGTCTGTAACCAGGACGGCTCTTCTCATTCGCGATCCGTCCTGTCACATAGGCTGCTACAGCGAATCCGATGATGTAGCCGAAGCTCGGCTGAAAGATATAGCCCGGTCCGCCGCCCTGGGTGAAGATTGGAAGTCCCACAAGTCCCAGCACAATATAGACCACGACCGCCAGCGCCCCGTTCACAGGGCCCAGCAGCAGCCCCGCCAGCATCGTAAACAAAAACTGAAGTGTAAAACGGAACTACCGAACAGGAACTTTGATAAATGCCCCTACCGCGATCAATGCCACAAACATTGCACACAGTAGCACAAGTCTTCGTTTCATATGTTTCAAAAATTATTTCCTCCTGAATTTTCTGGTTGCTCAAGAAATCTGAAGCATTTCCCTTTTCCTGTATATGCGCATCACTCTTCCGTTCTTTCCATACCTTCTGAAACAGCGGCTGCCGTCTTCAGAACCCGGGTGGTATTGCAAAGATGGACTTGTAGGAGCATAACATAGAATTTTCGCATTGTCAACCTATTGTGCTTGTATAGTTAACAATTGTTTGTACATACAAAAAAGACACCTCCAAAACCAAATGGTCTATTCGGTGTCTTTCCTCTGCATCATGATTACCTGCCCCACTCAAACGCGATCCGCGGCGTTCTGTCCGGGACATAGATAATTCCGCATCTCTCAAATCCCTGTTTTTCAAGCGCTCTCTGCATGACCTTGTTGTTTTCGTGGGTGTCGATCCGGATGTGGGATATCTTCGACTTGGCGAAGTCCATGATCCGGCCCAGGATGTTGTGGACCGTACCGTCGCTTGCGACGCGGTGGACGGCAGCGTACGGGGTGTCTGCCTTCCAGGCGCCCTGCTCGATCACAGCGTAGCATGGGTCAGCGCCGATGATGAAGGCGAAGGCGGCATGGATCACGCCGTTTTCTTCTAGAACATATAAATTTCCTGCCTCGATGTCCCCCGGGAGCAGATGCTCCGGGGCGTCCTTGCCGTCCCACTGGCTGAAGTTCCCATGGTCACGCATGAACTGGCGGGCAGCGGCGTAGATCCCGTGGATCCGTGGGAGATCGGCTGGGGATGCTTTTCTTACTGTAAAGTTATCTTCTGTCATAGATGTTCTCCTCTTTTACGGGTAAACTGATTGCTGTTCCCATTGTATCATAGTGTTTTTCACAAGACAATCTGTCTTTTCAGCTCCCCTGTTCCTCATACATCCGCACCAGATCCCCGATCAGCAGCACTCCCACCGGTCCCAGGATCAGCCCCGACAATCCAAACAATTTAAGTCCCACATACATGGATACCAGCGATCCCAGCGGCGAAAGCCCCACCTGCTTCCCCATCAGTCTCGCCTCTGAGATCTGACGCAGAAAGTAGCAGACCACATAGATGCCGAAGATCACCGCAGCCTTTTTCCACGCCTTCTGAAACAGCAGCGCGACTCCCCACGGAATCAGCACAGTCCCGGCCCCCAATACCGGCAGTGCGTCCAGGATCCCGATCCCGCAGCCAAACAAAAACGAATAGGGATTTCCGATCACTGCCAGTCCGAAGATACACACGGCACTTGTTAGGAACAGAATAAACGCCTGGGTCTTCAGCCACGCGCTCACCACGGATGCGATCCGCTCTCCCACTACGAGAAATTCCCGCCGGAATGCGGACCTGCTCCGCTTTTCCCTGATGTCATCCATCTCCTGCAGTGTCAGGAGTACTGCGACAAAATAGATAAAGAAAAGGACGATCCCGGCGACTGCCACGCGGAGCGCAGACACGGAGCGGTCCATGAGCACTGGCATCGTGGAGTTCTTAAACATCTGCCGGACCTCTTCCACTGCTCTCCCCGCAAGCTCCACCAGCGCGTCCGCCTTGAGCCCCATCTTCTGCTCCAGGAGGCGGCAGGTATCCGTAAGCCGCAGATCAAGGGCGGAAAGCCAGTCCGGAAATCTCCGGATAAAAAGCCCCGTCTGGCTCACCGCCATGCTGCCGCCCGCGTAGAGGAGTCCGAAAACAAGGCATGACATCACCAGAAGTTCGATCCCGCCGACAAGCGACACCGGCAGATGGTGCATCTCCCCACGAAACGGCACCGCAATGCGGTTCGAGAGGAACCTGACCGACGGACGCAGAAATAGTGCCGTCCCATACGCACATAAAAAGGGAACCACGAGGGGTAAAAGATAGCGGAACGCTCCGTATACCGCACCCGTGATTCCCAGAATCAGTAGAAATTTCTTCAGTTTTTTCTCAGGACTTACCATGGAATCACCCGTTTTCTGATTTGTACTTCCTTTGTACTGCTCATAGTATGGGCGGAAATTCCCGCGATATGCGCGCATCGGGACGATTCCATAATCTGTTTTTTCCATGGTTCTTAGCAGGACATGATCATTTACAAGCCTCGACCTTTGAATCCAAAGATCTTCACCTCCACAGTTGCCAATGTCACAACCTGCAGCCGAAAACAGCCCAACCAGGATCAAACTTGAAACAACTGAAATGCCCCTCCGACCGGTTCTATCTCAAACGTGATTTCATTTCTTTCTTCGTCACCGGATGAAAAAAAGTCAGCGATGAAGCGCAGAGTGCGATCGACTCTCTTCCACTTCCCATATTTCCTGCTGTTCTGATACCCGGCATATTTCTATTTCCTGCTGCCTTCATGGTTCCCTGGTCTGCATTCTCTTTCTTATCAAGTTTGGCAGTCCCCACAGGCA
>SCPN01001634.1_pt1 | contig 23915 bp, 40 predicted proteins | sample 6106831 | NCBI WGS metagenome assembly SCPN01 (sample SAMN10720447, study PRJNA508395) | human gut metagenome | isolation source: Participant 1, 0 month
AAACTTGCGGCGATTGCGAATCAGCCGCGGATTACCATCAGCTCATTCAGCTTTGTCTCATCATAGGGCAGCAATCTTCGTGCAGTCAAAGCCATCTAACGCTTCTCTGAATGCCTCTACGCTTTTTCAAAACGATAGCCCATGATAAACCGGCCTGAAAGGATTCCAGAATCAGCAGTTCATATAAATGCGCGTCATCATGTGATGGAACACCCCATTCATGATCGTGATAAGCACGCAGAATCCTTCTTTATCATTTGCCCAGCGGCAGCGGCTGCATGGTCACACATTATCATTCACCGTAAAACCGGCGTGATTGCCCCAACCAAATTCTCCGCAGCCAGCGCCAAGCTCAAAGTGATATTTTGCTATGCCGAGATCTACCTGTTCAATTTTACGTTTTTCAGGAATAGAAGCATATGCCGTTGATGCCTTCCATGTAAAGATGACTGGCTGGGCATTTAATGCAGAAGGTGCCAGCAAAGCCGCCTCAACACCATATTTGAACCACTCAGGCGGTGTGCCTTCCAGCTTTGTACACTGAGCATATGTTTTATGCCGGCGATGAATCACTGAAGTAATGACTTTCTCTTTCATTGATATTGTTTCTTCTCCATAACCAACGGCAATTACCGCCACCAGCTCCTCATGCGGCAGCAGCTGACACCGGCAGTCATTCTTAGAATAAGTACCGCCCACCCAGCATGTGGCAAGATTGAGCCGTTGCTCTCAGCACCAGCATCTCACCATAATAACCCAGCTTCTCATAAAGATAAGGATCATCACTTGAACCCACTAGGGCGATGAGATGACGAACACCGCGGAACATGCCATAGCTCTTCTTTAAAGAATCAAATGCCTCCGGATTATTTAAAAGCAGCTGAATATGCAGACCTGCCGTTTCATTAATCTGATCAATAGCACTCACCAGCATATCGGCTGGAATCATTTTATCCTGAAAGGATCTTCTTGAATGACGCATTTTTATCGCTCTTAACAGCTGTTTATTCTCCATCCTATTCACTCACTTTCAGCCATCATCAAAATCATGGTCTTGGTTTTAGTATATCACAGGTTTATTCCTGATACGCATAAATCATCAGTATTCTTCATTGCATTAAGCTTGCTGCTGAGCCATTGACAGCCTGCCCATTAAGATATATTTGCCGGAAATTTCCGTTACATAACGCAGAACCAGATGCAGACAAAGCCGCTTGCCCTCAGCAGGCAGATAGGTATAATCAATTGCCTTACTGGTTTTATCATGAATCGCGTTTCTGAATAGCTCAATCATCGCCTCTTGATCCGATGCGGCCACTAGCTGAAGCATATCCGGTGCTTTTAATGCCTGATCCTCATAGCCAAGCAAATTATAATAACTCGCGTTAACCCGGATCAATTCTACTTTATCTTCCGCAAATTCATAAATAACCGCCGCCTCATTGCTTGAATTAAAGAGCTTTTTAATCTGCGGATCATTTAAAAACAGCTCATCATAAATATGCTTACTCTCACGATAACTGTCAAAGCTATGTATTTGATAATGTCCCTACGGCAGATATTTAGTCTCATAATATTCAACAGGAATTGGTTTTCATAATAATAGCCCTGCACATAGTCACAGCCTACACTGCGTAAAACGCAACCTGTTCCATCGTCTCTACCCCTTCGGCAATAACTGGAATATTAAGCCATTTGGACATTCGAATCACCGAAGCGATAATATTTTCACCGCGGCCGGCAATTTTAGTTTTGATAAGAAGCGCATATCGATTTTCAAAATATCAACATCCATATCCTTTAAAATATTCAGCGATGAATAACCGCTGCCAAAATCATCCATCATGATCGTAAAGCCATGCTTTTGAAGACGCTCAATCGTCTCACTCAGCATGATTGGATTATCCGTGTAGGCGCTCTCGGTCAATTCCAGATTCAGCAATTCAGGCACAATCTGATATTTACGAATTAATTCAAGAATCATATCGACCAATTTAGGATTATATAAATCAACCCGTGAAATATTGACTGAAATCGGATATGGCTGATAACCATTATCCAGCCACTTTCTCAATAAGATGCAGACTTGTTCCCATATATAAAAATCAAGCTTGGTGATAAACCCGTTTTGTTCAAAGATGCCGATAAAATCATTGGGCGCCATAATACCGCGCTTAGGATGATTCCATCGAGTCAGCGCTTCAGCCCCGCATGGCTTGCCATTTTGAATATCAATCTTAGGCTGCAGATAAATGATAAATTGATGGTTTTCTAACGCTGTATTCATCTCATTGATGATTTCCTGTTCACGCGCTAAAGCGACACTTAAGCTTTCATTATAATAGGCAAAGCATTTAACATAGCTTCCTTTGCATTGCTTGGCAGCTAAAAGCCGCCCGGTTATACATTGACTCAACCGATAAAGAACGATCCTGAATTAGATAGATGCCCATTGAAGGTACAATATCATAATCTGTATTATATTCATAAAGATAATTGCGGATCAGTTCAACAAGATTGGTTTTATTCAAATCAGCATAAGGCAAACAGATACAGAAGATATCAGATTCCATGCGGCCATAGGAGCAGGCGGCAAGCTGACTGGCAAATACTTTAATTCTATTCGCAATATAACACAGCAGGCGGTCACCTTCATCAGTGCCGAAAATGAATTAATTAATTGAAAGCGATCAATATCAAAGCGCACAAAAGCATACAGCTGCTCACTGTCTGCTTCAATCATCTGTTTAGTCACCTCAAAAAATTTAATTTTATTATAGATACCGGTAAGACTATCATATTCCGCTAAATATCTTAGTTGCCTGAATGCGGTCAGCTGAGATCGTTCGACGGCATTTTTAATGCGCAGCAGCAAGACTTGATTCTGATAAGGGCTATAAAATCCCATGCGCCCTGCCTTAGCGCGCAGACCTCATCTTCCAGCTGACTGCCAATTACAAGGATCGGCAGGCGCTGATCCGCTTCTTTTACTTTTAAATAATTAAACAGGCGCTTGGAGCGTTCGCACGAAAGATCAGCCATTAAAATGACTGAAACCGTGTCAGCATTGGCTTTCAGTAATGAAATAGCCTGCTGTTCATCAACCGCGCTGATCACCTGATATGCTTCATCAAGCAAAGCTGTCAAAGACTGAGACTGATCAGTCTGCGGCTCAATTAATAATAACGTTGCTTTAGATACCATATAATGCCGCCTTCCTAAAGAAAGTGGAACTTAACCTTTTTTTCTTTATCTTCCTTATGCCCGCTCTCTCTTTTCCTTCCCAGGTTTTATGAATTTTTTATGTGGCTTCACTTTTAAATATGTTTGATAAAAGCAAAATAACACATACTAACATTAATATTGTAGCATATTAAAAGGCGGTGTCAATTTTAATTAATCATTAGTGATAATGTATTACCTATCAAGAAAGTGTAATATCAAAGATATAGGAGTTGATACTATGATCGCCGATCGAATCAAGGAATTGCGTGAGAAAAATGACATGACACAAAGTGACTTAGCCCGTAAACTAAGTCTGACAAGATCGGCCATCAATGCATGGGAAATGGGCATCAGCGTACCGTCAACTCAGTATATTGTCGAATTAGCTCTGCTGTTTAACACATCTACGGATTATATTTCTTAGATATGAGTGATGAATTACTGATCAACATTACTTTAATCTCAGGATGTAACGAAAAAGGAATTAATCTTTAAGTTACTCAACTATTTCAGCAAGCCTTGATTCATCAGCATTTAAGCTTCGTACATTCAGACCCTCATAATATGACATGATCTGTTTCAATTTCGCAAGATCATCATTAAACGCTGTCGCACTGCCGCATGCCACCCCCATCCGCAGTGCTTTTTCATAGGATTTACTCTGCATATAGGCAGTTAAGAAGCCAGCAAGCATCGAATCACCGGCACCGACACTGTTTTTCACTTCTCCCGCCGGTGCGCTGCAGTAATACAGACGCTGCTGTTCATCTAGCAAAACCGCTCCGTCTTTGCCTAATGACACCAATACATTTTGAGCCTTCCGCTGACTGCAGAACATCATCGCGTCACGCAGCTCATTGAGGCTATGGATCGGCCTTTTCCAAAGCTCACACAGCTCACTGAGGTTGGGTTTAATAAGCCATGGTTCATATGCCAGACTGTTAAGCAGTGCTTCATTGCTCATGTCAACGATCAGACGAACCCCTTTTGATCTCAATAATGATAAAATCGAAGCAAATGTTGAACTGTCAATGCCCTGACAAAGACTGCCGCACAGCGCAGCCGTATCATCTTCATTCATCGTATCAAGAATTTGTTTTAAACGCGATAACCATCGCATCCGCCTTCGGACCGGCACCGTTGATTTCCGTCTCTTCACTGCCTTTCAATTTAATATTAATGCGTGAAAAACCTTCAGCCATAAATATTAATTCATGATCGATCCCTTTTTCATTCAGCAGGCGGTCAATTTCCAAACCGCTGAAACCAGCAGCCAATCCGATGGCTTTATTGGCGATGCCAAATTCATTTAAAATTCTGGATACGTTAAAGCCCTTGCCGCCAGGATAAATCTTTTCTGCCTGTGAGCGGTTAGTTTCACCGTTTTTTAATTCATTAACCATCATTACATAATCTAAGGATGGATTTAAAGTTATCGTATAGATCATCAGTTGCCTCCTTTCACCACAGACGGGTGCTTTTCTTTAGTGTAACACAAAAGTCAGGCTCGAACATTGCTTTTATTCGACAGCGGTATCTTCATCGAAAAAGTACCCCGCTCTCTCAAAGGGAAATGTAACTTGCTCTTATGATGAATTTAAAGTGCCTTTTTTTCTGCTTCTGCCGCCCGCTGATCTTTCTTGATATTTTCATCAAGACCTAACGCATAGGCACAGCCAGCAGATGCTACAAATGAAATAGCCAGTCCAATCAGCATTACCGGGATTGATCCGGTATATGCCGGGAGGGAGATAATCGCCGGCATAGCATAAGTAATCGCTTTAGCCTGCATCATAGCAACAAAAGCACCGGATATTCCACCGCCGATGATACATGCCAGCAGCGGTTTTTTAAATCTGAAAGCAACGCCGTATAAAGCGGGCTCAGTAATACCGATAAAGGCGGAGATAAAAGCGGAGAAGGTTGATGATTTATTTTCAGCCTTTTTAGCTCTTAAAAATACGCCGAAGCACATACCGGCTGCTGCCATGGTTGCGACACAATCAACCGGTGCCAGCAGCATATCATGGCAATATTGCTTGGTTGCCCTAACTTGATGATTAATCATAGCCATATGCATCCCCGTCAGAATAACGAAAGGTCGGGTAGCGCCATCAATTAAGCCGCCCAGCCACGGCGCTACATTAAAGAGCCATTTAAAGCATTCACCAACCCCAATACCGGCATAATAACCCAATGGTCCAAGAATCATCAGACTCAGCGGAGCCATAACCAGCAAGGTCACGATTGGAACGACAACGACTCTCAGAAAGGAGACCGTATGTGCATAGATAAATCGATACACATAACTCATGATCCATACAGACAGCAGAATCGGAATAACTGTCGATGAATACTTTGTGACAAAATGGATGCGGAACAACGCTTTTAGTTAACATAATCGTAGGATACATATAAATACCCGCCAGCACCACAGCCATCGTCATATCGGTTTTAAACTTTTTAGCCGCGGTTACTGCCAGCAAAAACGGAAGGAAATAGAAAGTCGCATCACTGGCTGCATTCAGCATCAGATAAAGACCTGTCTCATTTTCCATAATACCATATGTAGTAAGCAAGGTAAGCAGACCCTTTAAGATACCGGCACCGGCAAACGCAGGAATAATTGGATTAAAGCAGCTGGATAATACATCAAATAAAGCATTGATTGAAAATTTCTTTTTAGCTTTTAAATCATCTAATTTTTTTCATCAATCCCTTCATTTTTCTCCAGTCCGGCTAAAGCGCATATTTCATCATATACCTCAGTAACAGTCTGGCCAATAATAACCTGAAGCTGACCGCTGTTGACATTGGTTCCCCATACGCCGCTTAAGCTTTCAATTTCATCCTTATTTACTTTATCAAAGTCAATTAGGTTAAACCAAGCCTTGTAGCGCAATGCAGAAAATTTGATATATTTTCTTTTCCGCCAACATTTTTTAATATTTGTTCTGCTAATTTTTTATTTGAACTCATGCTGAGTACCTCCTGATTCTATTCCAAATCCATGCCATTCGATGCAATACATTTTTGATACCAAGCAAAAGAATCTTTTTTATATCTAGCCAATGTGCCTTTTCCATAATCATCCTGATCCATAAATCACGCCATATCGTTTGCTCATTTCATGGGTTCCAGATGAAATCAAATCAATAATGCCCCAGATATAATATCCCTTTACATCTACACCGTCTTTAACAGCTTCCAGCATTTGCTGAATATGCGATTTTAAATAATCAATGCGATAAGGATCGTGAATGGAATGATCAGCTTCCAGTTTATCAACTGCTCCCAAACCATTTTCCAAAATAAAGATCGGCTTATGATAACGATCCCACATCTGATTCAGCGAATAACGCAGACCAATCGGATCTTTCTGCCAGCCCCATTCACTGGCTTCCAGATATGGATTTTTACCGGCAATGATCAGATTAGAATTTGTCTTTTCTAATTCATCTGTGTTGGCACTCGTTACCAATGACATATAATAGCTGTATGCAACCCAATCACTGGTATTTTCACTTAATATTTTTCTATCCTCATCAGATATTTTAATATTAAGATTATTTCCTCATAAAAGCGATCCATATAAGCTGGTATTTTACCTAACAGCAATGTATCTGTATAATAATAATTTTCATAATTCTCATCCAGCACTGTCTGCATGACATCCTCTGGCTTACAAGTAGCAGGATATGGTAAAGCGGGCAAATCATACAGCCGATCTGCGCATTTGGATCGATTTCCTTGGCACATTTTTTAGCTATCGCATTAGCGACTAATTGATAATGAACACATTGATAACAGCTTTGTTTAAAATTTTCTTTTTCAACATCCGGGAATAAGCCAGCCCCCATATAAGGGATAAAAATGGTTGCATTTATTTCATTAAATGGCAGCCAGTATTTTACTCTGCCCTTATATCTTTTTAAAATAGTGCGCACATAGCGTTCCCAATAAATCAAGATTTCCGGTGTTTTCCAGCCATCCTTATGTTCAATCAAATAAAGTGGTGTATCATAATGATTCATTGTCACCATTGGCTCAATGCCATATTTTCTAATTCACTGAATACATCATCATAAAATTTCAAACCTCTCTTCATTTGGCACTTCCTCAATACCCCGCGGGAAGATCCGCGGCCAAGAGATTGACATGCGGAAGCTTTTCAATCCAAGTTCAGCAAATAGTTTGATATCTTCCTTATAGCGATGATAGAAGTCAATGCCGTAACGTTTTGGGTATAGTCCAGTCCCCTTTTCCGCATGCGCTTCCCTTAGCATTTCCATACTTACCGTTCTTTCGCTCATGCAGATCCGTTCGCTTTAAAAGGTCTGCGTAAGCTCTATCCCCTAATGTTAAGCCTTTTCCGCCTTCATTCCATGCTCCCTCGCACTGACAGGCAGCCGTAGCACCGCCCCATAAAAAATCTTTTGGAAATTCCTTCATACAATACCTCCTAATGGTTTCTTGTTCCACGATTAAAGTATAAATGGTATAATTATTTCAGTCCATTCAATCCTTTTCCTCTTCTTGAGGCATAAAAGTTAATAGTCATTTATATTATACCGAGGTGTGCCAATGCAAATTAATCAGCGTCAAAAAAGCCTTATTCAGCTCTTGTTAAGTCATTCAAAACCGCTGCATGGTTCAGAGATTTCTCAGCGCATCAATACAACTACCAGAACTCTGCGGCAGGATATTGCAACGATCAATACATTTTTTCATCAAGAAAATTTACAGATTTACTCAAACCCAAGCAAGGGCTATTGGATTGAAGAGAATGATAAGACAGCATTTATTAATTATATTAAAGAATCAAAGAATGATTTGATTCCCCAATCAGAATCAAAGAGAAATTGCGATTTGTTTTATCTTTTAGAGCATGATTACGAATATACGAGTATGGGTTTATTGGCTGATTTATTATTTGTTTCAAAGACGACCATTTCAAATACTATTAAGCATATAGAAGAAATTGTTATGGCATCAAAAGGGTTGCAGCTATCGATATCAGCAAAGAAAGGATTGCAGATTCTTGGTTCTGAATATGCTAAAAGAAACTTATATTCTTCAATCATTCTCCTTTTTTATGAATTGGAAGGCACTTATATTAATCGGTATATTGTTGAGAATTATGATGAGCTGCATAATTTTGAAACGCTTTACCAGATTCTCATGTCCTATTTGACGCAAATAAAAATCATGCTGACCAATAAGAGTCTCATGATTATAACCAATGAATTATTGATCAGCGCATATCGAAACAGGATTCAGCAAAAAAACATTGAAGCAGCCGTGGATTCTTCAGCAAGCATCGATCTGCCTTTTGATGATATTGAAAGACTCTTAAAATTAAAATTTTCCGAATATGATAAGCAATATCTAAATCAACTGGTTGCTAAAAAAAGAAGATATAATGCAATAAATACAAACGAAGAAGCAATCGATGTGCTGACAAATAAAATTATTGATGAGTTTTATGAAGCCGCTCTTTTAAGCTTTGGTTTACAGCTGCATCAGCAGCAGCCATTAACTGAGCATTTATCGGCGATGATTTATTATCATACAACGGTTACCCATTCTGAATTTAATGACTTGATCAATTTGAAATTAACTCATCCCTTTGCTTATCAGGTTGCTTCCTTGATGAATCCAATTATCAAAAAATACACTGACAAACTGCTTACAGAAAATGAATTAAACTCATTAACCGCCCGGCTGTCAGTTATCCTTGACGGTAATATAAAAAAATTAAATATAATTTATTTTGACTGATCTCAGTACCGCTTAAGATGAACTGTTAAAACTGAATTAAATTTATATTTTGGACAGCTTTAACGATATCGGTATTTATCCGCTTTACAGAGCAGCGGCAGCAACAGAATCATGATCAGATTGATTTAATATTAGCCACTTCAAGAGAAGCTTCTCTGCAAGGCTATGACATACTTCATATCAGTCCTGTATTAACGATGGATGATACTATGAAAATCTTCGCTTATATCAGGAACCATGTGCCTTCCTCGTATTAATCAAAAGAGGGTCTCTCATTTTATAATTTGTGTTAAAGTAGATGTCATTCCTTTGCTTCATAATTGATAATCGGCAAACGAATGGGAAAAGTGACGGTTACCCGATAGCGCTCATTGATATTTATGATCCGCACATCGCATTGATCACAATACCGCTTGCCCTCTTCAATCAGCGCGTATACAGAATCATCTAAGCGATTCTGATGTTCAATCTGCATTATCGTATAATTCTGCAGATAGCGGGCTTGGTTGTAGTTCATCATAATTTCCACAAAGCCTATACCAAAGACAATCATCGGCAAGGAAAATAACATGATAAATCCAAATTCAAAGGCGCCTTTCATCGTTAATCTCCTGTTTCATAGATACCGGTCATATTATCCCATTGCTCCGTAATTGTATCCTGCATCGTATTGCGGAATGTTCCAGCAAATGCAATCATTCCCGTAGCGATGATCGTAACAATCAGGACAAGTCTGTACTCAAGGTTGCAAAGAAAAAAGATATTTAATAGATGTGATTATGCACAATGGGGAAAGAAAAAACGAGACTAATGAGATCTCGTTTTTTTAAGCACCCAGCAATAATGACAAATAGCCTTTTGCTACTTTAATTTTAACACATTTAAACATTTTATCATTACCATAATTTACCAAATATCGCAAAATTCAAAAAATAATAAGTTAACGTTAATTATTACAAATGCTGAAAACATAAGGTTTAATGGCAACATTATATAAAATAGACTGAGTTACAGTATAAAAATATATAATATTTATTATAATTGAAATAAAATTGGTAATTTATGGAAATTTATTTTTTCGATAATTTTATATTTTAACGATAATTTGTATGAGATCAAATAAAAAGCCTTAGCGTTTGCTAAGACTTATCAATTCCTTTTGATACCCGCTCTTCTCTCATATTCCCAAATTTCATCTTCATACTGCTTAATATCATTTGTGTATCTGGATATTTATTACAGAATGTTCTGAATTTGCGTAAATATTGATTAATGATTTTAGCTCTATACATACTATCGTTTGACAAGAATAAAGCTTTATTGTATCTATACTTTTTTCGGTTTAAAAAGTCTATAAATTTTATCATTTTAAATGTCAATTTTCCTATCAAATTCTCCGCCACATTTTTGCTTATAGTCCGCTACCTTATCGGCGCCGAACTCTTGTGTTAATCTATCAAAAACCTTTTTTTGATCATGGCCGTATTCTTTACAGTAAAACTCGTAAAAATACTGCATGCCCCAAAATTCTAATTCATTCAATCTTTTCTTCTGCAATATGACACCTCCGTGTCATAATTATAAACTGATGAAGTCGATAAATATGCTGGAATTATTTTCCAATTATGATGTTGTCACCAGCAAGCTGCTTGTCAATCTCATTCCTGAAGATTTCGACGATAACATCAATTTGTTCTTGTGATAATTCTGGGCACTTAAAACATAGCTGATTTATTAAGTCCTTTTCGCAATCTTCTAAAAAATCAATCGTTTTTATTTCATCCATAATATTTCTCCCTCGATGATTCAAGTATAGCATTACACTTAATAATCATTTGTCGAAATCTATAAGAGCAAAAACTTAACCTCTGCCGGCAAGTTAACCCAACGCCAGCTGCAGAGCAGCATTTCGCGCATATCGTATAAAAACAATTCATTTTGGTCACGATCTTTATAATATTCATATAGATAATTAAAATCGTCAGGTACATCTACCATAGACATTACCTGTGTTAATCGCTCAAACTTCCGCTCTTTTGATAAATCTTTAAAATTCTCCATAAGCCCTCCATGAGTAGTTAGTTATTCTTACTTTATATTCTCTTTTATTATCTCTATTTTGTCAACCATACTAATTGTACAATTTAGTTACGAATAGTGGAGGCTGAAGATATGAATGACTTTTTCAATGTGAAATACGGATCAATAAAAATTAAGCTGAACGATATTGTAAAAGAAAAAGGCATCAGTAATCGTCAGCTTGCGTTTGCTGCTCAGATGCAACGCTCACAACTAAAAGCGTACTTAGATAATAATGTGACAAGGTTTGATGCAGATGTCTTGGCTAGATTATGCACAGTGCTTGACTGTCAAATCAGTGACATACTAGAGTTCATTCCGCCAGCAAAATAAAAAAACGGCTTACCCTCTTAATTGAGAGTAAGCCTTTAATTATTTATGGTTGCCAGTCCATTTACCATTTTTTCCTAATTCATATTCTTTCCCATCTGTGAAGCGTACCCACTTATTTGCCTGCATGATGCCGTTAGCAGGGTTGAAATAAAACCAACCCCACGCATCTGATCCGTTTGACACAGGCAGCCAGCGCCAGCCCTTGAGCATTGCGCCATCTAAATAGTAAAACCAGCAGCCTTCAACTTGTTGCCAGCCAGCCGGCTTATCGTAGCTGATACGGGCATATTCGGCCCAATCAGTCCAGCCCCTACCATTTAGCTTAGTAGTAAGCACTCCCCATCCTCCGAGTGATTCTGATGGTGTGCATTCGACTACCTCGCCATTACCAATGTATACGCCGACATGGCCCGACATAAAAACAAGGGTACCCGGTCGTTCCGGTAAAGATGCAATCTTACCTTTTACTTTTGCCCTTGCGAGCATGGTTGCTTCATTTTCGTCCTCGGCAACTTTATAATTAGCGGGGTTATCATCCCATAAGAAAGCCTTGATTAGTCCGCAGCAGTCAAAGGCTTGATAGCCTTGATCTGTGTATTGCTGAAGGATATTTCTATTCTGTTCATTCCACGCAAGCTGCCGGCATTTCTGATTTAAAAATGCTGTTGTTAATATTTGTCCAAAGAACCTAGATAGGTTCGGCCGCTTTTTAACATATTCAACTAATTGTTTTGCTGTTTTCATTTCTTCCTCCTAATTTAAAGAGTGCCCTTCGCGCAGACACTCTTTATATAAATCTTTAATATATTTTGCTTGTACCTCTATCACACCATTTGCGATATCATGCTCTTCAATCAATTCTTCGTAACGCGTTATTTGCTCAATAATGTGAATAAATTCGTCTTTTGTGTGCTTGCGTTTATTATGGCAAGAATTAGCAAAATCCAATATCTCACCCCGCATATCACGGACGTCCTTTTCATAATTTTCTTGTCGCATGGTAGCAAGTTCTTTTTCTATATCATCGATTCTTTTGTTGATACCCTCGTTCATCAGCTTACCTGCCCATTTTAATAAATGAGATATAGGATTTACTTTTATAGGTGTTATCTCAACACAGACGCTAATAATAGCGATGAGCAGCAGGATGTTCTGCTTGATCCATTCCATCATTATTCCTCAATGTAGGCTTTCACCGCTTCATTTACTGCAAGCTGCTTTCTCATTTCGTTTAGTGCCTCATCCACCCACGAACTAAAAGTGCTAAATGGTATCGCAGACAGCCATTTAAAGCGCTGTATTGCCATATCATAAACCTGTCTCAGCTTAATCTGACCTGTTCCTCCTCCTAGCTGTTTCTCAGCTTCTATCACAGCATATAAGAGCCATTCTTTGATGTTAGCAATCTGTTCTGCCATTGGCTTACCTGCCCATTTGTAGATTGCTAAGCAACCAACAACCGCAGCTGCTATGCCAACTACTACTAAATACCAATTTTCAATTAACCATTTCATCTTTCTTTTCCTCGCTTTCATGTTTTATTTTGCTAACCTTGATCCATGCATTACTGAAGCATTCTGTACCCCAAAAGGCAAATACACATATCGTTAACTGACTGTCTAACGTTGTCATGGATCGGTATGCCAATAAAAAAGACGCCGTAACATACAGCGTCAAAAATGCAAAACTGATATACATAATTTTCTTTGAAAAGCGGATCGGATCACGCTTCTTTTTCCTTTTAACTAATTCGTAACCGAACATTATGTTACTCCATTAGTTTTATTAATGCATTATACTGACTTTCGCTGATGCGATTCGCCAGCATATATACATCAAGTTTAAATTTAAGTGTTTCTTTCAATAAATCATTAAAAACACCATCTCTTTTTTTGCTGTTGATATGCTTTTCAAGCATTTCATAAGTCGTCATTGTAAAACTCCTTTCTTTAAATTTAAATCCCTAATTCTTTCAAGCAAGCAAGATATTCAACGTTTAGCACTTGCTCGATTTGTATGTCTAATATCTGCTGCATTAATTCCCTATCCGTTAATTCCGGCAACGATTCCGGTTCGGTTACCGGTATGATTTTTTTATCCGCAAAATGGATCTGTGCTTGCTCAATCAGCCAGCAATCTTCAAGACGTTTCTTTTCTTCATCGGCTTTCACTTCCACCTCCGAAAAATACAAAAGTGTACTGTTGCAGTACACTTCGTATATATTTTCTTTTTTTATTACCTCTACATCAAATACCGGCGCTGTCAATCCAGCAAGATATTCTTGCAATTCAGCCTCTATTACATCATAGCCATCTAATCTATTTAGCATATTATACACCCCCTACCTTACCAAAATTTTAAATGGCTGCTCGTTGATGTATGGATACCCATCTAAAGGATATGTTGACGGCTTAATGACCCTATCGTTTTCAATCGCCATGTATAAATAACATTCTTCGGGCGCCTCGTAATAACCTTCTCCATCTGGTTCGACATTTATGATGCTAAGATTTGACGGCCGCACGAAGCGCACTTGCATTGGTGATGGTATCTCGGAAAAAGGTTTAACCTGTACCCCTTTTTTTACAACCACCACAAAGTCTATCATCATTGCACCAACAGCCCTCAGCTTTGTATCGGTTGTATCCATCGAAAACGCCTTGATTGATTTACGATTTAAGTCATATACAAGCGCTCGCCGAATATCAATACCGGTTGTATTAGCTCCTGAAGGCACCTGTCTAAATGATCCATCAGCACTTAACCATTTGTAAGAAAGTCCATATCTGCCGCTGCTGTAAGAGCCACTTATGTACACAGAAGACGGTGTCATATCCGGGATCCATGTACTAAACAATTTTTTATCTTTAGTATCAACGACAATATGTAATCGCAAGGTAATATGGGCGGAATTTTTATTATCCAAATACCAGTTGTTATTGTTTGAATTACCGCCACCTGTTGGTATTGTTATAGAGTTTGAAGTTGAATATAAAATCAAACCATTTGCAGATACAGGATTTCTTGCGCTTTTAATATTGCTTGTCGAACTACCGAATAAAGTGCTGAATGTGTTTAATTTTTTTAGATAAGTATATTCAGGATCGTCAGTAACATTTTTGTTTTCACCTGTTATGGTGTTATATAAGACCATGCGCGTCGTCTTTAATTCGGTGTCTGCGTGCTTACCAAAAATCATGATTTCATTATCACTATAAGGGAAACATCCGTAAACCCCGGACGATCTTTGCGCGTTACTTGAATTTTGGTCACCTACATTGAAACCCATGTCGCTTGTATTTACGCCTAATACTGTAACAGCTTTTGACTGAGCATCAAATTTAATAACACTTGTGTAGGTAGTGTTTGCGCTTGATGATGTACCCCCGTCTGTCCTGAATCCAAACATATACGCAGTATTACCAAGCGTACAAATCGACACATAATCAGTCATTTTTCTTGGCAGCGTAATCAGATTAAATACATATTTGTTTGCTTGAGTCTCATCAATCCTTATATTCAAGATCGACGAAAAATCACTAGCAATCAAATAAATATCATCCTCATACGTCATGTTTAAGGCAACGCAACTTCCTAATACCGATTTGTTTGAGTATTCAGTAAACATTTTCCTTTTTAATACGGTTTCCCATGTTTCAAGCTTATATATTTCGATGTAAATATATACATCGTCACTTGCTTGCTGTAAAAATACAAAATAATTTTTTGTATAGACACAAGTATATAAACCTCTGAAATATGGTTCAACAATATTCTCGTTTTCCAGATCTTTAAATGGACGCAGATTGCCGGCCTGCGCAAGCAGATACCACGGGGAAATAAAATCACTAACTAAATTATTAGCAGATATACCCCCCCCCCCGAATATTTAAACTATTTTTAATCATGCTGTGATATTTCCTCCTTTTCTCATATTCCTAATTCTTTCAGCGCCGAAAGATACTGCACTTCCAAATTGGTTTCGATTAACATTTCTTCGATTATGTCTAATTGCATTGGCTGCTCAATGTATTCCAATTCGTACCAAACTTTTTGATTTTCAATATCGCATCTCCAAATCACCTTATGTTCATTGTCATTTTGATAGGGACAGCTTGGCAATGTGTCAATCGCAAAAAATGGAGTTTCCGGCTCATAGGCAGTAAATACAGCAATGTCGTTTCTTTTCGTTACATATATCATAATTTTACTCCGTTCTGACATATGGATAGTTGCTTGATGATGCGCTGAAGGCTGCGGATATGGTTTTTGCCAATGGCAGTTTAAACCATTCATTTACTTCCCTCAAATACTTTTTTTGCACAATACATTTGCTTGTTGTATCTCCATATTGATAGATTGCACCGACGATATAGTAACCACCATCGTCTCTCTTTAATGTATCGGATATACCCTGTATATATATATCCACTTAATCCGGTTGTAAAACTGCCGCCATTTCCTTCGATGGTGTAATTTACATTATTTCGTGCGGCTATTGGGCCACCTTCTTCGCTCATAACATTTTTTCTAAACAACAATTGTTTATCAGTTTCGCCATAATAATAAATTTCGGAAGCTATTTTCGGCGGCATAAGCAGGTGTTTCTCTTACATAGCCTGTCCATGTGATAAAATCTGTTGTTTTGACTACAAAATATCCATATGACGTTCCTCCTGGCAGCATCACATACTCGCCATTTCGATAAAACAGCATGGCCGAGCTATACGAGCCAAGACTGCTCACATCCGGAACTATAAGACTTGCTTGCATTGTGCTGTATTCTGTATACGTTAAATCAGAATTATAAATCCTGAATTTGTCTGTGCTACTTCCAATCACATTACCGTAAACGATCTTGTCAGTGTTTGCGATTCTCGATAAGCCTGAATTTCCCACAGATATAGTGCCTGCATCTAATGTTGCCCAAGATAAAGCGGCTTTAGTAATGTCAGCATATCTTACAAATTGTGTTGGTGACTCGGATTTGTCATATATCCAAACAAAAATGTAGTTGCCATTCGTTACTATATGCAATGTGTTGGATTCATGCCCATTAAATACTGTTGTCTGCTTCCATGATGTCTCACCATCTTTTAAACAATAGCAATATATATAACCAGAGTCATAATTATAGCTGCTTTTGTAAAATAACATCGTCTTGTCTTTTAATCTGATAAGTTTCTTTGAATAACTCGATGAAGAATTGCAGCTGCTGAAATAAGACTCACTGACTTTCATAAAAGTTGCGCCGCCATCATGTGATAAATACAACTTATAATACATACGGTCGTTGCTTGATTTTTTGTTGTCACGCAAATAAATCAGCGCAATATCGTCTCCATTTTGACTGGAAAGCCATCCGCAATCAACCTGATCCGTCTTTGTTTCGTTAAATTCTGCAAGATCAACAGTTTCGTTGTAAGGTACAACACCATTGAAATTAAAATACTTTTCAATTTGTGGATAGTCCGCTTTTTTATATGCTCCTCCGTCCAATTTTAAAAACTCAGGATGTTCGACTGTTAAATCATCATAACTAAATACGATGTCGCCGGGATAACCTGTTGATTCAAAATCTAATATATTTTTATTTCCTATTGACATCTTATCACCTCTCAATCTTTATGCTGATATGTATATCATCAGTAGGCTTAACACCCACAGCATGGATAATCAGTTTGCCGTCTTGCTTATCATCAATCGACGCAATTCTTGCATTAGTGAGCAGTTTTTGTTCCGCTTTATCCATATCCGGCTCGGCGATTAGCTCCCAGTATGAGCCAAGATATGTATATCGATTATCCGTGATAGTGTAAGTCAAACCGTCAGCAGTTTCCTGCCATTGATTAGCTTTTAATACATAGGGCTCAACTCTTGGATACGTCTTCAGCTCATTGATCAATCCTAGTAAATAAGCGGCTTGATCCGTATCAAGCAGGTTTCTTATATCGTTAAATAGATCCTCCGCTCTGTTATAAGTTTCTTTAACAAACGCATCGTAAGCGATTTGATACTGCTTAAAAAATGCTGTTGAATTAATGCTGTCAATCAATCCTGTAACCCATCCGCAAGCTTCTTCGTCGCCTCTAAAATCGGTGATATCCGCTTGCTGTATCTTATCTACGCCACTGCGCACATAGACTTCGGCGAGCTTTAAGTCATAGTAATCATCATTACGCACGATAGCAGGCGGTACCGGAGCGTCTGACAGCTCACCTTTAATGACTATCGTAGTAATCATACGGTCAACCCTATTTAAGCGATTTACCACTATATCGATGCGATCCTGAGCGATGTCGGCGTTAGCGATACGCATTTTCTTTACGCCGTCTTTATTATCGTTTTGGTATCCGTATCCCTCAATGATCGAGCGCCCGTCCATCAGGGATATAAACATGTTGTCGTCAAGAGACAAGACCATCAGGCCATCGCCCTGACTCGCAAATATGCCATTGCGGAAAAATGGTTTAAAATAGTTGGTAAAGTCATTCGCATAGTAAACTCTATCTGATTTACCATCGACTAATTGTCCGTCAAATGGAAAATATTTTTCTGACATTCCATCACCTTCCTTTCTTCAATTTATCGAAAATCGTCGGTATTGAGTCACCGAATGTAGTAGTCCTTGTGACTGTATCAGTACAATAAAAAGCAACCTCTAACAAAGGCCGCTGTGCCACTAAGTTACTTTCATAGTCCTCAAAAGTAACAACGTCGCCGAGTTTATAATCACGGCCGTATTGATAAAGCTCATTGTCAATGACCTCAAATTCTGCGCTGACTAGTGACTTGCTTTCCGCAAGCTGCTCATCAAGTTGTGTGATGTCTGAGCCTTCAACAATAAACTCTCGACGATTGATTCCGCCGGCAGTCCCTTTGCTTGTCAACTTTCCATCGTTATTGAGGTAACCAACGTTTTTACAATCTTGCTGTTGCTGATAGACGTCTTTATTTGCGATGTTGTTGTTTTTATCCGAAAAGATAACATTGGTGGTTTTATCACGCCCCTGTATCAGCCTAAATCTATATTGATGCTCTTCAGGCAGATAATCAATCGTGTATCCTAAATCAGCGCGTGCTAGAGCCGTATTTACAACCTCTGACACTTCCATGTTTTCAATGGTATAATTGACTGTCGGCATCTTTTCTATGCATTGTGCGCTAAATATAAAGCCATCTACTTTTCTGTTAGTATCAATCGGACAATGAAATTTTCGTTCAGCAGCTTTTCAATCTGAATTTCATAATTTTCTGTCGTGTTGAAGGTGAATGAGCTGATTACACGTCTGCTTAATAATGAATTGATATGCAATCCGGATATTTCATATGTGTTGATTCCATTGTCAGAAAACACATGGATATTTTCAATAATAAAAGCATCATCATCAATCATCAAAACATCATTTTGATAAAAAGACTTCGCAACCTCACCATCATTAAGTGTTAATGTAAACGTGCCGGCTCCTCGATGTTTTAATGTATACTCCAAAGACACATAAGCGGCAATTATTTCAACAAGTTCAAAATCCCTGTATAAGTACATCATAAGTATTGCGGCCTGTATGTCACAACCACATCAAGGTTAGTGACGTTCCTTTCTGCATTATATTCAACCTCATTCAGCCCAACATCTAGATTAAAAAACTCTGTTTCTTTGCGCTTTAGAATGGTGCTGTTTTTTTGCTCATTAAGGTAGATAACCGGTGACTGACCTAACATATCCACAGTAATAAGTCACCTTTCTGCATTTCGTAATTTAGACGTATATACTTATCGTCTTTTTTAATATAAGGATTGCTAACGGTACCGCCGCTTGCCTTAAAGGTTACTTTAAAACCACAGTCAACGTCGCCAACATTATCAATGTTGCTGACTAATGAGTTACGCCGAATACCAAAACTCATGCCACCGATAAAAGTAAGCGGAAACGACAAAGCAGCCTCAACAAATGCAAGGTACTCAGTACCGGCACATCTTGCCAAAACGGCGCATGAGCCACAAAGTCAAGCATTAAAGTTCCTTTGCCGCCTGAGTGTTTGATAGTCGGTATCTCGTTTAGCTTAACGCTGATCTCTCTTTCAAAATCTTTACCGATATGTTTCAATGTCCCCTTTAATCTTGGGTTAAAGATACGTTTTAAATTACGCTCATAAGCACCTATATCGTCTTGTACCTGATAAACACAATCAATCATTAAACTACGCACATCAAAAGACTGGGAGGATAGCGTTTCGCCATCCTGCCCTGCATTTTTGTTTGTGTAGTAGTTTACCGGCAAGCTATCATCATAATTAACGACATTCAGCACAGCAAACCACGACATTTCAATACTTGCTCCTTGTTCGTTCGTATAGATAAATTTTTCATCGTATAACACTAATTCACCTCCAACGCCATTTTTTTATAAGCTCTAGCTGCTTCACGTTGCTGCGCCGATGCGTTTACGGATTTTGTATATATGTTTTGTGTGACATTAATTTCCGTCTTGCTGTCACCGCTTCTCTCCATATTTGCTTCACTTTTTGTTAATACCTTTTCACCCTCATGCAAAATAGCCCGGTAACCGTCAAAAGGAACATAATTCAGTCCGTTTCGATGGCTTCCGTCATAGTCCATCACCATTCATAGCTGCGTCAACCTCAGCTGCTTTCCTGCGTGCTTCTTCAATCATACGATTCATGACCGTTGACACAGCACCGACCGCAAAAGTTGTTCCGGCAGCTACCCCAGTTGCAATACCAGTCATCATGTTATTACCGATTGAGTTTAACTCGCTCTGAGCATCATCTAACGCTTTCTTAGCGGCATCAATTTCAGCGTCAGTTATTTCCATACCTTTTTCTTCAGCCAAAGAAATCAACCCTTCATAAGCTGCCACTGCATCATCATAGCGTGTCTGAGCTTGCTCTAAAGCATTCTGATTGGCAAGTTCCGCACCGTGCAGCTGCGCTTGATTGTAGTCCATCATTTTAGTTAGTTCATCATAGTTATCAGATTGTATTGCTACTGTCATACCTTCATAGTCTTGGATAGTCTTGTACATGTCCACAGTTGCGTTGTGTTTTCTTCTAGTGCATTCTTTTTCAACAATAATGCATTTTATTCCCCGTAAGCAATAGCACTCTTTTCAGTTCCGTCTTCTTCGGCTTGCGCTTTCAACCGTAAGGTTTCAGTTTCAAGTTCATTCACCTGCGCCGACAATTTGCCTTGTTCAATAATTTTTTTTCTGATAATTTATAATAGCTTCTTTATACGCTGGTTCCATCGCTTCCAAATAGATTTGTGCTTGTTTTGATTTGATCAGATCATCAAGCGCCTGTTTTCCCTCGTTGATGGATATGGTGTTATCATCGTTGAGTTTGATTGCGTCTGGCATTACCTTATTAATTTCATTGATATAAAATAATGCTTGTTCTCGACTTCCAGTAAGATTTCCTTCACTGTCCGTCATTTCTTCAAGCTTTGAAATCATCGTTTCTGTGTAAGATATTTCTTCTAAACCTTTTTCAATTCGCTGTTCTTGCGCTTCTTTCAAATTCTGCCATGCTTCCGCTTCTTCATTTACCGTGTCAATCAGCTCGCGTTCTTCTGATTTTTGGTCTTGCACCGCAATTATGAGCAAACCGATGCCTGCGGTTACTGCAGCGATTGCACCCACGGTTGCCAATAATGGAGCCATTGGTAAGGCTGCCGCTGAAGCACTAGCAACGCCTGCTGCTGTTGATGCCACCTCAGTGCTTTTAATCAATGGCTTTAGCTTTGATAATCCTGTCATGATATTGCCAATACCAGTAGTGATACCACCAGTAGCCTTTAAAACAGGACCAGCAGCAATCGCCATACCACTTGCAGTAATGATTGCTTTTTTAGTACCATCGTCAAGAGCGTTAAAGTGTTGTGTCACGTCTCTTAATCCATCTGCGAAGTCTTTAAGTATCGGTCCACCTGTCACCATGATTGTCTCACCAATGTCATGTAAGGCAACCTGAGCAGTTTGTATTGCTACTTGCGTAGCATCTACATCATCGACGATCGCGCCGTATGTACTATCTATAACACCTGTTGAGCCTTGTAAAGTATTTAAAAATTCTTGATACTCAAATCGACCACCTTTAATTGCATCTGCTAAATCTGGTCCAGCCTTTGTACCAAATACTTCGATGGCTTTAGTTGTAGCTTCTGCAATATCTGGGGTGGCTTTAATTTCATCGAGCGTTTTCTTAAACTCTTCTCGTGCATCTTTGCCTTCGGATGCCCATGTACTGATTGATTTTTTTAGTCCTGAGAAAGCCGTTTCTGCGTTCACACCTGCCTTTTCCCATGATGCAAACAAAGCAATTGACTCCTCCATGTCGAAACCGAGAGCACGCATTGGCGCACCAAATGTAGTGACACTTTCAGCAAGCTTGCTAACGCTGATACCGCTGTCTTGCGCAGCTTTAGTCATTAGGTCTAAGACACGTTTATATTCAGACGCATTGATGCCAGCATCACCCATTGCACGAGATACAAGACGCACAGATTCAGTAGCGTCCATGTTATTGACTTTAGCAAACTTCAAAAAGTCCTCTGTACATTCAGCGAGCTTATCGTCTAAATAGCCAAATCTTGTATTGATTTCACCAATGGCAGCTCCTGCAGATTCAAATTCTACTGGCATTTTTGTAACAACATCGTAATAAATATCCGTCATTGCCTTTAATTTATCGCCAGTTGCACCAGTTGCCGTTGCGATTCGATCAATGCCATCGTCAACGTTATTCATGGCTGCGACTGCGGCAGTAGCTACTCCTGTTAAGGCTGCAGAAAGAGGCAGTAGCTTGTCACCAGCAGCATTCATCTTTTCTCCCGCTGCTTTTGCTGTTGACCCCATATCAGCCAATGTCTTATTCGTTGTATCCACTTGACTTTTTAAAGACTTTAATTTGTTTTCTGTGGATACAACTTCACGCTGAAACTCACGGTACTTTTCTTCTTTGATATCGCCGCGTTCAAACTGCTCTTGCACTTGTGATTCAGCTTCTTTTAAGACTTTCAGTTTATCGGTACAGGCAGTAATAGAATCACTGAGCAACTCTTGTTTTTGTGCTAGTAAAGTGGTATTTGATGGATCAAACTTTAAGAGTCTATTAACTTCTTTAAGTTCTTTTTGGCTGTTATTAAAGTCTTTGTTAAGCCCTGATAAAGCAGATGTTATGGGCGTTGTATCAAGCCCTAGCTGTACGGTCAAGCCTTCCAGTTTCTTAGCCATCTTTTCCACCTCCTAATAAGCTTCTCTAGCGCTGTTTTGTCTGTTTTTTTGTTATTGTGTAAAGAGACATACTGTTTTAAATACTGCTGTCCTTCAGACGTTTGCATCTTATTCACAATAAAAGCATCCCGCTGATACTGAAGGAAATCATCAATCTGTAATTCTCTTATTTCATTAAATTCAACATTGTATATTGTGATACAAGATAAAAATTGATTGTCTCTGCATAGATCCCCAAATCACCATCGCCAGAGTCGCTATGAATGATTGGGGGTTTTAGTTTGGGTCTTTTAATATCTCCCTACAGAACATTGTATAGTCTGCAATTATTGCATTTATATCGAATTTATCGTATTGCTGTTCTATTTCTTCAATTGGTACAGTTACCTTGTTTCTATTGTGGTTAAAAATACAATAGACTAATTGATAGGCGGATTCGAGTGGATGATCCTCAATCATCGCGTTTAAATCATTAATCATAGATAAAGTGGGTGGCAGAATATTTAGAATTCTGCCACTCTTTAATGTGATATCGTATGTCTTTTTATTGATCTGCGTAAAATCAACATTACTTTTCATTTACTACCTCCGCTACTGGAGCTGGTGTTGCTTTCGGCTTTCCAAACTCTATAATCGCTTTCCTTCCATTCGGTAATGGTTCTGCACTAAAACTGAAACTATTTACAGTTTCTTTGTCCTTCAAGAAAGATAAATTCAATCCTGACTCATTCGATCCCATGACTAAAATGCGGGTATCTTTATCATCATTGACAAATAAAACGAGATAACGTTTTGATTTATAATTGCTAATGCCACCCATTTCTAAGCGCTGCACACCACGTTCAGCATCATCAATCACATTAACTGTTGATAATGCTCGTTTGATTGTTTCGGCATTGGTAATGATATCGCTGTAATTTAGCTTATAATCGTCACCAATCATTTTTTTTCGCACAGCTTTATCATCATCTGATTTTGCGACATAAAATGTTTCTGTAACAGCTAGACTAGCACCGTCTTTAACATGTCCAGCTTTCTTTTCATCGACTTCAAGTACACTTAATGCTGGTAATTCACCACCCGCATATTCTTCAATATAAATATCTCCGCTACCTAAAGATATAGGTTCTTTTTCAATTATTAACTTTTCTTCTGACATGATTTCCTCCTTATTTTCTTGTTAAAAAAGAGAATGAAATGACGGTCATAAACACATCTTCATCCTCTATATAAACTGATTCA
>SCPN01001006.1_pt1 | contig 23889 bp, 23 predicted proteins | sample 6106831 | NCBI WGS metagenome assembly SCPN01 (sample SAMN10720447, study PRJNA508395) | human gut metagenome | isolation source: Participant 1, 0 month
GGAACTCACCAGTTATGCAGTTTACAATGTATGTTGTTATACTTCTGCTTGTAGCGATCGGTGGAACAGGGATCATCCATGGAACAATGGGAACTGGAGAATTAACAAGTATCATCGTATACGCATTACAGATCATTGGTTCTCTGATGATGGTTACATTCGTATTTGTTATGATCATGATCGCAGAAGCGTCTACAGACCGTATTACGGAAGTTTTAGAAGAAGTACCAGAAATGCAGGATAAAGCAGATGCAGTAACAGAAGTAAAAGACGGAGAGATCATCTTTGATCATGTAAACTTCAGTTATGCAGGAGAAGGTGGAAATCTTTCCTTAAAAGATGTTGATCTTCATATCAGATCCGGACAGACGATCGGAATCATCGGTGGAACAGGTAGTGCAAAATCTACATTAGTACAGTTGATTCCAAGACTTTACGATGTTACAGAAGGATGTGTCAAAGTCGGCGGCATTGATGTCCGTGATTACAACTTAGAAGCATTAAGAGATCAGGTATCCATGGTACTCCAGAAGAATGTATTATTTACAGGAACAATTTACGATAATATCCGTTGGGGAGATGAAAATGCATCCGATGAAGAAGTTCAGAGAATGTGTAAATTAGCACAGGCAGACGGGTTTGTAAATGAATTTCCAGCTGGATACAATACACAGATCGTACAGGGTGGAAACAATGTTTCTGGTGGACAGAAACAGAGATTGTGTATCGCAAGAGCGTTATTAAAGAAACCAAAGATCTTGATCTTAGATGATTCCACAAGTGCGGTTGATACAAAGACAGATGCATTGATCCGTAAGGCATTCCGTGAAGAAATTCCGAATACAACAAAGATCATCATCGCACAGAGAGTATCTTCCATCGAAGATGCAGACCAGATTATCGTATTAGATGATGGAAAGATCATGGGTGTTGGAACATCCGAAGAATTATTAAAGACAAATGATATTTACAGAGAAGTCTATGAATCACAGGTGAAAGGGGGAGAAGACGATGAGTAAAAGACCAGAGAAGACGATCAACAAAAATACGGCGAAGACAGCAAAACGTCTTTTAAAATATGTAACAGATACTTATAAATTACAGTTTATTCTCGTGTTTGTCTGCATTTTCATCAGTGCAGCAGCTTCTGTATCTGTATCTTTATCATTGAAATTTATGCTCGATGACTTCATCCTGCCTTTGGTTGGACAGAGCAATCCAGATTTCACAAATTTTTACCACGCAATGATCGTCCTTGGATGCATCTTTGCAGCAGGTGTCATTGCAACATTTATTTATACAAGGATGATGGTATTTATCGGACAAGGAGTCCTAAAACGTGTCAGAGACGATATGTTTGAACATATGCAGACATTACCGATCCGTTATTTCGACCAGAATACAAATGGTTCGATCATGAGTTTATACACAAATGATACAGACACATTAAGACAGATGATCAGCCAGGCAATTCCTCAGGCATTGATGTCATTTTTCACGATCATTGTAACATTTATTTCTATGTTAGTATTAAGTCCGGTTTTAACGATTCTTGCAGTTGTTGTTATCGGAATCATGATCACGGTGACAAAAGCGATTGGTGGAAACAGCGGAAAATACTTTATGCAAAAATCATTAGCCGATGTGACAGGATTTATCGAAGAGAGAATGAATGGACAGAGAGTTGTCAAAGTCTTTAACCACGAACGTAAATCAGAAGAAGAATTTGACAAGTTAAACGAATCTCTGTTTGAAAGTGCTGCAAATGCCAACAAATATGCAAATATCATGGGTCCAGTTGTAGGTAATATCGGAAACCTTCAATTTGTATTAACAGCGGTATTAGGTGGTGTGTTAGCTATTGAAGGTGTTGGAGGGATCACATTAGGTGTCATGGCATCATACCTTCAGTTTACAAAGAGTTTCACACAGCCATTTATGCAGGTCGCACAGCAGTTTAATTCTATTGTAATGGCACTTGCAGGTGCAGAAAGGATCTTTGCCCTGATCGATGAAGAACCTGAGACAGATGAGGGATATGTAAGATTAGTAAATGCGAAGAAAGATGAAAATGGAAACATTATCGAATGTGAAGAAAGAACAGGAATGTGGGCATGGAAACATCCACACTCTGCAGATGGGTCTGTAACATATACAGAATTAACTGGCGATGTAAGATTTGAAGATGTAACGTTTGGTTACAACGAAGATAAAACCATCCTTCATGACATTAGTCTGTTCGCAAAACCAGGACAGAAGCTAGCATTTGTAGGATCCACAGGAGCCGGAAAAACAACGATCACAAACCTGATCAACCGTTTCTATGATATTCAGGAAGGTAAGATCCGTTACGATGGAATCAACATCAAGAAGATCAAAAAAGACGACTTAAGACGTTCCTTAGGAATTGTATTACAGGATACACACCTGTTTACAGGAACGATCAAAGACAATATCCGCTACGGAAATTTAGGGGCAACCGACGAACAGGTCTACGAAGCAGCCAAATTAGCACACGCAGACCAGTTCATCAAAATGCTTCCAGATGGTTACGACACTGTGATCAGCGGAGACGGAGAAGGATTATCTCAAGGACAGAGACAGTTACTATCCATTGCCAGAGCAGCCGTAGCCAACCCACCAGTACTGATCTTAGATGAAGCAACATCAAGTATTGATACAAGAACAGAAAGCATTGTACAGCGAGGAATGGATAACCTGATGAAAGGTAGAACTGTATTTGTAATCGCCCATCGACTATCTACGATCCGAAATAGTGATGCGATCATTGTACTTGAACATGGTAAGATCATTGAACGTGGAGATCATGAAGATCTTATTAAGAATAAAGGAACCTACTATCAATTATATACTGGTAAGTTGGAATTATCTTAAATTTGTGTGTTGGCCAACTGTAGATTTCGAGTATATGATAAAAAATAAATAAGCAACCGAAAGCGATGCGGTGGAATTTTGCTCATATTTTGAACAAATCGCTGATTCGCCCAATTTCCTACGAAAACTCGCTCTGGAGTTTTGTCTAAGACCAAAGTCTTTGAAGCTCAGACATTCGTCAATTGGGCTGCGAATTTATTCAAAATATGGCAAAAATTCAATGCATCACTTGCTTATTTTTATCATATTCTAAGAGAATCTATAGAGTGGACAATTCACAAGATGGAAAATTTAAGGTGGTGCGTATGTTTTACTGTATTGGTTTATATATTTAGGTAATCGATAGCTGAAAATTCTCGCAATTTAAGGTTTCGTAGAAATTAAGATAAAAGAAATTTCAAACATCTCGATAAATCGGTGTTGTTTAAGCCCTTTTATCTTCAGTTAGCGAATGCAAAACTTATCAACCAGTATCGTTTAACATACGCTGTGTGTGATTTGAATAGCGTTCCGTTGTATGAGATAGAAATAAGATAAGAACAAATATTATAATATATCGGTGGCAACGATTAGCAGATTTTAAGTGCGTTTTTACAAATTCGCAGCGTTGTTTGGACCGTAGCTGCGGGCATTTTGGCTCGCAGCGAGGAAGTTATCAAAGGAACAGGCGCGGATCAGCGATTTGTAAAAACGCTCTTAAAATCTGCGATGTTACCGATATATTATAAATATTTGTTCTTATCTTCTATCTCATACATCAATTTCCCATTACAAATGACAATTGTATAAAAAAAGAAGCATCAAATATTCTTGACAGTATTACTAGGAAATGCTATTATACGAATAATTCCTACCGGAAAACTATGAAAAAAGAAAAACTATAAGAGAGGATGTGTAACAAAATGAGCATTAACACAGCAGATTTTGCCGCACTAGCAGTTACAATTGTTTTGTTTGCGGTTATCTATTATTTAGATTATAAGAAGGCGTAGACTTCGGACTTTTAACATTATTAGGAACAGTTTTGGAATCGCAGTTGGTCTGGGATTTGGAAATCATTTTACATATGTTGAGATTTTCGGACGTATCTATACCAATGTATTGACAGCACTTGTTGTACCAATGCTGTTATTTAGTATCATCGCAAGTATCACAAATCTAAGTGAATCCATTCATTTAAAGAAGATCGGTGGAAAGTCAATCTTTTATCTGATCTTAAATACAGCGATCGCAAGTACGATTACAGTGATCGCAGCAGTCATCTTAAAAGTCGGTGATGGATTTGCTTACAAAGTAGCTGATGGATATCAGAAAGTTGAAGTTCCATCTGTTGTTGATACGATCGTAAACTTATTCCCAAGCAACTTCGCAACAAACTGGAGTGAAGGACAGATCATTCCGATCGTCGTATTTGCAATCATCATTGCATTATCTTACAATGCAATTTCCAAAGAAAATGAATCCGTAAAACCATTTAAAGCATTTATTGATGCGGGGAATCAGGTGATCGGACAGGCAATTGACTGGATCATTGGATTTACGCCATATGCAGTATTATCTTTCTTGGCAAGAGCCGTTGGAAGAAGCAGTGTCACGGAATTGCTGCCATTATTAAGTACATTAGTTTTATCTTATATCTTATGTGCAGTTCAGGCATTTGGAGTAGAAGGATTATTAATTAAATTTGTAGCAAAATTAAGTCCTGTTAAATTCTTTAAAGGAATCGCACCAGCTCAGTATGTAGCATTTACGACACAAAGCAGTGTTGGTACGATTCCGGTTACATTAAGACAGTTAAAAGAAGCACTTGGAGTTGATGGAGATGTAGCATCATTTACGGCAGGTCTTGGAGCCAATGTTGGAATGCCAGCATGTGCAGGAATCTGGCCAGCATTAACAGCGGTATTTAGTGTTCATATGTTAGGATATCATTACGGAATTGCACAGTATGCATTTCTGATCCTGATCACATTAGTAGTATCTGTTGGAACAGTCGGGGTTCCAGGAACAGCGACGATCACATCAACAGCTGTATTTGCAGCACTTGGCTTACCAATCGAATTAGTTGTCGTATTTGCACCAATCTCAACGATCGTTGACATGGCAAGAACAATGACAAATGTAACAGGAGCAGCAACAGCAGCAGTTATTACAGCAGCAACAGAAGGTCTGGTTGATGAAGAAGTTTATAATTCAGATCAGTCAAAACATGTTGCAGTAAATAATTAGGATAGAAGAAATTCTATATATAATCACTGTATGAAAAGACACTTGGTCGTAACGTATATTTTATGTATGTTATGAGCAAGTGTTTTTTCATTTCATGTAATCAATATAAGTTGAGGCGGCTAAAATTTCGTGCTATCATAATCAATATAGATAAGAGCACGAGTTTTTAATATTATAGGAAATTGATTTAGGAGGCGATTGTATGGGAAATTATCTAAATCCAGGGAATGAAAAGTTCAGAAGAATGATTCAGTCTGAAATTTATGTAGATAAGACAGGGATGATAAAATATACGAATTCCGTACTAGATACAGCACAAAACTATGTCTGTGTCAGCCGTCCAAGAAGATTTGGGAAGTCAATGGCTGCGAATATGCTGACAGCTTATTACAGCCGCGGTTGTAATTCAAAAGAATTATTTGGAAAGTTTGAAATTGCAAAAGATAAAGATTTTGAAAAATATCTGAATCAATATAATACCATATTCTTAAATATGCAGGAATTTCTAAGTCGAAGTCATAATGTAGAAGAATTGATCGATCGTGTGAAGAAGCTTGTGATCAGAGATTTGAAAATGGAATATCCAGAAGTTGATTATTTTGACGATACAGATTTGATTGAGTGTATGCAGGATATTTATGCACAAATGCAGTACCCATTTGTTGTGATCATTGATGAATGGGATTGTATTTTCAGGGAATATAAACAAGATAAAGAAGCACAGGAAAAATATTTAGATTTTCTACGGGATTTATTAAAAGATAAGGCATGTATTTATCTATCTTATATGACAGGAATTTTACCGATTAAGAAATATGGAACACATTCTGCATTGAATATGTTTGACGAGTTTTCCATGATCGATCGACCCGGGACCATTAGCTTGTTATGTTGGTTTTACAGAACAAGAAGTCAAAAAGCTTTGTGAACAATACAGAATGGATATGGAAGAAGTTAAGAACTGGTATGACGGATATTCATTTGATGGAGTACCGTCTGTGTATAGTCCAAGATCAGTTGTAAATAGTATGATTTCAAAAGATATCAAATTACTGGAATCAGACAGAAACATTTGAGGCATTGCAGGTTTATATTGATATGAATTTTGAGCATCTAAAAGATGATGTTTTAAGTATGATCGCTGGAGAAAGTGTAGCGGTAAATACGGAAAGTTTTACCAATGATATGGCAACTTTCAGAACGGAAGAGATGATGTGCTGACATTATTGATCCATCTTGGATATCTTGCATATGATGATAAGACGAAAACAGTCAAGATACCAAATAGTGAGATTCGGGCAGAATATGTAAATACGGTTTCTGTTTCAGATTGGGGAACTGTTTCGAAAGCATTGAAAGATTCAGCAGATACATTAGATGCAATCTGGCAGGGAAGAGAAGAACAAGTGGCGAAAGCCATTGAACAGGCACATTTTGAGACATCACATATCCAGTATAATGATGAAAATGCATTGAGTTATACGATTTCACTCGCATTATATGCAGCAAGGAATTTTTATACCATTCACAGAGAACTGGCAGGTGGAAAAGGATTTGCAGATTTGGTCTTTATTCCGAAAAAACAATTTGCAGAGAAACCGGCATTGGTAGTTGAATTAAAATGGGATAAGAGCGCAGAAGGTGCGATCAAGCAGATCAAAGATAAGAAGTATTTTGAAAGTTTGGAAGAATATCAGGATAATCTGTTGTTGATTGGTATTAATTATGATAAGAAAACAAAAGAACACGTGTGTAAAATAGAAATATTAAAACAGGTAAAAGGAATTGGAGAGGTATAAAATATGGGCAGATTTGTTAATCCAGATAATAGTGCGTTTCAAGCAGGCACTAAATTCGAATTTATGTAGATAAAACAAAGGTTGATCGTATGTATGAATGAAGTTCTGGATTCTACAGATGCGTATATTTGTAATAGCCGCAAGACGTTTTGGAAAATCATATGCACAGCGAATATGCTTAGCATATTACAGTAAGGGAGCAGAATCAGAAAAGATGTTTTCTGATCTTGAGATAGGACAATCAGAAGATTTTAAGAAACATTTGAATAAATATGATGTGATTCATATTGATGTACAATGGTTTTTGATAAATTGCGAAGATGCGGATAATGTTGTGCCATATATCACAAAGTTGTGCTGGATGAATTGCGTGAAGTTTATCCAGAGATTTTACGTCAAGTGGTATCTTTGCCAGATGCACTTTCTCTGGTTAAGGATAAGACAGGACAGAAATTTATCATTATCATTGATGAATGGGATGTGCTGATCAGAGATGAATCAGCGAACAAAAAGGTGCAGGATGAGTATATCCGATTCCTAAGAGGTATGTTTAAGGGAACAGAACCAACGAAATATATTCAACTTGCTTATCTTACAGGCATCTTGCCGATCAAGAAAGAAAAAACACAATCAGCACTTAACAATTTCCGAGAATATTCCATGTTGAATGCAGGATGTTTAGCTTCTTACATCGGTTTTACAGAAGATGAAGTAAAAGCACTTTGTGAGACATATAAGAAGGATTTTACAGAAGTCAAACGTTGGTATGATGGATATCAGTTAGGAAAATATCATGTCTATAATCCCAATGCAGTTGTAAACTTGATGGCGGATGGAAACTTCCAAAGTTATTGGTCAGGAACAGCTTCTTATGATTCGATTGTTCCATTGATCAATATGGCTTTTGATGGATTGAAGACCGCAATTATTGAAATGGTGTCGGGAGCATCTGTCGAAGTAGATGTTGGGTCATTCCAAAATGACGTTGAGAATATTGTAAATAAAGATGACGTTTTAACATATTTGATTCATATGGGATATTAGCATATTCAAGTGTTAATAGGATGGCATTTGTACCGAATGAAGAGATAAGACAAGAACTGATTCGTGCAACAAAAAGAAAAGAATGGAATGAAATGCTGAAATTTCAGCAAGAATCAGAGGATTTACTGGATGCAACTTTGGATATGGATGGAGAAATAGTTGCAGCTCAGATTGAGAAGATCCATGAGGAATATGTTTCAGCAATTCAATATAACAATGAAAATTCACTCAGCAGTGTATTGGCATTAGCTTATTTGAGTGCAATGCAGTATTATTTTAAACCGGTCAGGGAATTTCCTACAGGACGTGGGTTCGCAGATTTTGTGTTTATTCCAAAAACAGAATATCGAAATGATTATCCGGCACTTGTTGTGGAATTGAAGTGGAATAAGAGTGCTGTTAGTGCATTGCAACAGATTAAGGATAAAAAATATCCAGATTCTATTCAAAAATATGCAGGTAATATTTTGCTTGTGGGAATTAATTATAGTAAAAAAGAAAAGAAGCATGAATGTATGATTGAAGAATACTTGAAAAAATAAGAAACAATAAAATCCATGAGAACAACAAACCAAAAAATCGTGTTCTCATGGATTTTATATTTTACAGATATTTTTACGAAATCCCAGAGGCAGAAGCGACCCGCCGCAGGCGGAGAATCCTGTAAAGCAGGATCCTTTCTTGAAATCATATTATGCTCCTTTTTTCTTTATACAATCTTAATACAAGAGAACATATCCTTACACTATCTTTTTATCATAAAAGATATAATGATGATAAGATTAAAAGATCATAAAATAATTTGAAAAAGAGGTAAGATCATATATGCCATGGAAGATTCATAAAAAAAGACATTTAACATCATTTCAGGTGATCATATTAGGGTTCGCAGGAGTGATCCTTTTTGGAGCATTGATCCTGATGCTGCCAATTTCATCGGTTCAAGGAATCATAACACCATTTCACAAAGCATTATTTACGTCAACTTCTGCAGTATGTGTGACAGGGCTTGCAGTTCTGGATACTGGAAGTTACTGGTCCGTTTTTGGACAGACAGTGATCATGTTCCTGATACAGATCGGAGGTCTGGGAGTTATAACAACAGCAACAGCCGTATTTATATTATCAGGAAGAAAAATATCGATCATGCAGCGAAGCACGATGCAAAATGCGATCTCTGCACCAAAAGTAGGAGGGATCGTTCGATTGATGAGTTTTATTTTAAAAGGAACTTTATTGATCGAATTGATCGGTGCGTTATTCATGATGCCTGTTTTCTGTCATGATTTTGGATTACGGGGAATCTGGATGTCGATCTTTCATTCTGTATCAGCCTTTCTGTAATGCAGGATTTGATCTTCTTGGAACAAAATGGCATCCATTTGTATCATTGACATCATATGCGGTAAATCCAGTGATCAACATTGTGATCATGTTACTGATCATCATTGGTGGAATTGGATTTTTTACATGGGAAGACATTTATCTCCATAAATTTCATTTTAAGCATTACCATATGCAGAGTAAGGTTATTCTAACTACAACATTATGTCTGATACTGTTACCAGCTGTTTTCTTTTTCTTTCAGGATTATGGAAATCTATCAGGGATTCACCGGTTACTTGCATCATTGTTTCAAGCTGTGACACCGAGAACTGCAGGATTTAATACGACAGATCTTTCGATGCTGACAGGAGCATCAAAGGCAATGATGATTTTATTGATGTTGATCGGAGGTTCACCAAGTTCTACAGCAGGAGGTATGAAAACAACAACATTTGCTCTGTTACTTTTAAATGTACTGGCGACCTTTCAAAGTTGTGATGATGTGACAGCATTTGGAAGAAGAATCGATGCTAGTGTGATAAAAAATGCAACAACGATCGCAATGATGTATTTTATCTTGTTTTTTGCAGGCGGAATGACGATCAGTGTGTATGAGGGACTGCCGCTTTCAAGCTGTCTGTTTGAAGCAGCATCTGCAGTTGGAACCGTAGGTTTGACAGGATCACACCAAAACTTCATATTCTGTCACAGATCATTTTGATCATACTGATGTATCTGGGACGTGTTGGCGGTTTGACGCTGATCTATGCAGTATTTTCAGATAAAAATAAACGAAAAGCAAAACTACCGCTTGATAAGATCATAGTGGGATAAAAGAAAGAGGGAATTGATGATGAAGAATATTTTATTGATTGGACTTGGACGTTTTGGGAAACATATAGCGATACAATCAAGTCAGCTTGGACATGAGATCATGGCAGTTGATCTGGATGAGGAAAGAGTGAATGAAGCACTTCCATATGTTACAAATGCACAGATCGGGGACAGTACGAATGAGGAATTTTTAAAATCTCTGGGGATTGCAAATTATGATATCTGTTTTGTTACGATCGGTGGGAATTTCCAAAATTCGTTGGAAACCACCTGTCTGTTAAAAGAACTTGGAGGCAAAATGGTTATTTCCAGAGCTGAACGAGATGTACAGGAAAAATTCCTCTTACGAAATGGAGCCGATAAGGTAGTCTATCCAGAAAAAATGGTGGCAAAATGGGCAACGATCCGTTATACCGATGATCATATTCTTGATTATATGGAAGTCGATGCCTCACATGCGATCTTTGAGGTAGAGGTTCCGAAGGAATGGATCGGAAAGACAGTGGGAAAACTTGATATTAGAAAAAAATATGATATTAACATTATGGCAGTAAAAGATGATGGAAAAGTAAGTATGGCGATATCTGCGGATACCTGTTTTAAGGAAGATGTTACATTATTGGTATTAGGAGAATATAAAGCGATCAAAAAGTGTTTTTGTATCTGATGTCATGAAAAAGAGGTGAGAGCTTATGTCAGATTTCATTTTAGCATTGGCGGTAATACTGATGTTTGCATTTGTGTTATTCTTTTTGAAAAAAGTAAATTATTTTCTTGGAGAAAATTGGAAAGTAATTGACAGGGAGCAAGATGATGACGATGATTGATGTGTTTATGGATTATTATTGACGATCATGATATAATGCATCCGATAAGGAAAGGGGGTCAAGATGAGCACAGGAGAATTTGTAGAGCTGAACAAAGAAAACGAACACATTCTTGTTTGTCTTTCTTCTTCACCATCGAATGAAAAGATTATACGTACAGCAGCAAAAATGGCAAGAGATATGCGGGCACGTTTTACGGCATTGTATGTACAGACAGGAAAAAGAGAAAGAGAATCGGACAAAAGAAGACTGGAAGCTCATGTACAATTTGCAAAGGAATCTGGTGCGGAAATCGTAATGACACATGGGGAAAATGTTCCGGTACAAATCGCGGAATATGCACATTTATCAAATGTCACAAAAATCGTGATCGGACAAAGCAGTGCAAAGAGAAATCACTTTTTTAGCAAACAGACATTAACAGAGAAGTTGATCGAGGCTGTTCCGGATATTGATATCCACATTATTCCAGATGCGATGAACTTAGATAATTATCGAAAACCGCATGGAGCGGTCTATGTAGGAAAGCCTACGATGAAAGACAGTTTATTGACATTATTTATATTTGCAGTTTGTACGTTGATCGGTCTATTCATCCAGAAACTTCAATTTACAGATACAAACATCGTTACAATTTATATTTTGGGTGTTTTATTAACGTCAATCCTTACAGATGGATATTTATACAGCATTGGAGGTTCTGTCTTAAGTGTATTTTTGTTCTGCTTTTTCCTTACGGAACCAAGAATGTCATTTCAGACGTATGCAGTTGGATATCCGGTAACTTTTGTGATCATGTTAATATCTTCTGTCATTACTGGAACACTTGCAGCAAAATTAAAAACACATGCAAGGCTTTCAGCACAATCTCCATTTCGTACACAGATTTTATTTGACACAGACCGGTTACTCAAAAGCAAAACGATACGGATATTTTAAGTATTACATGTACACAGCTTATCAAATTATTAGACCGCAGTATTGTAGCATATGTTGTGGAAGACGATGAATTGTCAGCACCACACATATTTTCGAATAAAAAGAAAGGACAGACAGAAGATTTATTGACAAGCAGGGAGCAGGAGATCGCAAAATGGGTGTATGAAAACAAGCAGCGTGCTGGAGCAACGACCGAACGTTTTAAAGATGCACAGTGTCTATGCCTTGCCATTTGTATTGAGGATAATGTGTATGGTGTGATCGCAATACCAGTTGACGAATATACATTCGATTCCTTCGAATATAGTATCTTACTTTCTGTGATCAATGAATGTGCACTTGCCATGGAAAATAAAAAGAATATCATGGAGAAAGAAAAAATCTCCGTTCTTGCCAAAAATGAACAGTTGAGAGCAGATCTGCTTCGTGCGATCTCACATGATCTAAGGACACCACTTTGTTCCATTTCTGGGAATGCAGACATGCTGTTAAATAGTGGAGAACGTCTTGATGATATAACAAAACATCAGATTTATACAGATATTTATGATGATTCAGAATGGCTGATCAATATCGTTGAAAATTTATTATCGATCACAAGATTAAATGATGGAAGATTAAAACTGAAATTTACAGATCAATTATTAGATGAGGTGATCGCGGAATCATTACGGCATATCAGCAGGAAACATGAAGAGTATCAGATCATTACAGAATGCGATGAATTGATACTTGCACATATGGATGTGCGGCTGATCCTGCAAGTGTTGATCAATCTGGTCGATAATGCAATTAAATATACACCGAAAGGATCTACAATCCGCATTTGTGCCATGAATGAAAATGGAAAAGCAAAGATTCAAGTAGAAGATAACGGCCCTGGAATTTGTGATGAAATGAAGCCACATATTTTTGAGATGTTTTATACAGGGAAAAATACGATCGCAGACAGCCATCGAAGTCTTGGTTTAGGTTTGGCACTTTGCCGTTCGATCATAGAGGTGCATAACGGGAAACTGGTGTTGGAGGACAATACACCACATGGTTGTATTTTTTCTTTCACACTGCCATTAAGTGAGGTTACATTAAATGAATAAAGCATTAATTTTAGTCGTGGAGGATGACCGGCCAATCCGTAATCTGATCGTGACAACATTAAAAACACATGATTATAAATATATTACAGCAGAGAATGGAAGTTCAGCTATTTTAGAGGCATCTTCTCATAAACCAGAGATTATTTTATTAGATCTTGGATTGCCAGATATGGAAGGTGTGGATGTGATCAAAAAAGTAAGAACATGGTCTAACGTACCAATTATCGTTATCAGTGCAAGAAGTGAAGATGTAGATAAAATAGAAGCACTGGATGCAGGAGCAGATGATTATATCACAAAACCATTTTCAGTTGATGAACTGCTTGCAAGGATCAGGGTTACACAGCGCCGATTAGCATTGATCCAGTCAGGCGAGGAACAAGAACAAGCAGTCTTTGTAAATGGAGAGTTAAAGATCGACTATACAGCAGGATCTACATATTTAAAAGATAAAGAACTGCATTTAACACCAATCGAATATAAATTATTATGTTTGCTGTCTCATAATGTTGGAAAAGTATTGACTCACACTTATATCACGCAACAGATCTGGGGCAGTTCACTGGAAAATGATGTTGCATCACTTAGAGTGTTTATGGCAACATTACGGAAGAAATTACAGCCAGATAAAGATGGCATGCAGTATATACAGACACATATAGGTATTGGATATCGGATGCTTAAGATATAGTAAATAAAGAGTGTCTGCATCATTAAGTGATGCAGACACTCTTTTAGATACCAATATATGAAAACACCCAAAAGAGGCAAAAAAGAGATTGATTTATTACCTACTATTTAAAAATGTGTTCTGAAGGAATTTTTACGCACAACCTCCGCATGCAGCACATGCAGAAGGAGTTGCAGCGCAGCCTCCCTGGGCGGTTTCTCTTAGTTCAGCTGGCAGTCGTTTACCAACGATATACATTGCGTTTAACATTTCGTCAAACGGGATGAGCTGATGGATTCCAGATAAAGAAATCTCAGCTGCGATGATCGCATTTGCAACACCTGCGGCATTACGGTTCTGGCATGGATATTCCACCAACCCGCCAACGGGGTCACAAACAAGACCTAACATATTCATTAAAACGGTAGAGGCAGCTCCAAGACATTGTTCTGGATCACCGCCAAGCAGTTCGACAGTGGCAGAAGCAGCCATCGCAGAAGCAACACCGACTTCCGCCTGACATCCGCCGACAGCACCTGCAACCGTTGCATTTCTCATAGCAAGATATCCGATCGCACTGGCATTAAACAGTGCCTGAATGATCTGTTCATCATCTAATTTATGAACTTCCTGAAGCCCAAGTAAAAGTCCAGGAACGATTCCGGCAGACCCTGCGGTTGGGGATGCTACGATCAACCCCATGGATGAATTCGTCTCAAGAGTCGCCATCGCATAAATCATACTTTTTTCTAACAGATCACCACAGATTCCAATACCAGAATGATACCGGGAAGCAATCTTCTTTGCCTCGCCACCGATCAGTCCACCCATGGAACGAACCGGTTCTTTGATCGGAGTAAAAGCAGCATTTTTCATGATCTCAAGAACTCTTGCCATTGCATTATGAACCGTATCAGCTTCTTTTTCCCCTTCTACGATCTCACGCTGTCTCATCACTTCGGAGATTGGAAGATCATGTTTTTTACATAAATCAAGCAATTCATTTGCGTTTTTAAAATCCATAATATTTCAGTCTCCTTTCTACAGCTGAATGATCATAACATCTGAGACATTTGGGCTTTTCCTAATCTCCTCTGCGATGTTTTCAGGAAGAAGACCATCGGATTCAACGATAGAATAAGCTGTATTTCCTTTAGATTCTCTGAAAAGACGCATAAAAGCGATATTAACATCCTGATCACTCAGACATTTTGTGATATAAGTAACAACGCCAGGTTTATCTTTCTGGATCACGATCAAGGTACTGTATTCCCGGTAAAATCAACTTCTACATCATTGATACGGCAAATTCTGGCTTTTCCACCGCCTAAAGATTCCCCACGGATCATGATGTGATCTCCGTTTTCATTTGCCATTAAGATATCCACCGTATTTGGATGGACATCAGTTTCTATTTCATTTGGTACAAAAGAGAAATCAAGTCCAATGTCTTTTGCAATCTCGAAAGAATCACGGATTCTCATATCATCGGTTCCAAATCCCATGATCCCACCTAATAAGGCACGATCCGTTCCGTGTCCATGATAAGTTTTTGCAAAAGATCCATAGAGTGTAAACTGAACTTTTTTCAGTGTACCATTTAACATTTTTCTTGCGAGAAATGCGATCCTTGCAGCTCCGGCTGTGTGGGAGCTTGAGGGACCAATCATATTTGGCCCCATAACATCAAATGCACTGATAAAAGACATAAATTAAGCCTCCACTGTATCTTCTTTTAAAATAAATTTCTTGTAAATAGAATCTACAACGATTCCGATCGCATTATCTCCGGAAATATTACATGCAGTTCCGAAAGAATCCTGTGTGATATAAAGTGCGACCATTAAAGCACAGATCGGTCCGTTTGTATCTCCTGCTGTTGTACCAAATACCATGTAAAGGAAAGGCAATGCAGTCATGATAGATCCACCTGGAGCTCCAGGAGAAGCGACCATTGCAACACCAAGTGTCATAATAAATGGAATAACAGTTGCAAGGCTGATCGGTAACTGATTCATCAAACATACAGCAGTTGCACATGCTGTGATCGTGATCATAGAACCTGCCATGTGGATATTGGCACAAAGAGGCACTACAAAGTTACGGATCTGAGCACTGACACCGTCATTTTTTGCACATTCCAGATTGACAGGAATTGTAGCAGCAGAAGACTGAGTTCCTAAAGCTGTAGTATAACCAGGAACCTGATTTTTAATAAGAGAGAAAGGATTCTTTTTGCTGACAGAACCTGCAATTATAAACTGGATTGTGATACATACAAAGTGCATGATGATCACTACAAGGAATACTTTCCATAAGATTCCAAGGATCGCAAATGTTTTTCCTGATTTCGTCATATCAGTAAATGTACCGCAGATATATAATGGCAATAAAGGAATGATCGTTTTGTGCAGTACTTTATCGATGATCGTTGAGAAATCGCTCATTCCGTTGTAAAGGCTGTTTCCGATCTCTTTACTTTTCATTGTGGATAAGCATAATCCTAAAATGAAAGCAAGAACAACAGCAGATAATGTATCAAACAGCGGTGTGATCGTCAGTGAAAAATAAGGTTTCAGTGACGCATCAGCAGTCGCAGCAATCTGATCTAATGCCCCAGAAGTCATAAAGTGTGGGAACAGATTGGATGATACAAGGTAAGAAGCTGTACCAGCAAGTAAAGTTGAACCATAAGCAAGAGCAACGGTAATTAAAAGCAGCTGTCCAGCACCCTGTGACAGATCAGCGATTCCCATGGTTACATAAGCAAGGATCATCAGTGGAATGATGAATTTTAAGTAGGTACTGAAGAATCCAGACAGTGTTACAACAAAGCGGCAGAATCCAGTTGGAAGGAACTGTCCAAACAGGATACCAATAATGATGGCAATAATGAGTTTTGGTACCAGACCAAGTTTAAATTTTTTCTTTTCCATTTTTAATTACTCCTCTAAAAGCATAATCACATATCATCGTAGTTTGTTTAATGTGCACAAAAAATGTTTGACGTCTTTATGTTTGTATTGTATCATCCACGTATAGATGAATCAAATTCATAGATTTAATGATAACATTGAAAATTATTCATAATAGTACAAAGGAGAAAAAATGGAATTCCGTCAGATACAGACATTTATGCAGATAGCACAAGTGAAGAATTTCTCAAAAACCGCAGAATTACTAGGTTATTCGCAATCTGCCGTGACAGTACAGATCCGTCAGTTAGAAACAGAATTGGGAGTGCGGTTATTTGACCGTACAGGAAAAAAAGTGATACTCACACCGAAAGGAAAAGAATTTTTAATACATGCAAATAAGATCATTGATGAAATGCACAAGGCAAAAGATGCAATGAATGATACTGCAGAGTTAAAAAATCCATTACATATCGGAACGATTGAATCACTCTGCACTGTCAAATTGCAGGAAATCGTACAGCGGTTTCGGAAAGAACATCCACAGGTTAGAATTCAGATCACGATTGGTTCTCCAGAACGCCTGATCCAGAAGATGGAACACAATGAACTCGATGTCATTTATATTTTGGACACACCAAGATGGAATAAAAACTGGGTGAAAGTCATGGAAAAAGCGGAGCCTGTGATCTTTGTGTCTGCACCAAATTATAAGTTAGCAGGGAAAAAGAATATAGAGGTTGAGGAAATCTTAAATGCACCGTTTTATCTAACAGAACGAAATGCAAACTACAGACAGGCATTAGAACAGGAATTAGCTCTGCATAAACAGACATTATCGCCAGTACTTGAATGCAGTGATACCGCGTTTATCAAGAAGATGCTAAAGACAGGAAAAGGGCTTTCTTATCTCCCATTATTTGTTGTAGAAAAGGATATTGAAGAAGGAAAGATCGCAAAATTAGATGTGAAAGATATTGATATTACAATGTATCGACAAGTGTTTTATCATGCAAATAAATATATGACAAAAGAAATGGAGAAATTTGTGGAGTACTGCAGGTTGTGATTTGTTGGTTTGATAACATGTTAGAAATAAAATTTTAAAAATTAGCACTCGCCTATTGACAGTGCTAATAATAGGTGTTATAGTACAACTAGAGCAAGAGGGAAGGGCTTAAGAGAGAAGCCAAAGAACCAAAGGCTCCATAAGATACAACAAGTTATATTGAGAACTTCTCAATATGCTTCACATAAAAGGCAAGTGTCAGGAATTACCCTGACACGCCCAAACATTATTATAAAGAAAAAGGAGAAATGACTTATGATGATGCCTAGTATTTTTGGAGAAAACTTATTTGACGACTGGATGGATTTTTCTTTCCCAGATATTGATAAAGAACTGTATGGTAAACACGCAAAGAACTTAATGAAGACTGATGTGAAAAAAAAAAGGAAAAAGACGGAAACTACGAAGTAGCGATCGACCTTCCAGGATTTAAGAAAGATGAGATAACAGCGGAACTGAAAGACGGATATTTAACGATCAGTGCAGCAAAAGGATTAGATAAAGACGAGAAAGATAAAGAAGGTAAATATATCCGTCGTGAACGTTACGCAGGAAACATGAGCAGAAGCTTCTATGTTGGCAAAGATATCACAGAGAAAGATATCCACGGTAAATACGAGAATGGTATTCTGATGCTGGATATTCCGAAGAAAGCTCCGGAGAAGAAAGTAGAAGAAAAGAAATTTGTTACGATTGAAGGATAAAAGAACTTTCCCCGGGATGATCAGATTCCCGGGGAATCTTTCTATCTATTTGAGAATGAAAGGAAAAGAAGGTGAAACGAAATGGCAGCAAAACGTGATTTATATGAAGTTCTTGGAATCAGTAAAACTGCAGATGAAAAAACGATCAAGAAAGCATATCGGAAACTGGCAAAGAAATATCATCCAGATATGAATCCTGGAGATAAAACAGCAGAACAGAAATTCAAAGAAGCGACCGATGCTTATAATATATTAAGTGATCCAGAGAAGAGAAAATTATATGATCAATATGGTCATGCTGCCTTTGACGGAACCGGAGCAGAATCTGAGTTCTATAAGAATTACCAAAACTATGGTGGTGCTCATGGAGGATATCAGGAATTCCACTTTGAAGGTGGAGATGGCGATGATATCTTTGGTGACATCTTTGGAAGTATGTTCGGTGGCGGAAGAAACAACAAAGGATTCCATCGAAGCAGTTTCCATCAAGGAGGTTTTGGCTCTTCTGATGGATTTGGAGGTGGTGGATTCGGAAGTGGATCCTTCAGACAGAAAGGTTCCGACGCACACGCAGATATCTCTATTAGTTTTGATGAAGCGGTTACGGGCTGCGATAAAGTCATTCATTTGCAAGATCAAAATGGTGCGATGCAGTCATTACAGGTTCATATACCAGCCGGAATTGATACAGGAAAAAGTGTCCGCTTAAGAGGAAAAGGAAATCCAGGAATCGGAGGCGGTGAAGCAGGTGATTTATTCCTGAAAGTAACAGTCGGTGAGAAACAAGGATTTGAGCGAAAAGGAAATGATGTATACAACAATCAATGTTCCATTTAGCACAGCCGTTTGTGGAGGTGAAGCAGTGATCAAGACATTATATGGAAATGTTATCTGTAAGATCAAAGAAGGAACTCAGTCAGGATCTAAGATCAGACTGCGTGGAAAAGGAATGCCGCTTATGAAGAATCCATCTCAGAAGGGAGATCAATACGCAGTTGTTCAGATTCAGGTTCCAAGAAATGTCTCCCAGCAGGCAAAAAACAAATTAAAAGAATTCGAAGCACTTTGTGGTCAAAGAGGAAATGCCTCTTATTAAACATGAAACTTCTTGATAATAGATAAAAAGGTTGTTATTTGGAGACAATGATATGCTTCCTTCTAAGTGACAAGTTTTTATTATTTCACTTGTCTACCTAGAAGGGAGCATATCACAAAAAGCAGATAACAGCCTTTTTTGCCTTTATAAATTGTGTCAAATAAGGTACAATAAAACCATATATGAAAGAAGGTGGGACGAGATGGATGTATCAGAGAAAATGAAATATAAATTAGCAAATGCAATGAAAGAGTTGTTGGTGCATACGCCAGTAGATAAGATTACAGTGAAACAGATTGTAGATCAGTGCGATGTAACTCGTCCAACCTTTTATCGGCATTTTAAGGATAAATATGATCTGATCAATTGGTATTTTGATGTATTGGCTCAGATGTCGTTTAAACAGATGGGTATCAGTCTGACATTAAGAGAAGGGTTGCTCAAGAAATTTGAATTCATCAAAGGTGAAGGACAATTTTTCGCAGCAGCTTTTTCGAGCGAGAGTCAGAACTGTCTGATGGAGTATGATTATCAGTGCATTTATCAATTCTATTGTGATATCATTCACAAACAGGGAGTTGATAAAATTCCAGAAGAATTAGAATTCTTGTTGAGAATGTATTGCCGAGGTTCAATTGCCATGACTGTAGAATGGGCGACAACAGGAATGAAGATGTCGCCGGAACAGCTCGCAGATCAGCTGATCGATGCGATGCCTCCAAAGCTATATGATCTGTTCAAAGATATATAAAGATAACAAAATGTTACACTTTTGATGAAGTGTAACATTTTTTACATTTTGCCAAATGTGTAACTTGTATTTGTGAAAAAACAATTTTATACTGAAGATAGTTAAAAAAATGTCAATATAAAAGGAGTGTATAAAATGGTAAATCGTATCGTATTAAATGAAACATCTTATCACGGAGCAGGAGCAATTCAGGAGATCGCAACAGAAGTAACAAAACGTGGATTCAAAAAAGCATTTGTTTGTTCTGACCCAGATCTTGTAAAATTCGGAGTTACAAAGAAGGTAACAGATGTATTAGATAATGCAGGACTTGCATATGAAGTATATTCACAGATCAAACCAAATCCAACGATTGAAAACGTACAGACAGGAGTTGCAGCATTTAAGGCAGCAGGAGCTGATTACCTGATCGCTATTGGTGGTGGATCTTCTATGGATACAGCAAAAGCTGTTGGAATCATCATCAACAACCCAGAATTTGAAGATGTGAGAAGCTTAGAGGGAGTTGCAGATACTAAGAAACCTTGCGTACCAATCATCGCAGTTCCAACAACAGCCGGAACAGCTGCAGAAGTAACGATCAACTACGTTATCACAGACGTTGAAAAGAAACGTAAATTCGTATGCGTAGACCCTCATGATATTCCAGTGATCGCAGTGATCGACCCAGAAATGATGTCTTCTATGCCAAAAGGATTAACAGCAGCAACAGGTATGGATGCATTAACACATGCCATCGAAGGATACACAACAAAAGCAGCTTGGGAAATGTCAGATATGTTCCATATCAAAGCTATTGAACTGATCTCTGACAGCTTAAGAGGAGCTGTTGAGAATACACCAGAAGGAAGAGAAGGAATGGCAATGGGACAGTACATTGCAGGAATGGGATTCTCAAATGTAGGACTTGGAATCGTACATTCTATGGCTCATGCATTAGGTGCAGTTTATGATACACCTCATGGAGTAGCGAATGCGATCTTACTTCCAACAGTTATGGAATACAATGCAGATGCAACAGGAGATAAATACAAATATATCGCAAAAGCAATGGGTGTAAAAGGTGTCGAAGATATGACACAGGAAGAATACAGAAAAGCAGCCGTTGATGCGGTTAAAAAATTATCAGCAGATGTCGGAATACCAGCAGACTTAAAAGAAATCGTGAAAGAAGAAGATGTACAGTTTTTAGCAGAATCCGCTTATGCAGACGCATGCGCACCTGGAAACCCTAAGGATGCAAGTGTTGAGGATATTATTGGATTATATAAATCTTTACTGTAATATTTAAAAATGTGATAAAGTATAAAATGTAAGGTAGCAGATTCCAATTTCGTCGGAAAAGGAATCTGCTACCTTTTTTATTTTCACAAGAGTGAGTTTTTTCAATACAAGAAATAATAATTTTTATTGTGGTTTTGGAATAACAGTTTGTAATAAAACAGCCACAATAAACACTAAAATTTCTGTTAATGAGATCCAAATCCCATTTATCCCAAACATATGATTAAACAGCCACATCAAAGGCACCAATAAAATTCCCTGTCGTAAGATGTGGATCAACATACTAGACCGGATCTTCTCAATTGCCTGCTGATAAGTAGCGATCATAATAGAAAATCCACAGAAAACTAAACCGATTGACAGGATCCGCATGGCTGGAACTCCGATTTTGATCATTGATTCAGAAGCTGCAAACAGGAACAAGATCTGTTTTGGTAAAAACAGAAGCAGGCATGTTCCACCGATCATCATAACAGTTGCCGCCTGTGTGCCAAAATGAAAAGCTTCTTTTAAACGTTCTGGCTGTTTGGCACTGTAGTTGAATCTCATGACAGGCAAACATCCTTGGATCAAGCCATTTACTGTCATGAAGATCATCTGTTGTACTTTGAAATAGGCGCCAAAAAAGGCAACAACAGTATCTGAATAAGCTGTTAAAAACAGATTGGTAAATGTCAGCATAAAAGATCCAAGAGCATTCATAACAAATGAAGGAAATCCATAGGAAAACAGATTCTTTAACATATGAGAATCAACATGGAATCCTTTGATCTTGATACGAACTTTCTGTTTTGTAAAAACAAGCAGAAGAAAAGCAATCACCATAGATAAAGCATATCCAAGGACAGTAGCCAGTGCAGCACCACGGATTCCCATTTTAGGGAATGGTCCGATTCCAAAGATCAGTAATGGATCGAAAACAAAGTTAAAGATAACTCCTGCAATCTGAAACCACATAGGAGTGATCATATTTCCAGTACCCTGAAAGACCTTTTGGATGGCGATATGTACCATGTTTGGAACCTGCATAAAAGCACAGACGGACATATACTGCATCGCATAGTCAAAAATAGCTGGATTGTTTGTGAATGCTGAAAAGTACGGCTTCATGATCAATAGTGCAAGGATATTGATACAGATACCGACGATCAAGGCTACCAGCAATCCAAGTGTTGTTGCACAGTCAGCAAGGTCTTGTTCTTTCTCTCCAAGATAACCTGCGATCAAAACGTTGATACCGACCCCAATCCAGATGGACAGGGAGATCATAAGGGTTGTGATCGGGAAGGAAAGAGAAACTGCCGCAAGTGCATTTTCATTGATATTAGCCACGAACATGCTGTCAACAAGGTTGTAAGAATATTGCAGAAACATGGAGCACATCGGAGGAAGGGACATCTGCAATATCAGCTTTTTGATGGGAAGATAACCCATCTTGTTTTCATTTGCCATAAAAAACTCCTTTTTGTGTAGTTAAATAAAACGTCACCCCTTGAAAAATCCGACATTTTACAGTAATATTATTCTTAGTATCATTGTACACAAAAACTGTGTATATAACCATAGAAAAGGAGACATTTTGCAATGGCAAAAGATAAGAAATTAGTAGAAGCGATCACTGCGATGGAAGATGATTTTGCACAGTGGTATACAGATGTTGTTAAGAAAGCAGAATTAGCAGATTATTCAAGCGTTCGTGGATGTATGATCTTACGTCCGAATGGATATGCGATCTGGGAGAATATCCAGAAAGTTTTAGACGCCAAATTTAAAGAAACAGGTGTGGAGAATGTTGCAATGCCAATGTTTATTCCAGAAAGCCTTTTAAAGAAAGAAGAAGACCATGTTGAAGGATTTGCACCAGAAGTTGCATGGGTAACTCATGGTGGAGATAAAGAATTACAGGAACGTCTTTGTGTAAGACCTACATCTGAGACATTATTCTGTGATTTCTATTCAAAGATCATCCAGTCTCACAGAGATTTACCTAAATTATATAATCAGTGGGTATCTGTTGTACGTTGGGAAAAAACAACAAGACCATTTTTAAGAACTTCAGAGTTCTTCTGGCAGGAAGGACATACAGCACATGCGACAGAAGAAGAAGCTGAAGCAAGAACGGTACAGATGTTAAATATGTATGCAGATTTCTGTGAGCAGTATCTGGCAATTCCAGTTGTAAAAGGACAGAAGACAGAGAAAGAGAAATTCGCAGGTGCACATTCCACATATACGATTGAAGCATTAATGCATGATGGAAAAGCATTACAGTCTGGAACAAGCCATAACTTTGGCGATGGATTTGCGAAAGCATTTGATATTCAGTATACAGATAAAGATAATAAACTTCAGTATGTACATCAGACATCATGGGGAATGTCTACACGTATCATCGGAGCGATCATCATGG
>SCPN01000526.1_pt1 | contig 23873 bp, 25 predicted proteins | sample 6106831 | NCBI WGS metagenome assembly SCPN01 (sample SAMN10720447, study PRJNA508395) | human gut metagenome | isolation source: Participant 1, 0 month
GAAGCGGAAGTGCCCGGAGCAAAGTCGGCAGAAGCGTTCCGCAGGGAGATTTCCATAGCGGTGATGGCAGTGGAAGGGGCGTACGGGTAGTTCGGATGTGTTTCTTCAGAATTGGAGTGGGTTTTCTCCTGTGGCAGCACGTTTGCAACAGGCTGCTCCGTTGTGGCATATTCCTGACGGAAAAATTCGAGGACATCGTCGACATTGCCGAGTTCCGCACAGATTTCCTCATCGGAGAGACCCTGGCTGCGGGCGTCGGCGAAATGGGATTCGAAATCGTTTAAAATTTCCTCTGCGGCGGCAGAATCAAAGGATGCAAGGCCCTGTTTCAATGCATTCATATAAGTTTCATACGTTGTATTCATCATGATTTTCCTTTCTATCGTCAGATCGTTTCATCTGAAATCAGTCGGTTGATCTGCTGGGTGAAATCCAGCCATTCCTGTGTTTTTTCTCCTGCTGATAAGCTGTTCCTGCTTCAGTCAGATGGTAATATTTCCGGGCAGGGCCGGATGCGGATTCCTGTAGATACGTTTCCACGTAACCGGCTTCCTTGAGTCGTTTTAAAATCATATAGAGCGTTCCTGCGGCGATGGACATTTCGCGGGAAATAGCGTCTGTCAGCTCATAGCCGTATTTGTCCTCTTTTGTCAGCTGGGAGAGGACACAGAGCTCTAGGACGCCCTTTTTGAGTTGTGGATTCATATGAACACCTCCTTGTTGAGTAGATCATAACACAGACTATATCATAATGCAATATAGTAAACCAAATTTTTATCCTGCCATGTGTTCGATTTTGTACATGGAAAAGCCTTGAAAAGAACCGCGGATTTCCGTATAATCAAGCAGAACCTTGAAATTTGACCGGAAAATACAGAAAAATAGAAAGATAGTAAGTTGGAAAGAAGAGGAAAAAATATGAGTGAAATGAATCAGAACAACAATGGCCCGGTAAAGGGCGCGATCCATTCGATCGAGAGCTTCGGTTCCGTCGACGGACCTGGCGTACGCTACGTGATTTTTGTGAAGGGCTGCAACATGCGCTGCCAGTTCTGCCACAACCCGGATACCTGGACAACAAAAGATGCCGACTGGCAGACCGCAGACGAGGTGCTGAAAAAAGCGCTCCGCTATAAAAACTATTGGGGAGAAAAAGGCGGCATTACCGTGAGCGGCGGAGAACCGCTGCTGCAGATCGACTTCCTGATCGAGCTGTTCCGCAAGGCAAAAAAGAACGGCGTTCACACAACGCTGGATACCAGTGGAAATCCGTTCACAAGAGAGGAGCCGTATTTCAGCAAATTTAATGAGCTGATGAAATACACTGATCTTCTGCTGCTCGATATCAAACTGATTGACGACAAGGCGCACAGAGAGCTGACCGGCTGCACTAACGAGAACATCCTCGACCTGGCGCGCTACCTTGACGAGATCGGCAAACCAGTCTGGATCCGCCACGTCCTCGTCCCGGAACGCAGCGACTACGACGAATACCTGATTCGCCTCGATGAGTTTTTACACAGCCTGCACAACGTACAGCGCGTAGAGGTTCTCCCATACCACACCCTCGGCGTATTCAAATGGGAAACCTTAGGAATCCCATACAAACTCGAAGGCATCAACCCGCCGACCAAAGAGCGCGTGGAAAACGCCAATAAACTGCTGCATACGGCGGAATATACGGGATATCTGAAATAAAAAGCAGAACAACAAGAAAAATCTGTGAAAAAGTAACAATTTTTATAAAAATTTTATAGTATTTCTGTTCAAAAACCAGAAGAAAAGGAGTATAATCTCTGTTATGGACGAGAGCATGGTTACAATGTGACGGACATGACAGGGACGACAGCAAAAACACTACGCCCCTTTTTGATTCGCCGCTGCAGTTGCTGCATCCACCAAAAATAAAAGCAAAAAGAAAGAAGGATTTACAATGTTTGGTTCAAAAGAGGCATCGGAAGACAAGCTGAAAAAAATGGTGGAAAAAGGAAAATGGGACAAATTAAGAAAACAGTATCTGGATTCGGACAAGACAACGCAGGTAGCGCTTGCAAAAGCCTGTGCAGCTTCGAGAAATGATGGTTCTGTTAATATTCTGACTTCTCTTCTGGAAGTAGACGATGTGGACGTAAAAATCGCGGCCGTTACGAGCCTTGGTGAGGTTGGAGACGATCACGTAACAGCACTGATCCGTCAGCTGGCTGTCAAGACACCGGCAGATCAGACGGAGCTGAAAGCAGCGATCACAAAAGCGCTGGAGAAGATTGTCGAAAGAGCATAAGAGCAGGATCAGTGAAAAAAAGGAAAGGCGAAGAAGTTTCTGTAAAAAGAAGCTCCTTCGTTTTTTTATTGCAAGGTATATCAGAATCTGCTCCAGCGGATTGTTTTTGCCCGAACAGAAATCTTACAAAATCGTAATAATAATGCAGTTGTATCTATCCCGCAAAAAATGCTATAGTGAAAATAACACAGACACAAAAGCAGAACGCGGAGCGAAAAGCATCCGCAGAAAAAAGGGAGGAAACAAGATGGAATTTGTATTCGAACATGCAACCATGATTGCCGTGATCGCTGTTGTGGTGATCATTCTTGCCATTCTGGCGAGCGGTTATGTGAAGGCGCCGCCGGATACCGCATTTATTATTTCCGGTTTCCAAAAAGGCCAGCGGATCCTGATCGGTAAAGCCGGCATCAAGTTCCCATTCTTTGAGCGGCTGGACAAGCTGAGTCTGAAGCTGGTAGCGATCGATGTGAAGACGAGCGACGCCGTGCCGACCGCTGACTACATCAATATTCAGGTGGATGCAGCCGTCAACATCAAAGTCGGGGACGAACCGCAGAAGCTCCAGAAAGCATCCCAGAACTTCCTGAACCGCGACAGCGAATATATTGCCAAGGTTGCAAGAGAAGTCAGCTGAAGGAAACATGCGTGAGATCGTTGGAAAGATGCGTCTGGAAGAGATGGTTTCCGACCGTCAGAAGTTTGCGGAGCTGGTCAAAGAAAATGCAGAACCGGACCTGGCTGCGATGGGACTTGACATCATCAGCTTCAACGTACAGAATTTCGTCGATTCCAATCAGGTCATTGAAAACCTCGGTATCGACAATATCGTAAAAATCAAGAAATCCGCGGCGATCGCCCGTGCCAATTACCGAGAAAGAAATCAAAATTGCCCAGGCGCGTGCAAATAAAGAGGCGAATGATGAGCGCGTTCTTGCCGAGACCGAGATCGCAAAGAAAAACAACGATCTGGCAATCAAGTCGGCAGAGCTGAAAAAAGAGTCCGATATCAAAAAGGCAGAGGCAGATGCAGCGTACAAGATTCAGGAAGGCAGAGAAAAGAGCTGGAAATCACTTCCGCGAATGCGAACATCGCCCGTCAGGAGCGTGAGGTTGAGCTCCGTGCCAGAGAAGTAAGTAACCGAAATCCCTCAGGCGAATTAAAGAGAAAGCCGAGGCCGAGCGTTACGCAAAACAGCAGCAGGCAGAGGCAGATTTGTACCGCCGTCAGAAAGACGCAGAGGCAGACCAGTTCGAGAAAAGTCGCGAGGGCGGGCAAAGCCAGCAGAAGCCCAGCGCTATGCGATGGAGCAGGAAAACTCAGTGTATCAAGGCAAAGGTGGGGGTACGTAATCCCATTAGCACACAGGAGGCCGAAGGTATGGAGAAGAAAGCCGAGGCTTACCAGCGCTACAACAAAGCCGCAATGGCAGAGATGATGATCAAGGTTCTGCCGGAGATCGCCGGAAAGATCGCAGAGCCGCTCAGATCGACAAGATTACGATCATCGGCGGCGGAAGCGGGACAACGGCATCGGCTCCGTAGCGGGCAATGTGCCGGTGGTGATGGCAAAGCTGTTTGAGTCGATGAAAGAGGCGACCGGTGTCGATCTCTCCGAAATCATGAGAGCCGATACATACGATGCAAAAGTAAACCGCAACATTCAGATCTCCAGCCCGGAAGAGCTCAAAGAGTATCTGAAAGCAGAAGCCGGAAAGGCAGCAGCGGATGCAGAAAGCCCGGAAAAAGCGGAAGCATCCGAACCGGTGCAGAAAGACGGCAGCGAGAGTAAATCCAGAACGGATCATAAAAACAGAAAGAGGCAGGGATCAGAAGAAAATTTCTGGGATCACCACTCTTTTGACGTATAGATCGGAAAAAGTTATTCGGCGCCTTTTTCCAGCATGCTCATGAACTCTTTTGCCGCCTGCGGGATCGGCAGATGGGAGCTGTGGGCAACGACAAGCTGGCGCGGCGGAAGCTCCTCCACGAGGTCGAGCTGGAAGGCCGCCGTCTCTTTTACAAGGCAGTAGTCCGGCACAAACGCGATGCCAAGGCCGATACTCGCCAGGTCGATCAGAAGATCGTTGCTGCCAAGCTCAATTTCCGGCACGAGGTCGAGCTGGAACCGCTGAAACTGGCTGTGCAGGAACTCACTCGTCGTACTCTTGCGGTCGAGCATCAGAATCGGGTACTGCAGCAGCTCTTTTAAGTGAACCGGCCTGTTTTCCAGTTCCGGGTAATATTCGCCGTTTGCGATGAAGATATCGTGGAACGAATGAATCGGAATCGTTTGAAGACGGCTGGAAAGATGCGAGTTTGGATAATTGGTCACGATGAAATCCACCTGGCGGATTCCAGCAGATCGACGCACTGGGTCGAAGTCTGGTTTGTCACCTTGATGTGGACATTCGGAAAGGAGCGGTGGAAACGGTTCAGGTACGGAACAAGGAAATAGCGGCAGATTGTGTCGCTCGCGCCGATGCGGAGCTGGCCGCCGCCAAGCGTTCCCGCTTCCATAATCTGTGCTTCACCGCGCGCAATCAGGTTGATCGCAGGCTCTACGTGGCGCAGCAGCGTTTCTCCCTCCGGCGTTAACTGCACGCGCTTTGTACTGCGGATAAAGAGCGTGATTCCAGTTTTCTCCAGTACCTTGATCGACTGGCTGACCGCCGACTGCGAGATAAAAAGCAGCTTGGAGGCCTCGGAAAAACTGAGTGTGGTGGCAACGTAATAGAAAACCTTATATAACTCGTAATTAATATCCAAAATAAGCACCTCTTATAAAATATGATACCTTCACTCTAGCACACTTCCCCGAAAGAATGCAAGAAAAAATCTGCCGGAGCCGTGAACTTTTTCTCCTCTTTTTCGAGTAAGAGAAAATTCACGGTTCCGGCGAATAAAGGAATCAATAAACACTTTGGCAATGGCGCTGTCCAGCGTGCGGATCTGGCGCGTTGCAGAGTATCCGTCGAGTTTCGGCATCTGAATATCCATCAGCACCAGATCGAACTGATCCGGCGCTGCGGTGCGGAGCGTCTCAACGGCAACATCGCCGTCGTCTGCAAGGCTGACGGAAAATCCGGCGTTCGAAAGGAGCTCCATCGCGATTTCCTGTACCATATGGCTGACGTTGATCGCCATGCCAAGTCCCGTACCCTGAATGCCGCTGACCGTAGAAGTCTCCTCGCGTGTAAGCGATTCAAAGAGGTGCTCCTGGAATTCCCGGCTCATGCCGATGCCGTTGTCGCGGACGTGGAATTCGTAGAGCGCATACCCTTTTTTATAGTACGGTTTCTGAATAATACGGACAATGATGGTGCCGCCGTTCTGTGTGAATTTCGTGGCATTGCTCAGCAGATTCAGCAGAATCTGGTTCAGGCAGAGCTTGTTGCAGAGGATAATAGAAATCCCCCTGTGTTATGAAATATGTAAAGTTGCTTACAAAACAAAATATAAGAATAACTATATCTCGGTAGCTTGATACAGACAAAATTTACCAGCGTTTGTGTAAAAGAAAAGTAAAAAATAGAATGAACGATGCATCCGAAAAACAGATTTTGTTCCGGAATGAAAATGGGAAACAAAAGTTACTTTACATATAAAAGAGCAGAACAGGAAGAAATTTTGAAAAAAATTGAAGAAAATTACAAATTATTGTGGAATATGTGGAAAAAATATGGTAGGATGGGGGAGAAGAGAAAAGTGGTTTCAAAATGTTACTTAACGTTCAGTGAAAGTTCTATGGTTAAAAAAAAAAAACAAAAAACAAGAGGAGAAGGAAAATGAAATTTTTACCAAAACCAAAAGAGGTAAAACTCCTGACGGGGGAACATGCACTCTGCTATGACGGCAGAATTGTACTGGATGGCAGACTGCTGGGAAATGGGGATACGTATGCGAAAGTGCTGCAGAAGGGAATCAAAAAGGAAACCGGAATGCAGTACGATATCGGATACGGCGTTCCGGGAAGAAAAGAGACCGGCGCGATTGTACTGGAACTGGATGAGACAAGGAAAAGCCAGCAGTATGTGCTGCAGGTGACAGAGGAGGAAATCCGCATCCAGGGCGGAGACGGAGCCGGCGTGCTCTACGGTGTGCAGACGCTGTGCCAGATGATGCACGAATACGGTGCACTGCGCTTCCTGCCGTGCGGATCGAGGATGAGCCGGATCTGCCGGTGCGCGGCTATTATCTCGATGAGACGAGAGGCCGTGTGCTGACACTTTCCTATTTAAAACAGGTGGCAGACCGCATGGCGTACTACAAGCTGAACCAGCTGCAGCTCTATGTGGAGCACACGTATCTGTTCTCCGGACTTTCCGAGATGTGGCGCGATGAGACGCCGCTTACGGCAGAGCGAGCTGGATTGCGTACTGCGCAAAGCTTCATATCGAATTGGTGCCGTCGATCGCAACGTTCGGCCATCTGTACATGCTGCTCTCCACAAAGAGCTATGGCGACCTCTGTGAATTCCCAGACAGCTGGAAAGAGCCGTTTTCCTTCTGGGACCGGATGCAGCATCACACGGTGGATGTCTCCGGCGGCAGAGCGATCGAGCTGATCAAGGCCATGATCGAGGAGTACATGGCGCTTTTTGCCACGGATAAATTCAACATCTGCGCGGACGAAACGTTCGACCTTGGAAAAGGAAAATCGAAACCGCTGGCAGACGAGAAAGGCGTTCACCGCCTGTATATCGACTATGTAAAAGAGCTCTGCGAGTTTCTCGTGGCAAAAGGCAAAAAGCCGATGTTCTGGGGCGATATCATCTGCGCACAGCCGGAGCTGATCAAAGAGCTGCCAGAGGAAACCGTCTGCCTGACCTGGGGCTATGCAGCCGAGCAGAGAGAGCATGAGGCAAAAGTGATGGCGGAAGCTGGTGCAAGACAGTATCTCTGTCCTGGGGTCGGCGGCTGGAACCAGTGGATGAACCTGGTGGAGAACAGCTACAAAAATATCGCACGGATGTGCGGCTATGCGAGAAAATACCATGCGGAAGGTGTTCTGAACACAGACTGGGGTGACTGCGGCCACATCAATCAGCCGGACTTTTCCCTTCCTGGCATGATCTATGGAGCCGTCTTCTCCTGGGGAGACGATACCGACAGCTTTGAGGAGCTGAATGAACAGATTTCCCGTCTGGCCTACGGCGACCGGAGCGGAAAATTCGTTTCCTATATGGCAAAAACGGCAGAATGCTCCATCTTTGACTGGTGGGATGCCAACGTCGTTTACGAGGAAAAAGTGCTCGGTCATCCGAACAACCGGAATGCGCTGTTTGACGCGAGAATCCAGGATGAGGCGAAGCGTGCAGCTGCAAAGGAAACAATTGCGGCTCTGAAAAAAGAACTGAAAAAGACAGCCGGTGCTCTGGAAGAATCCTGCCGTCCAATGGTTCCGGTGCTGGAACTCACGATGGAAGCGATTGACATCTGGAATGAGACGGGCGCGAGAATGTGTGACATTGAGCTTGGAAAAGAAAAGGATGAGACAGCCTGCGCGGCACTTGCGGGACGGCTGGAAACCTGGTTTATGAAGTATAAAGCGTCCTGGAGAAGCATCAGCAAAGAAGGCGATCTGCACCACATTTCAGAGATTGTATTCTGGTATGCCGACATTCTGCGGGGAAGAAAACCGTACGAAAAATAGAAAAAATCCATTTGTGAACAAAGATGAACACAAATAGAAAATAAATGAACGATAAAAAGTAACAAAGAAAACGAAAATTTACATAAAAGTGAACAAAAACACTTGACTTTTGCGCAGAAATGGACGAAGATAGAAGTATCGGATCGAAAGATCAAAAATGTCCGTATGGCGTGACAAGAGAGAAAGAAAAAAATAATTTTCACAGAGGGAAACAATCATGAGTAAAATCATCGGAAACAATCTGCCGGATATGCCTTGGCAGGAAAAACCAGCAGGAGAGCACATGCCGGTATGGCGCTATGATCAGAACCCGATCATCGGCCGTTACGAGCAGAAACGTTCCAACAGTATCTTCAACAGCGCAGTCGTACCGTTCGAGGACGGATACGTAGGTGTATTCCGCTGCGACAGCCGTTCCATCAGCATGGACATCTTCGTTGGAAGAAGTAAAGACGGTATCCACTGGGAGATCGAGGATGAACCGATCAAATTTGAGGGCGCTGACGAGGAGATTCTGACAAGAGAGTACCGTTATGACCCGCGTGTCTGCAAAATCGACGACAAATACTATGTAACCTGGTGCAACGGCTATCACGGCCCGACCATCGGTGTTGCTTACACCTATGACTTCAAGAAATTCGTTCAGCTTGAGAACGCATTCCTTCCATTCAACCGTAACGGCGTGCTGTTCCCGAGAAAGATCAACGGCTACTACATGATGATGAGCCGTCCAAGCGACAACGGCCATACACCGTTCGGCGATATCTTTGTCAGCCAGAGTAAAGATATGGAATTCTGGGGAAGACACCGCCACATGATGAGTCCGGTACGCGGCGATGAGTCCGCATGGCAGTGCACCAAGATCGGTGCCGGCCCGGTTCCGATCGAGACAGATGAGGGATGGCTGCTGATCTACCACGGTGTTATCACAACCTGCAACGGATACGTATACCGTATGGGATGCGCGCTGCTTGATATCGACGAGCCGTGGAAAGTAAAATACAGAACGAAAGACTACATCATGGCTCCGATCACCCAGTACGAGTGCATGGGTGATGTTCCGAACGTAGTATTCCCGTGCGCAACCTTAAGCGATGCTGCAACCGGAAGAATCACTATCTACTACGGATGCGCAGATACCGTAACCGGTATGGCATTCACAACCGTAGATGAACTGCTGAACTATGTGAAAGAGAACAGCCTTTAATTTATAAGATGATACCAGTGTCAAAAGGTCGGAAATCCGACGCAAGCAAAGCTTGCAGGAGGATTTTGAACTTTGACACGCCAAAAGTGAAAGCGCCATTTCAAAGAAAAAATGAGCGGATTACGAATGTTTTGAAGATAACTTAAAAAGCGACAAGTCCGCCGGGCTTACGGGTGAAAAGAAGCCTGCAGGTCCGGTGGACTTTCTTTTTAAAAATGACCCCATGGAAAGCATAAGGAGGCACTATGAAATTTGTAAAGAGCGTGTGAACGTGATCTGCCAGGAACTGGCGAGACTTTCGATTTCACAGAAAATCAAAATCACTGATATGCAGGTGAAAAACGGATGCTATATCACACCGGCAGAGGCCGATGCATCAAAAGAGCCGTGGACATCGTTTGATACGGTCAATGACCGCTGGTACGGACCGGACAAACATTACTGGTTCCGCACCACCATCACCGTTCCGGAGAGCTTCGATGGAAAAAATCTCTGGATGAGAGTCCACGCAGGACTGGACGACTGGGACGACGGAAGAAACCCGCAGTTCCTGCTGTTTGCAAACGGCGAAGTGATCCAGGGTATGGATATCAACCACCGCGAAGTACTTGTAAGAGAAAACGCAAAGGCCGGTGAAAAAATCCAGCTCGACCTGCAGTCCTACACCGGAACGCTGCACAGCGAGTTCCGTCTGCTGGCAGACCTTGAGGAGCATGATGCGAAAATCGAGGAGATCTATTACGACCTCATCGTTCCGATGCAGGGCCTGAACCGCATGGACGAGGACAATAAAACGCGTCTGGATCTCGAAACTGAGCTGACGAACACCATCAACCTGCTGGATCTGCGCAAGCCGTACAGCAAAGAGTTCTACGCTTCGATCGAAGAGGCTGAAAAATACATCCAGGAAGCCATCTATGAAAAAATGGGCGGCTGGGATGAAGTCGTGGCAACGTGTATCGGCCACACCCATCATTGATGTAGGCATGGCTGGACGATCGACCAGGTTCGTCAGAAATCCTGCCGAAGCTTTGCAACGGTATTAAAACTGATGGAGGAGTACCCGAACTATCACTTCATGTCGAGCCAGCCGAAGCTCTACAGCTTTGTCAAAGAAAGACACCCGGAAGTGTACGAGAAAATCCGCCAGAGAGTCAAAGAAGGACGCTGGGAGCCGGAAGGCGGCATGTGGGTTGAGGCAGACTGCAACCTGACTTCAGGAGAGTCCCTCGTGCGCCAGTTCCTGTTCGGAAAACGCTTCTTCAAAGAAGAGTTCGGCGTGGACAACAAGATCCTGTGGCTGCCGGATGTCTTCGGATACAGCGCAGCGATGCCGCAGATTTTGAAAAAATGCGGAATTGACTACTTCATGACGACCAAACTGGCATGGAACGAGTTCAACAAAGTGCCGTACGATACGATGAACTGGGAAGGCATCGACGGAAGTGAAGTATTCACTCATATGATCACAACGCTCGGCGTCGGACAGCCGGAGACGAGCTTCTTTACCACATACAACGGAATGCTGCACCCGGATGCCATCATGGGCGGATGGGACCGCTACCAGAACAAGGACATCAACAACGATATCCTGATCAGCTACGGCTACGGAGACGGCGGCGGCGGCCCGACCAGAAGAATGCTGGAGACATCCAAACGTATGGAAAAAGGCATCAAAGGTGTGCCGAAGGTACGCCAGGCATTTGCGAGAACGTATTTCGACGAGCTGCATGAGAAGGTAAAAGACAGCAAACGCCTCCCAACCTGGATCGGCGAACTGTATTTTGAGTTCCACCGCGGAACATACACCTCGATGGCACGCAACAAACGCGGCAACCGTAAGAGCGAGTATGCGATGATGGAATTAGAGCTTCTGTCCGTTTTGGCTGAAAGCACTGGAAAAGCATATCCGACCGAAGAACTGAACCGTATGTGGGAGATGATCCTGACCAACCAGTTCCACGATATTCTGCCGGGCTCCTCGATCCATGAGGTATATGAGCAGACGAAGAAAGAATATGCAGAGATTGCGGAGACATCAGCAAAACTGATCGGCGAGCGCATGGAAGCACTCTGCGGAACAAAAGACGAGAGCGTGACCGTATGGAACACTCTCGGCCACAGAAGAAACGACGTTGTTGTACTCGGTGAGACCGCGGCAGAAGCCATGACAGACGGAACCACCGTATATCCGGTACAGCAGACGAAAGACGGAGCCATTGTCTATGCAGAAAACCTGCCGTCCAAAGGATATCAGGTTCTGCGCCCGACGAGCGGAGCCGCTGCGGAAACGCCATTTGCTGTAACAGAAGCTGGAGAGGGCTATACCCTTGAGACTCCGTTCTACACGATCCAGATCGATGCAAACGGTGAATTCACTTCCCTGTTTGATAAAGAGAACGACCGCGAAGTGCTTCAGAGCGGAACAACCGGCAACGAGCTGCGTATCTATGAGGACAAACCTCTGCAGTACAGCGCATGGAACCTGGATATCTTCCACACCGAAAAATCCTGGAAGGTGGAGGGTGTACGCCGCATGGAGTGGACAGAAAACGGTCCGGTCCGCGCAACACTGGAAATTGAGCGCGAAGTGATGGACACCGTCATCCGCCAGCAGATCCATTTCTATGCAAAAGACCGCAGAATCGACTTCGAAACCTACGTTGACTGGAAGTTCGCCGAGCATGTACTGAAAGTTCACTTCCCGGTAGACGTTCACAGCGACGAGGCAACTTTCGATATCCAGTTCGGTAATGTGACAAGAAAACTGCACACCAACACAAGCTGGGATCAGGCAAGATTCGAAGTATGCGGCCACAAATGGGCTGATATCTCAGAGGGAAGCTACGGCGTCAGCCTGATGAACGACTGCAAGTACGGCTATTCCATGAAGAACCGTGTGATGACGCAGACTCTGATCAAATCCGGAACTGAGCCGAACCTGACCGCAGACCAGGAAGAGCATTTCTTTACTTACTCTCTGTATCCGCACGCAGGAACATGGCGTGAGGCAGGCACCGAGCAGGAAGCTCTGAACCTGAACGTACCGGCAAAAGCAGTTGCAGGTGCAGCAGAGAAAGACCGCATGGAATTCCTGTCTGTGGACAAACGCGACGTAGTGCTTGAGACTGTGAAGAAGGCAGAGGACGGCGACGGCGTAATCGTTCGTCTGTACGAGGTGGAGAATGCAAGAACGAAAGTGACCCTGCACTGCGCAGAGGCAATTGCATCCGCTGAGGAGACCGACCTTCTCGAGAACCCGATCGAGGACGCGCTTGATGTGAAGGAGAACGAGATTGAGCTTACGATCAAGCCGTATGAGATCCGTACGATCCGCATCCGCACCGCGAAGTAAGAAAACAGAAATAAAATATAGAAATCACAATTGGTCCACTGGACCAATTGTTGATATGCCGAGCAACAGAAAAAGACACCGTGTCCCGGAAGGGAAGACGGTGTCTTTTTTGAAAACAGATGAAAAATAAAATCAGTCACCGGTGGAATCGCGGTACAGCACATTGGTGCCGAGATACGTAATTTCATGCGGCGTGTTCGGATATTTGATCCGGTACAGAATCTGGAGTGCCAGACGTGCGCCGAGTTCTTCGTTGAAGACCTGAACGGTCGTCAGATGTTCTGCCAGAAGATCCTCTGTATTGTTGTCGAAGCCGGATACTGCAACGTCCTCCGGTACGCGTAAGCCCCGTTTTTCGAGAAGCTGCATCAGAATGCAGGCAACGTAGTCGCTGGCGCAGACGAAAGCGTCCGGCATGCGGGACAGGGAAGAAAGGAAGGTATCGATTTCTTCACGGTACGTATCGATGCCGAGCGGTGTCGTCAGGCAGAGAGAAGAATCCACCTTTTTACCGGCATCCGTCAGAGCCTGGCAGAAACCTTCATATCGTTCGCGGTTGGACTGTGCGTAGCCGATATCACCGATGAAGCCCGGAAGGGTGCGTCCCTGCTCGAGCAGATGGCTGGTGATGCGGCGGACACTGGTGCGGCTCTCCATGAGAAGCAGGTCGCCGTTCAGCTCATCCGGGGCAACAAGAGAGGAAGTGTCCAGGAACACTTTCGGAATCTGTGTCTCTGCGAGCAGGCGCAGAAGACGCTCGTTGTACACATTCAGAACGATGATGCCGTGAACATTTCCGTTTGTAAGAGTCGGCGGGAGAAAATACGTTTTATCCGCCGAAGTCGGAAGATACGTGTAAACGAGATTGACATTGTGTGTCGAAAATACTTTTGCAATCTGGTGGATGATGGTCATCCAGAAAAGTGAGGTTTCCGGTCTGCAGACGGCAACTGCAATGTTGACCGGCGTGGTCTCCTCTGCGCTCTGCGGATACTGAAAATCCTCCGGGATGGCATAGCCGAGTTCCTGGGCTTTGGCGATGACCCTGGTGCGCAGGGAATCGGAGACGCCTTCGTGTCCGCTGAACACCTTCCAGACCGTAGTCCGGGAGATGCCCAGGGAGTTCGCGATTTCCTGTAACGTTACTTTTTTCATAGTTTAAACCGATCCTGTTACAAATTTTGAGTGCTAACACATATTATACACTTAACGTGTAACTTTTCAACCTTCCATTGGAATACAGAAGGAGTAAATGTGCTCCGTCGGCGCTCGGGCAGGTGATCAGGTAAGAGTGGCTTGTGGTCTCAATGGTGTAGTCAAGAGCTTTGACGGTTTTGTTGAAGTCATTTGGAGCGTAAGCGGCAAGGGTCTCCTGTAAAACGGTAAGACTGTCGCTGTAGGAACCGGTTGTCTCAAACAGAATGTTTTCTGCGTAATACAGCTTGCGGAGTTCCCATTTGCGGTATTCGTCCTCCGGAATCGTGATGTCACACGGTGCGTCGCCGCGGTCGTCAGAGAAGAAAACGAAAGACCAGAGTTCCGGGTAATGAATGTTGATGACACCGGTCGGAGCCCATACCCAGTTGTCCTCCGGGAGAACGTTTCCGGCTTCATTGGTACGTTTTACATAAGTGTTGTCCTTGATGTCCACTTTCCACTGAACACGGGAGAAGTTCATACGGTAGAATTCTCCGTTTTTCGGTGCGCGGCGTTCTTTCTGATACTCATAGAGAGCAGCGAACGGAATGACAACCTCAACGCTCCAGCCCTTGTTTTCTGCGGATGGATCGTTGATGGAGCCATCTACATGGACAGCGGTGCGCAGACCGTGCATGTCGTAGCCATTGAGGCCGCTTCCGCCGTCACGGTATGGCTCGGAAAGAAACAGATCCCATACCGTGTTCAGAACGTTCATTTCGAACTCATAGTAATGGTACGTATCAGAATCCGGGTCAACGAAGATTTCAAAATCGTTGTCGAGGAAAATGACGGAGTCGCGCTCGGTCTGGTGTCCCCAGATTTCATCGCCGTCAAGCACGGCTGCTACGTAAAGGTTCTCGTCATCCCAGAGCATTTTTGCACGGGTGACAAAGCGCGGAAGCGGCATGTGGCTTCCTTCGATATCGAGAAATTCGTCGGTATACGGGGCATCTTCCCAGAATGGTTTGTTGATGTTTCCGTCTAACTCGAACGGCTTTTTTGCGCGGTGGCAGGTGTAAACCGGCGGTGCGAACGGGACTGCCGGAACCGGAATTGTGATGTTTGTACTCATAGTAAAAATCTCCCTTTCAAATATTTACTGTTAAGCTTTTTTAGAAAACACGCGGAAAACGTGTCGACAAAAGGTATCATAACACCAGAAGTAATAAAATTCAACATTAAAATGAACAAAAATGAACGAAAGATAACTTACTGTGGACAAAATGAAAAGAATGCGGTACAATAAAACCACTTGAAATAAGGAGAAGGACAAGGAGGAAATAAAAACAATGGAAGCATATCAGAATGCGGCCCTTTCCCCGGAAGAGCGCGCAAAAGACCTGCTCGGAAAAATGACGCTGCAGGAAAAAGTAGGACAGTTAAATCAGCGTCTGTACGGATTCCGGATTTACGAGAGACAGGGTGAGGAGTTTACACTGACAGAGGAATTTAAAGAGGAAGTAGAGCGCATGGGAGGGCTTGGCGTCCTGTACGGCCTGTACCGTGCCGATCCGTGGGCAGATAAAGATGAGAAGACCGGCATTGTGCTGGAACTTTCCGCAAAAGCCTATAATATAGTACAGAAATATGTGATCGATCATTCCCGCCTCGGCATCCCGATGATGATGAGCACCGAGTGCCCGCACGGCCATCAGGCGCTCGGCGGCGGTCTGCTTCCGGTCAACCTGGCAGCAGGCGCAACATTCGACCCGGAACTTTTCCGAAGGCTACAAGGCATGCGGAAAACAGTTAAAGAGCGGTCATGTGGATCTGGCGCTGATGTCGGCGCTCGATATGGCGCGCGACCCGAGATGGGGAAGAAGTGAGGAGTGCTACTCCGAAGACCCGTGCCTTGCCGCATCCATGGCAAAAGCGGCAGTCACCGGTATGCAGTCCACCGGTGTCGGCAGTGTGGCAAAACACTTCTGCGCACAGGGCGAGACAACCGGAGGTGTGAACGCGAGTGCTGCAAGAATCGGCGAGCGGGAGCTTCGGGAAATTCATTTTCCTTCTGCAAAAGCGTGCTGTGAAGCAGGCGTGGAAGGCATCATGGCGGCATACAACGAGATCGACGGCGTGTACTGCCACAGAAACGCATGGCTGCTCCGCGATGTTCTGCGCGGCGAGATGGGCTTTGACGGCATTGTGATGGCAGATGGTTTGGCTGTAGATTTCCTTAAGAATACCGAGGGTGATACTCTGCATGCAGGCGTTGCAGCGAGAAAAGCCGGTGTGGATGTGAGCCTCTGGGATGAAGCGTTCAGCCGTCTCGGCGAGGCCGTAGAGCAGGGACTTCTCGATGAGAGCGAGATCGACGAGTCTGTTCTCAAAGTTCTGAAGCTGAAATTTGAAAAGGGTCTGTTTGAACATCCTTATATGGAAGAAAACATGCTCACCCCGGAAGAAGCCGGGATCCCGGAAGTATCTCTTTCCCTGGCACGGGAGTCCGCTGTTCTTCTGAAAAACGAGGAGAGTGTGCTGCCGCTTGCTAAGAAGTACAAAAAAGTAGCTGTGATCGGCTATCACGCAGCAGACCGTTACTGCATGCTCGGCGACTACACCCCGCCGGTTCCGGAAAGCGAGTGCGTCACCGTCCTTCAGGGCATGAAACAGGAAGCGCCGGAGGGCGTGGAAGTTTCCTATGCAATGGGAAGTGAATTTTCAGAGGCTGACGAGGACGAGAAAGCAAAAGCACTGGCACTTGCAGCAAAGAGCGATGTGATCGTAGCTGTTGTCGGCGGTTCTTCTTCCCGTTTCGGCGGAGCTGTGTTCGATGCAAACGGTGCAGCATCCAAGGGAACCGGCAGCCGTTCGATGGACTGCGGCGAGGGAATGGACACCGCAAAGGTTCACATCCCGGCAGCACAGGAAGAACTGGTTGCAGAGCTTGCCCGCCTTGGCAAGCCGATGGTAACCGTTGTGATCGCAGGAAGAGCATACTGCATCGAGGATATCGAAAATGCTTCGAATGCCCTTCTGTATGCGTTTTATCCGGGTCCGATGGGCGGCAAGGCCGTTGCAGAGATGCTCTACGGAACCACGAATCCGTCCGGCCGTCTCCCGGTATCCATGCCGCGCCACGCCGGTCAGATTCCGGTGTGCTACAATTACCGTACCTCCGTCGTTCCGGCATACTGCGATATGACGAGCCAGCCGCTGCATACGTTCGGTGAGGGAAAATCCTACACGACGTTTGCGTGCAGCGATGTTTCCGTGAACAAAGAAGAAAACGGTGCTGCCGTTTCGTTTACCGTAGAGAACACCGGTGCCATGGCAGGAACCTCCGTTCCGTGTCTGTATGTGCGGAAACGTTCTGGCGGTGTGGTAGCGAGAATCAAAGAGCTGAAAGCTTTTACCAGAATTTCTCTTGCACCGGGTGAGAAAAAAGAAGTTTCGTTCCAGCTTTCCAAAGAGGAGATGAACTTTGTCCAGATTCCGGGAAAACCGGAAGTGATCTGCCATGACTATGAGCTGATGCTCGAGGATGGAGCAGAGAAATGGTGGAGCGGAAATGTAACTGAAATGTAAGGTTTGACGGAAGATAATATAAAAAGTAACAAAACTGAACAAAGGGAGAAAATATGTTGCGAAACAAAACGACGTATTTTCTCCATTTTTGTTTCTTTGAAATGGACGAAAATACGAAAAAAGATAACATGGATCACGGCCGCAAGGGACAGAAAAACCGAAAAACGCGTCGAAATATAGGAAAAGTGCTTAAAAAACGCCTGCTTAAATTGCGTAAAAGTAACAAACTGGTATATATATTCAATTAATGGTTGACAAATAAGGTAACAAAAGGTAAAATAAATTCAACAAAACAGTGTTGGATAAATCTTGAATCACAGATTTGATTGTGGCAGTTGCACAAAAAAGAAGCAGCATGCGAGGATGATGCGAAAGCAAAATGTTCAAAATGTTCACGACCGGAAATGCGGCAATCAAGGAAGACACGAAACCTTTAAAAAGGAGGAAAAGAGAGAAATGAAAGAGAAACCAACAAAAGCAAAGAAGAAAGGCCGGACCATCCGAGCCTTCAAGAGAGACATCTCGCTTTGGCTTTTCTGTGTTCCGGGTGTGATCCTGACCTTCATCTTCAGCTACATTCCGATGTACGGTGTACAGATCGCGTTCCGCCGCTTCAATGCGACAGCCGGAATCACCAAGAGCCCGTGGGTAGGCATGTACTACTTCGAGAGATTCTTCAACTCTCCGTACTTTGCATCCACCATCAAGAACACGTTGATCCTGAGCTTGTACGGACTGGTCGTATCATTCCCGATTCCGATCATCCTGGCACTGATGCTGAACTCCTTCCGCCATAAGAGATACCGGAAAGTGATCCAGACCGTCACCTACGCGCCGAACTTCATTTCCACCGTAGTTATGTGTGGTATGATCATTCTGTTCCTGTCTCCGTCCGTCGGTGTTATCAACCACGTACTGGAAGCAATCGGAATTCCGGCGGTCAACTTCATGGCGAAAAAAGCCTACTGGAGACACATTTATGTGTGGACCGGCGTATGGCAGAGTACAGGATGGAGCTCTGTTATTTACTTCGCAGCACTCGCCGGCATCAGCCCGGAACTGCATGAGGCGGCAAAGGTAGACGGCGCAACGAAATTACAGCTGATCCGTCACATCGACCTTCCGCTGATCATGCCGACCGCGACCATTCTTCTGATTATGAACTGCGGAAGCATTCTTTCCGTCGGCTTCGAAAAAGCCTTCCTTCTGCAGAACAACCTGAATGCCAGTGTATCCGAGATCATTTCCACCTACGTCTATAAGGTCGGTCTGATCAACAACGATATGTCGTATTCTTCAGCAATCGGTCTGTTCAACACCATCGTAAACATGGTTATGCTGATCATTGTCAATACGATATCTGATAAACTTTCGGGCAACAGCCTGTGGTAGGAGGAAACAAAAACATGAGTAAAGAAAATACCGCAGTGACAAAAAAGAAAATAAAACGCTGCAAAGAGGACGTCGTTTTTGACGCAGCCTGCTTCATTATCCTGACGCTGGTTCTGTTTGTTGTGGCATATCCGCTGTACTGGGTTATCATTTCATCCATCAGTGCGCCAAGCGCCGTATCGAGTGGTAAAGTACTGCTTCACCCGATCGGATTTACCCTGAAGGGCTACGCAGAAGTATTTAAAAACGACCAGGTTATGAGAGGCTTTTTAAACTCCCTGATCATCACCTTCTGCGGTGTCATGGTCAACCTGATCGTAACGCTTCCGACATCATATGCACTTTCCAGAAGCAATTTCTCCGGAAAGAAACCGATCACCATTTTTTACCTGATCACCATGTTCTTCGGCGGCGGTCTGATCCCTACCTATCTGGTTATTCAGAGACTGCAGATGCTGAACACGATCTGGGCACTGATTCTTCCGGGATGCTTAAGCGTATACAACATGATCGTGGCAAGAACCTTCTTCAAGTCGAACATTTCGGAAGAGCTGTATGAGGCAGCTGAAATTGACGGCTGCACCCAGGCGAGATTCTTTTTCCAGATTGCACTTCCGCTTTCCAAAGCGATCATCGCAATTCTGGTTCTGTACTATGGTGTCGGTCACTGGAACTCATACTTCTCAGCACTCGTTTATATTTCGGACAAAGCAAAGTATCCGTTGCAGCTGGTTCTGCGTAACATCCTGATCACGAACCAGACCGCGCTGTCCCAGACAGCAACAACTGCGGCAGCAAGAGCAGCACTGCAGGAAAAACAGCAGCTGATCGACGTTATGAAATACTCGCTGATCATCATCAGCAGTATCCCGGTTCTGGTTATGTACCCACTGGTGCAGAAGCACTTTGTAAAGGGTGTTATGATCGGATCCATGAAGGGTTGATTTACAAGAAGAAGTTTTTTTAACGATTTATCTGCCGCACGGGAAACGGCGGTATGTAAATAAAGAGTCCGGACAACGGACAGGCAAAAGCGCTTCCGGCGGGAAAATGCCGCCGGAACAACACAGGAGGGAAAAATCATGAAAAGAAAAGCAGTCGCAGCAGTTTTAACTGCAGTAATGGTGGCATCTATGTTTACCGGATGTGGAAGTGATAATGGAAGCAGCTCGGCAAAGAGTGCTTCTGCAGCATCCGCAGCATCCGCAGCAAACGACACCGTGGATGAGGACGGAAAAGTAAACGGCATTATGTATCAGGAAGGTCTTCCGCTGGTAGACGAGGGAGATTACACCTTCTCTATCTTCTGCGATGATTCCAGCGAATCCGGCGAGTTTATCATGCTCGATGAGTTCAAAAAACAGACCAATGTAGACGTTGACCTGAAAATTTATCCATACGAAACAGCAACGGAGAGACTGAATCTGGATCTGAACTCCGGAGATTACGCGGATGTGATCGGCGGATGGACCTTAAGCGATAATGCAATCCTCACCTATGGTGTAAACCAGGGCGTATTCATTCCGCTGGAAGATTATTTTGAGAAATACTGCCCGAACATTTCTGCTATCCTGGATCTGCCAGGTGTAAGAGAAAAAATGACAGCACCGGACGGACACATCTACACGATTCCGTACGTATGCGCCGATACAACCGTTGGATACAGCCCATACATCAATACGAAATGGCTGGAAAATGTTGGCATGAGCATGCCGACCACCACAGACGAGTTTGAGGCAGTCTTGAAAGCCTTCAAAGAGCAGGATGCAAACGGCAACGGTGACGCTTCCGATGAAATCCCGTTCTCTACCGACCCGAACAACAAACATATCGAGGCTATGGCCGGTTACTTCGGACTTCCGATGAACAAACTTGGTATTGCAATCCAGAATGAAAAGGTTGTTTACGGCGGTGTCAGCGATACATACCGTGAGTTCCTTTCCTGGTTCCACAAACTGTATGCAGAAGGACTCGTAGACGTAGAGCTTTACACACAGGACAGCTCCACATGGGAAGGTAAAGGAAATCAGGACCTGTACGGCGTTTCCATCGCATACGGAAGCAATGAGTTTACCGGAATCCCGGCTGCAGAGGAAAGAGGCGATTTCGACTCCATGCCTGTTCTGAACACAGACAAAGACGGAATCTGGCTGCGCGATACGGAAGGCTTCAGCGTATACAGAACCCAGGCTGTCATCACAAACAAGGCAGAGCATCCGGAAATCATCTGCCGCTGGTTTGACAATGCATTCGCACTGGAGAACGGCATCGGCTGCAACAGAGGACCGGTTGGTGTGATTGTAAACAAAGAGGATGACGGATACCATGCGATTGACACCACCACACTGTCTGAGGAAGATCAGGAAAAATATTCCTGGGGCAATCTGTGGCCGCAGTCTCTGCCGAAATATCTGCCGGTAGACTTCGAGTTTGTAGAAGAGCATCCGATGTATGATGAGAAAAAAGCAACAGAGGAAGCTTATGAGGCAAATCTGACCAAAGAGATTATTCCGTCCTACTGGATTGACCTGGATAAAATTGATACCTTCTCTGATACGAACACAGCAATCAAAGATTTCTTTGAGCAGCAGCAGGCGCAGTTCGTATGCGGCGAGCTTGACATTGACAACGATGCTGACTGGCAGGCTTATGTAGACGGTATGTACTCTCTGGGACTTGAGGACTGGGTAGCAACTCAGGGTATCGAGGAAATCGCGAAATAAACAGGAAAAGGTAACGATATTTCCTGTGGCGTGAAAAAAGGCATATTACAGTGTAAAACGGTAATATGCCTTTCTTTTTGGGCAAGAACTGATATAATGGGAAGAAACAATAAAGGGGTAATTAGATCGGATAAAAAAGCTATGCCCGGAGTCTTTTAATCCGGGAGTACAAAAAAAGGAGGAGCTGGAAGATATGATGCAGGACTGGTTTCGGAACGCGAAGCTGGGCATTTTTATCCATTATGGGATTTATGCGGTGGGTGATGTGTCGGAGTCATGGTCGTTCCACAACGGAAATATTTCTTATGAAGATTACATGAAACAGTGTGAAGGCTTTACAGCATCGAAGTTTGATGCGAAAAAATGGGCGGAGCTGTTTCAAAAAGCAGGTGCGCAGTACGTGGTTATGACAGCAAAGCACCATGACGGCGTGGCACTGTTTGATACCGGATACAGTGATTTAAGTGTTGTGAAGAAAACACCGGCAGCGCGCGACCTTGTAAAAGAGTATACAGCTGCCATGCGTGAGGCAGGTCTGAAGGTCGGCCTTTATTATTCACTGATCGACTGGTCGGATCCGCGGTACCGCACGGTTTACCCGGAAGGAATGAAAAAAGAAGACTGTCTGAACGATATCTATGGTTCCCCGGCCGGAAAAGAGGAGGAGCCGCAGAAATGGCAGGAGTTTCTGGAATTCAACAATCATCAGTTAAAAGAACTGATGTCGAATTACGGAACGGTGGATCTTTTATGGTTTGATGGTGACTGGGAACGGAGCGCGGCACAGTGGAAGATGCCGGAATTCAGGGAATATCTGCATACCCTGAATCCGAACGTTGTATTGAATTCGAGAATGCAGGGCTATGGAGATTATGAGACACCGGAGCAGGGAATCCCGCTGTACGGACCGAAAGGCGAGTGGGAATTCTGCACGACAATCAACGATTCCTGGGGATATCGTCCATCGGACAATGATTACAAGAGCAGCGGTCAGATTGTGCGCATGTTCTGTGACTGTATTACCCTCGGCGGAAGAATGCTGCTGGACATCGGACCGAAAGAGGACGGAACGCTCGATGAGCGTCAGGAGAAGGTGCTGCTGGATCTCGGCGGATGGATTCATGACCACGAGGAGGCGGTATTTGGAACAGAAAAAGGACTGGATTACAATCATTTCCTCGGCGGAAGTACGATTTCGGCGGATAAGAAGACGATGTATCTTTTCGTCTATGATAAGCCGCAGGAGACGTTGTGCGTGAAAGGCATTAAGACACCGGTGAAGAAGGTGACGGTTCTGCATACGGGAGAGGAGCTTCGGTTCTCCTATACGGGTTCCCTTCCATGGAGCGGTATTCCGGGAACACTCTGGATCTGGGCCGGCGAGATGAGTATTCATCCGTTTGCAACGGTTGTGAAGGTAGAGCTTGAGGATGAGATCACCTACAATCTGGGACACGGGGAAGTCGTAACCTTTAATGAGTAAAACGATTCGGACAGAGGAGCTTATGAGATGAAGAGAATAATTGGCTATGTAAATACGGCGGACTTAAATCATATGCGAGAAGAGGATGTGCGGGCACTTACCGTGATCAATATTGCATTTGGTCTGATCCGGGACGGAGAAGTTGTATGGGATGCAAAGGATGCACGGGATGGAATAGTATCCATTCGGAAAAGCAACCCGGAGCTGAAGATTGTATTGTCCGTAGGCGGCTGGGGAGCAGACGGCTTTTCCCAGGCTGCAAGAACAAAAGAGGGAAGAGAGCGGTTTGCTGCGAGTGCACTTGCAATTGTGAAGGAGTATGGTCTGGACGGCATTGACATTGACTGGGAGTATCCGGGCACATCGCTGGCAGGAATTGCGTCGGACAGATCGGATAAAGAGAATTATACGCTGCTTCTGGCGGAGCTTCGGAAGACACTGGACGCGTACAGAGAAGGCATGCTTGTAACGACAGCAGTCGGCGGAGATGTTTACTTTGCACTGCAGACAGATATGAAGGAGGCCTCCCGGTATCTGGATTATGTGCAGCTGATGACGTATGATCTGCAGGGCGGTTTCCAGAAGGTGACGGGACATCATGCGGCGCTGTATCACAGTGAGGGAAATTTGTTTGATGCATGTGTGCAGAAGGCAGTGAACGGTTTTGTAAATGCAGGCGTTCCAATGGAGAAGCTGATTCTTGGCGTACCGTTTTATTCCAGAAAATGGGATGGAGTAAAAGGCGCCGGATGCCGCAACGGGCTTGGAATGGAAGCAGAGACGGTCGGAGGATATGGCGGTGACTATGGCGAGCTCAAAGAGAGCTGGATCGGAAAGAGGGGATTTATCCGGTATTGGGGATGAGCAGCAAAGGTTCCGTATCTGTTTGACGGGGAAACATTTATCAGCTATGAGGACTGCGAGTCACTTGGGGTGAAAATTGCGTACCTGAAAGAAAAGGGCATGGGGGGCATTATGTTCTGGGAGTATAAATGCGATCCCAGCGGAGAATTACTTCATTTATAAAGAAAAATATGTAGCGTAGTGAC
>SCPN01000702.1_pt1 | contig 23774 bp, 20 predicted proteins | sample 6106831 | NCBI WGS metagenome assembly SCPN01 (sample SAMN10720447, study PRJNA508395) | human gut metagenome | isolation source: Participant 1, 0 month
AAGGAACTACGATATCTGTTGTTTCGGATATTGGAGCGAAATTAATCTGATCACGGGTAACAACATCAGCGTCTCCCTTATCGAACTGCTTATCATTACTGTAGCTGAATTCTGCATTTTCATTCTTGGTGCCGACAAGCTGTCCATATACACCTGTTACGACCTTACTCTGACTTGCCTTGACCAGTTCATCTGCCCATGCCACATAGCTGGCTGCTGCCTTCTTCTCGTCTCTGACCTTATACAGATCCTGTCTGGCACTGTTCATTGCTGCAATCTTCCTGGTCAGCTCCATACGAAGGGAAGACAGGTTCGGAACAGTATTCTTAACGGACATGATCACATCATCCAGTTCATTCTTAGCAGTATCATATTTCTGCTGTGCCTGCTCAATATTCTTCTCTGCTTCCTCGATCTTTGTCTGTGTATCCTGATTCTGGGCATTGGAGTCTGCCGTATTAGCGGCTTCATCTGCACCGGCATTCTGTACTGCTTTCTGTGCTTCCTGTACACTCTGCTGCATATCATCTGCTGCCTTCTGTGCTGACTCATATGTATCTTTGGCTTCTTCTACAGTCTGCTGTGCCTGCTCGATTTTCTCCTTCTGCTCTTCCAGATCTGTCTCTACGATTTCTGCCAGCTCCTGTCTGATTTCTTCTGTTTCCTGGGTCAGTCCTGCCTCTGCATTGAACTGTTCCTGCTCTTCCTGTGTATATTCAAGTATTTCTCCATTATAGGATATCAATTCATATCCGTATGCCTTGGCACAGGCATTGTATCTCTTGATCTCATCCTTTAATTTAGCTTCTGCATTGGAGAAAGCCTTCTCTGCCAGATAAGCTGCATTGTATACATCCTTGGCAGCCTCCTTGACAGCCTCAGCATATTCTGCTATTTTCTCATCATCTGAATTCTCATCAAGTGCCTTCTCCAGCTCTGCCTTGGCATTCTCTGCAATCTGTGTCTGTGTATCGACATAATCCTTCATTGTTACAGTAGTAATACTGCCGTCTTCTTCAGTCTTCTCACCGACAATGACCTCATATTGTTCCTCTCCATCCGGATCAGTCACTGTAACCAGACTATCCTTCACTTCCTGCTCTGTCTCGTCTGCCCCGGACTGAATCTCGCTGGCAGCCTCTTCAAGTGCTTCTCTGTTCTCTTCAACTTCGCTCTCAATAGCTTCAAGCTTCTGCTCGGTATCCTCTGCTATTTCAGATGCTTCCTGTGCAGCTTCTTCTGCCTGCGATGCTGCCTCTTCTACAGTTTCCTCAACCTCGGAAGCAACCTGCTGCAGATCTTCATCCTGTGCTGCATTGTCCGCATTCTGACTGTCTGCTCCGGCTTCATTATCTGTGTTCTGTTTGTCTTCTCCGGCTTCATCACCTGTGTTCTGTTTGTCTTCTCCGGCTTCATCACCTGTGTTCTGGTTGTCTTCTCCGGCTGCATTACCCTGCTGCTGTGCCTGTACTTCTACTTGTTCCTGCACATCCTGCTGTTCCTGTACCTGTACAGACTCTTCTGCTCTGACTGTCAATACTGAATTACTCACCAGCATAACAGTCATTGCTGTTACAATACATCTTTTGACAATAGCTCCTCCAAGTTTACGCTTCATACATAGTACCCCCTTGCTCTCTCAATCCCAATAAACTTTTGTTTAGCTCAATAGTATTTTTATTCTATAACGAAATAAAGTGAATGACAACTCATTATGTTCATTGTCATTCATTTTCATAAATTCTTTCCAAAATGAATTAGGCAATATGCCCCAAAGCAGTATCTTGCCAGCCAGATATTGAGCTTATCCTTTATTGGAAAGCACTTCGTGTCCGTTTCATTATATACCTGAATATAGAACCGCTTTAATTCTGCAGCCATATCAGACATTCCCCTGTGCAGCGCCTGCTTTCTTTTGCGTGCCATATTTCTCAGAAAATAGGAATCAAACAAAGGATACAGCTCCTTAAGGCTCGTCTTTCGGATCTGATTTCTCAGATATAACAGGGCATCTCTATAGGCAAGATACAGATCAGGATCTCCATCATTCATAATACTGCCTTTTCTTTGACGATATCCATACAACTTCTGCTCTACCCACACAGCCCTTGTGGCATCAGACAAAACATCCATATTAAAATAATTATCTTCCATTTTCCTGCCCACCGGAAAGCTGTGCTCTCCAATCAGATTCTTCCTGTACAGCTTATTATTTACGATGACAGCCGTGACATTCCACGCATCTGTCAGGTGCTTAAGCAGCTGTACTCTGCCTTCTGTCTTTTCTCTCCACACAGCTTCATATGCCGGGAAGATGAATCCATCCTCATAGAAGAGCACCTCCTGACAGATTGCAACATCCGCCTGTGTCCTCTCAAGTGCCTTGACCATCCTGCGGTAAGCATCCTCATAAATGATATCATCCGAATCCAGAAATGCCACATACTCGCCTGAGATGATTTCAAGTCCTCTGTTTCTGGCTGCCGACAGTCCCTGATTCTTCTGGTGAACTACGCGGATTCTGGTGTCCCTCTTCTCCCATTCATCACACAAGGCGCCACTTTGATCTGTGGAACCATCATCAATCAGTATGATTTCCAGATTCTTATAGGTCTGTCCTGTCAGGCTGCCTACACACGCATCCAGGTATGCTGCAACATTGTATACAGGAACTATGACACTGATCAGTGCATTCTCCATACAAAGCCCCCTTTATATCCCCCTTATTCTCTGATACAGAAAGTACACAGGCCTGCATCGATATGCCAGTTGTATGATCACTCTGTCCTTCATGGAACACCTGCTGTATTCGATGCATGGATAAAGTCTCTTACTATAGGCCTGATACAGCTCTCCACTCAGCTGTGAGAATCCTGCTTTTTTCGCCATATATTGAAGTCTGGCCAATTCCTTGAACACATATATATCCATGGGCGCTTTGAGATCTGCCAGATCACGTCCGGAAATAATTTCTCTCTGGTGCCACAGAGCCTGCGTCCAGAAGCTGTACACATCCCCGTTACCTGAGTTCATGGTACTTCCCGGTCTCTGCCTGTAGCCATACAAGGCTTCTTTAAGCCATACTGCTTTGGATATCCGGCTCATAAGCTCAGGCTGGATATACATATCCTCCATTTTGATATTTTCACGGAATCGCACCTGGCAAAACAGCTCTCTTCTGTATAATTTGTTCCATGCAAAATTAACCGGACCGGTCCAGCTATCCATGAAATGAGCAAATACCTGCCTTTTATCCTCTACACTTTCTATATGATAAGCCGTAATCTGTGAAAAGTCACAAAAGTTCCCACTGAATGCAAGTTCATGGCAGATCGCAACATCTGCGCCCGTCTCATCAATTGCCTCTGTAAGCCACTGGTACATCTGTGGATGAATCACATCATCCGAATCCACAAAGCCGATATAATCACCTGTTGCAAGCTCCAGTGCCACATTTCTTGAAGCAGAGATTCCCTGATTCTTCTGATGAATTACCACGATTCTGTCATCTGTTCTGGCATACTGGTCACATATTGTACCACTCTGGTCTGTAGAGCCATCATCTACAAGTATGATTTCCAGCTTCTTATAGGTCTGTTTTATAATGCTTTCTATACTTTCTTTCAGGTATCCTGCAACATTATATACCGGTACAATAATGCTGATTTTTCTCTCCATATACATATTTCACCAATGCAATTACTGCCTGCAGTGCGAAACGCATCGTACCTGATACAGATATTGCCAGCTGCCCGGTTGTCAGATATGTACCATAGTCACCCCAGGATATATTTCTTCCGGGACTGTTCAGGGATATTTTAATCTGTTCAGTTCCCTGCGGTACTTCTACTATGATGTCCTTTTTCTGAAGCTCCTTACCAGACAGATACTGTCCTGACGCATTATAGAAAAGGATTCTCTGCAGCCATATATCACTTGCCTCTCCCGTAGCGGTCAGACTCAGCATACACTGTGAAACCGAAGCCTGTTGCCATGGTATCGTTGCAGTAATCGTTCCCCAGTAAGCGTTCTCCAGAACTCCTGAGCTCAGATTGGGCATCTTATTCTCATATTGCGACTGCTGGTTAAGCACCACTGCATTCACTGACTGGTATGCAACTCCTCTGGCTCCATCCATCAGCGCCTGAAGCATTGCCGTATCAGATTCTGCGAAATTGCGTCGGTTGATCACTCCATAATCTGAATTATTGTCCCACCAGATACATTTCATGCCATGCTCTGCTGCTCTGGCAACATAGTTGGAAGCCTGTCTGGCTCTGATACCTGCTGCCGGATAGGAAGAAGTCGTTCCGAATTCTCCGATGACAACAGGTGCACCGATTCTGTCGGAAAAAGCCTCCAGCTGAGCAAAATCACTCTCAATGTCCTGATTGTATTTCTTCGTATAAAAGTGCACCTGCACGATCAGTCTGTTGCTTATTGTGTCCTGCGGCAGTACAAATGCCTGCAGGATATCTGCACTCGTTCCGTCAAGTAAAGTAGGAACCATCAGAATTCTGGAAGCATTGTTTCCACCTGTCTGTCTGACTGTTGTGACAAATATCTGGTTCATACGGTTCATCTGATCTGCTGCCAGAGCACTGTAATTCCAGCTTTTCTCCACATTATCGATTTCATTGAAGCCTTCAAATATCAGATGCTCATCATAATCCTTGAAATATGTAGCGATCTGCTGCCACAGACTCTGGGAGTTCGCCAGTACCTGCTGCATTTCGGTCTCTGATACACCGGCATACAGAATAGGCTGGTCATGATGGGAATTCAATATGACATACATCTGATTGGCAAGCGCATAATCAACGACCTCCTGGACTCTGGCAAGCCACTCCTGCCCGATATAGAGTCTGCCCTTTTCATCTACTCCTGTATTGTAATACCAGGTGACCGGTATTCGTATCGTGTTGAAGCCGCACTGTGCCACATAGTCTATCAGATCCTTCGTCACATAAGGATTGCCCCAGTTCAGCTCCTGCTTCAGATTCCGGTCTGCCCCCCGGTTATTCTTATCGCATTTGGAATCCAGAGAATTACCAAGGCTCCATCCTACGTTCATCTTCTGCATGAATGCTTCTGCCGTGAGTACATCCATCCTGCCTTTTACCTGGTAAGACTGATATGGCTGTAACCCGAAGGAAGGATAATTCTGTATCAGACTCTTATATTCTTCTATCGAATAGCTGCCCTGTCGCTTGTCATTGGTATATACTGTCAGTGCGATCTTGGCTGTACCTGCATTCTTCTTCCATTTCTGTCCACTGTGAAGATCCGAACCTGCTATTACATTATTCTGACTGTCCAGCTCCAGAATGTTCATTTTCAGATATCCTCCCGGAAGCCATACCTGATAGGTTCCGGCATCTGGTATACAGTATGCCTGATAGGCAATCTTAGTCCGGTCAATGATGCATTCTCCTGTCTGATAGACATAGCCTCCGGCCTTCCAGTTATCTGCTCTGCCAAAATCAGCATCCTTTATAGCTATGGTCGGAACCTGATAGGCTTCCCTCTGTTCTGTCGAGAATTCTATCTGCAGTCCGTTCTGAAAAAGTGACTGGATATCTGTCCCCCAGACAGAGCTGCTTAATGTCAGATGGACGTATTCTGTATTGGTCTGCCTGGTGAATTTGCTACCATTCTGATATTTATCGGAATATTTGATCCATTTGCCATCCTTGTCGTACTCTGAAATGGCAATCTGTATTCTAGAATCGTTCGCAACAATATAGTAGGATGGCTGGGCTACTCTGTACCATACGATAGAGCTTAGACTTCCGCCTGATTCTTCAAATTCACCGCCCCAGCTCTTATACCAGCCTTTCTTGTAATTCTGTATGTCATTGAGCTCTTTGCCGGTTATGTCGTAGGCCTTTGACTGTGCCCTTGCCTGCATCACCCATATATTTGCCGTCATAACTGCAATGACCAGCAGCAGGACTGCCCATATCATGTATTCTGTGAACTTGCTTCTGCCTGCTTTTCTATTCCCCATCTTCTTTTCCCTCTGTTCTATTGCATAATGACTAACTGTTCCAGTTTTTTATAATATTCTTCTGTATTGTATGGTGTGACCGGTATTTCATCAGGCTTCCATGCTGCGATCATCTGCACGGCCTCCCTGACATTTTCTGCATATTGCAGATACTTGCAGTCCTTGAAGGTTGCATAGGTTGCCTTTACCTTATGGTGATTATTGCCAAGTACGATACAGGGTGTTCCCATGATCAGGGAAAAGATCATTCCGTGCAGTCTGTCCGTAACAACCAGCTGCGCCCCGGCAAATACGCTCCATTTCTTCATAAGCATAGCTTCTCTGTCCTGTCTGTCAATATCTCTTCCAAGACAGGTATCTGTTATGCGTACATCTGAAGCTTTCTCTGTACACGCCTGCCGCAAGACCTTTTTTTCAACGGTCGTCAGAGCACTCTCCAGATCGGAGCGCAGACACAGTACAATGCCTTTTCTCTGCGTCTGAACCGGTATTCTGCCGCTTAAATATGCCACAATATCATTCACACTCTCGATATCAGCGGTGAACATGGACTGCATAGTCTGTGCAGATACTGCATCCCTGGCGCATATAGTCAGCCTTTTGCATTTATTATAGACCTTTACCATCTTCCTCTTCGTCCGTTCTCCCTGTTCATCCTGTGAGAAATAGATGGTCTGTGGGAATATGATGATCCTGTTGTCCACAAAAGCTTTCAAAAGCTTCTGTCTGAAGGCCTCCGCAAATTCATACAGACTTCCCATATTGCCGCCTCCCTGACATACGATCACATCCTTCTTGCCTATCTCCTTTGTGAGCTGTATCACAGCCTCTACTGTGTCCCAGCCATCTATTGTATAAAGCTGGTATTCCGGCCTCTTTGCGGTCAAGGCTTCCAGGTATTTCTTCTGTGCATAGGCAATGGCGTGATCTCCAAGATTATCAAAGCAGGGCAGTTCAAAGAAAATGATTCTTCTCTCTTTTCCTTTCGCAAGCTGAAAGTCAAACCGGTCAACAGATAAAATACCTGCCTCTCCCAGTGCATTCTTCAATTTATATCGGCAATCCTGTACTTTCTTTACAGCTTCCTTCGTTCTCTGATATGACTGCACAACTATGGGAGCTGCTGTATATATTTTATACAGCCTTCTGTCTTTAGCAGAAAGAAAGGAATTATTCTGAATGTTCTCCCATTCTTTATTCAGCAAAGTTAATACCTCTGTACGGTGCAGTGATGTATGAAGCCGCAGACCCAGCCTGATATATTCATACAGATAAGGCACAAGCTGCGCCAGACACAGGTCTGCGAGCCGCTCCTCCTTATGCTCCTTCATGAAATGATAGCGTTCTGTCTGTGACACTATGATCTGATAGCAGTTCTCCAGCCATTTCGTATCTTCCACATGACTCGAGATACTACCCTCTCTGATCTGATAATAATACAGATACCGGGGAATGCTGCAGATACGTTTTGCACGGTAGAATAAAAGATAGGTCGTTGCAATGTCTTCATAATTCCTTCCGTCCGGATATCTGATACTCTGAAAAAGAGATGCCTTGTACAGTTTATCCCAGGCATAGTTTCTGATACCCTGATCCCGTATCAGAAGCTCCAGTGCTTCCACACCTGTATACTGTATGCTCTCATCCACAATCGGCTCTTCAATCAGCAGACGATCTCCACGCTCCGTATAATGGCAGCATATTGCAATCTCACTCTCATATTGTACACAGGCCTGATATAATTTTTCGAACATATCCACACTGATATAATCATCACTGTCTACAAATCCGATATATTCCCCCTGTGCAATATCCAGTGCCGCATTTCTCGCACTGGAGAGTCCTCCATTCTCTTTGTGAATGACCTGCACTCTCTCATCCTTTTGTGCATAGGAATCACATATCGCACCGGAGCTGTCCGCAGCCCCGTCATCTACCAGTATGATCTCCAGCTTCGTATAGGTCTGTGCAAGAATAGATTCCATACATCTGTCCAGATATTTCTCTACATTATACACAGGCACAATTACCGTTATATAGCCTTGTCTCTCTCTCATCCTTATCTCCATTTCCTCATTTTGGGACTCATTATCTCCCTGTATGTCCACATATCTGCCGTACCTTATTCATTATGACCTGAAACCCTTCTGTCCTGCAATATGCCAGCACGAATATGCTGCTGCATACAGCTGCTGTTACTACGACCTTAAGAATCAGCGTCATCCAGCCTGTCACTACCCAGCCGGAAAAGACATAGGACAGCACAGCAATCACACAGGCAAGCAGACCGATATTCTTCAGGATAGATATATAATATCCTGTTGCCCTGCTGTTAAAATATTCGTGAAAAAGCAGCTTAGGCTCATACCAGAAATACGTACTCAGTCTTGCAATGGCAGACGCAAAAATAATACCTGCAATTCCCATGAATCTGCCAAGAATGACAGATAAGACAATATTTACAATGGCTCCCGCCAGCATCATATATTTGGTCTTCATATACAGTCCTGTCGCATCACGGTAGATCCAGAGAGGCTGCAATGCACAGGAGAAATACGTGTTCACTGTCACTGCAATTACCGTCAGCATGGAGAAGGTATACTCCTTTCCCAGCCATACTGTGATCACATCATTGGCAAGTAACCCAAAGCCTGCTGTAATGATTCCGCAGAAGATAAAGCTTGCAGACTGCATTGCCTGAAAAATCTGCAGTCTTTTCTCCGGGCTGTCCCTGGCTATGACATTTCCAATACTTGCCACCAGAGACGAAAAGATAATCTGCTCGATCAGAAGCATCTTATTACTTAACATGAGATAATTACTGTAAAGACCAACTGCTGCCGTTCCTATGAGCATGGAAATCAGCAGATTATCTGTCGCCGAAAAAAGCGTTCCACTCAATTTATAGATGAACACTGATTTCATATTGTTAAATATGCCCTGCTCTACTTCCTTTTCCACCCTGGTCTGCGTATTGGCATTTCTGATATAAGGATATTCCTTCTGTGTCTGCCAGGATGCAATCGCATTGGTCAGAAACTGTGCCAGCACACCAATTATGATATAAAGCATATAATTAGCTATCAGATAAAGCGCCAGAATCTGCAGTATCGTTCCTTTGTCAGGGTTGCCCTACATACGGATATTGACGATCTTATAATCCCTTCTGGTCTGCAGTCATGAGGGTAGTCTTGTATACAAAAAGATACGAAATTACGATATTAGCCAGCGAGAACAGATAATACCATGTAAGATTGGGAATCTCCTCCTGCGTATTCACAATGTATTTCAGGAAAGGCACACATAGAAGTCCCAGTACAGTAAACCGTAACCGCTATGATATGGTAGACCTTCTTATAAAATGAATCAGCGCTGCAATCCTGTCCTCATGTTTGCTTATGTAGCTATAGCCATAGCCGTTCCAGCCAAGATCAGCCATGGACAGAAGAGACAGCACATCTGTAAATATTCCGTTCAGTCCCAGATACTCTGTCCCCAGAGTATTGATAAATACTGTTCTGGATATAAAGCTTAATATGAGTGTCACAGTCTGATAGAGGAAGCCTGATATCATATTTTTAGCAGACTGCTTCACACGTCCTTCGTTTATCTTCATTATTCTGCCTTTCTGTTCTGCCCTATTTTACGAAATTGAGATTCAGATTGTGATAGATCTCCATCATCATGCGGTATTTCTCCCTGTCCTTGAGTGTCCTTGCTCTCTCCATGGAATCCCTGTGAAGCAGGCCATGTACGCCTCGGCAGAGCCATGCAAGCGGAAGCAGTCCTTCCTTTCCTTCCAGCCACGGATAATATTCCTTCATATACTGTGCTGTCGGGAAATAATAAGTCAGATTGAAGCTCTTCTTCTGCTGTGGTGCATTCTGCTTGCACAGCTGACTCCAGATTCCGTTCTCACTCTTACCGTATATTCCGCAATCTATCATATACCGGAACAGGTTTACATAAAATTTTGAACATTTTCTATTCTCCATCCATATTAGAGCCAGCTCAGACATCTGTCTCTCAAAATTCAGGATTCCGCATTTCTTCAGCTCCTGTTCCACCTGTGTACGGTCTATGCTGTGTCCGTACTTTTGGTTAAATACATAGATATCCACAAGATTTCTGATACCACAGCCATTTTCATAAAAATGCTTGGCCATATGTGAAATCATATACACATAAAAATTCTCCCTGCTAAATTCATAGGTATATTTCTTTCCCTCCGCAGGCACTGCCCTGAACTGATCCTTATAATACATATACTGACTCTTATCTACTGTCTTCTCATAAAGATCCCAGTGCATCTCCAGTGTAAGAAACGGTGCTTTCTGATATATGACATGATGCTTGATTGCCTGAACCTTCACAAATCCGGCTTCTTCCACGATCCTGTCCGTATCAGTGAAGTCATCCTCGTAGATCATAAAATCAATATCACTCATTTCCCGCAGCTCAGGTCTTGGATAAATGTGCTTCATGACAGCACCCTTTAATACCTGATTTCTGATTCCTGCCTCTTCCAGCTTCTCCTGTAGTCTATCTGCTATCTGTACCTGCAGCAGTGTCTTTAATGTACTTGTCTTCAGTGCATTGCGGCAGCTTTGTGCCTGCTCCTGTGTGAGAGGAAGTCTGATCAGTGCACCAAGTATCATGTATGGCATCTGGGCTGAATATGCGATCTGCTCCAGTTCTTCATATGTAATCGTATCCGGTATCGCCTGCGGTGTCCGGTTCTCCAGCTGTGCCCTGATCAGTTCTCCTAAATATCGCATCAGAATGATATCTTTACTATTGTCCATTGCTCTCTCCTGACTGTTCCACATTCTCTGCACTCTCTGCCTGTGACTGTCCTGACCTACATCCGGGGCTTCCTCCTGCGGTAATGCCTCCTCCTGTGGCTGCGCCTCATCCTGCAGCTGTACAGGTGCTTCTATGGCATTCCAGCTGTCCTCGATTTCCGAGATGCTCTACATAATAAAGCATATACTCTGCTCTGTTCTGGAAGAAATCCTGTATACGCTCTGTCTGTGCCCTGATAGAAGCCTGTATTGGGATATGCATAGAATCTTCCATAGCTGCTGGCTGCCATCTTGCCAATCCTTGCAGATATACTGTCCAGCTCTGCTGTTACATTCTCCTCTGTGAAAATCTGCTCTGCCATACGATGCATGGTTTCCTGAAGCTGTTTTCTGAAGGTTTCATTATGTATGAGAGCACGCAGAATCCTGTCTTCTCTGACTGTCGGCATCAGAAAGGAATCTATTGTACTGGTGGCTTTTCCATCTGCCATCAGTGCATTCATGGAGCAGTTGGTCTTGCCAATGATCCATCTCCATCTGCCATCTTCATATTCTCCCTGACCGGTCATAGATGTCTTCCATGCATACGACTCTTCAATGCCATAATCAATATTGGCAATATACATATTGGCACACAGATAATCCAGATAGCTTTGTACATCCATTTGCAGCTGCAGCTGCTCATAGTTACTTTCCAGGCTCATATCATTTGAGGTAATGAACTGAATCAGCCTGTCATATTCATTCAGATAATCATAATTTTCTATGATTCCATCCTTTGCCAGAATGACCTTGTTATCCTCAGGTATCGCATATTTATCCTCAAAATATACTCTGTCCAGCGGCTTTCTTAACATATAGCCGCCCCAGTATTCTCCGTTGATGAAGAGAACGCAGGGAGTAAGCTGTTGTGTACCGACCTGTGTATCCTCTAAAAGATCATTCACCAGATACTCTCTTGCCTTGCTCTCATTATCACGTCTGTTCGTCTGAATCTCCAGTACATTGCTCACATCGTTAAAATAATCACACAATTCTGAACCGGTCCACGCTCCATTGCCATCACCTGTTACATAGAAGGATTTCTGAGGAGATTCCATGCTGTAATCTCTCAGTATGGATAATGCAATATCTCCGCCGTAGCTCTTGCCTTTATTTCCATCAAAGAATTCTATATGCGCCTCTCTCTCCCAGTCCATCTGATAATTCGCCTGAAAAAGTCCATCCTGCCCAGAAGCAAGTGCATCCTCATAATTGCGGCCCTGTACATAGATTCCCTGAAAATAATCAAACAGATTGGCTGCATCTGTTGATAAGGATATGACAGGCAGATCTACCAGATCACTGTTATTGGCGATTCCAATAAAATAAGACTCTGTCTTTTCCTCCAGAATATTGCCCTGTGCATCCACAGCAATTGCCCTGACTACAGTTCCCATCTCTATGCCGGATGGTTTATAGCCATTGTTCACGATATCTGCATAGACATAACCCGAGCCTGAGCGATTCGCTATTTTAACGGGCGCTGTATATTTCTCGGAGGCTGTCGTAGGTGTACTTCCATCTGTTGTATAATAGATATCCACACCGGGCTTATCTGTCATGGTAAGTGTAATCGTATCCGTATAGAAGCCACCCGGCACTGAGAAGGTAAGCCTGTCCTCTGTTTTCAGAGCCTCCTGTGCATTATTCTCCCCGCGGGTAGGCGTCTGATAGCCCATTTCATCATTGCCTGTTCCTATTCTTCCATAGCTTTCCTGAACTGCAAGCTTAGGGAATGTCATGGTGAACAGCTTCTCTTCTCCATTTACCAGAGAAATCACATTATTTTCTTCCTGTCCCAGCTTTACACCGGCTTCCAGTACGACCAGACTTCTGGCCGGAATAGAGAATTCATCCTTGTAAGTCTTGACTAACTCACCATTCACATAAATGGCTGCTTCCTGCATATGGATTTCCTGTTTTCCAGCATTATACAGCTCTAGCCAGCCCTCCTGGTTCACCTCATTACATACCACAAAGCTGCTATTCTTTCCGGATACTGAAGAGCCTGTCTCTCCTGTCTTGGTAATCTCTTCCTGCATCTGGTTCAGCTGTGCCTGTTCTTCCTTCTGATTCTTGCCTGATTGCTTCAACAACAATATCAGCACGATCAGTACCAGTACGCACAATACGATCATTATCACATCTTTTGTTGAAAATCCTTTTCCATCTTTCTTCATGTCTCTATCCACGCCTTTCCTGTACTGTATCCACGCTCTTCGTTGTCTTTCTGTATATATACCGGATAAAAGGAATCACGATACACGCCAGAATGCCGCCCATGATTCCGCCCATCAGATTGGTCACGATATCTGTCACTTCGAAGAATCCTCTGCCTGTCATAAGCTGGGTAATCTCTATCGAAGCGTAAGAAAGCTGTACCCTGTGATCATGATCATTCTTCTCCAGGCCTTATCCTCCCATCTCCATAAGCCCCACAGAAAGCCCCAGGGAACAAAGAAGCACACATTGAGGAATGCATAGAAGAACTGCTGCCTTTCATACCAGTCACCAAACAGATTGCCCATATGCAGATATGCATACATGACACCTCTGCTTCCTGCTTCTCTTCTGAATAATGTGAGCTGTGCACCAAAGCAGGCATAGCCAAGTATCAGTATCAGCAGCAGTTCTCTGCGCCACCCTGTCCTTTTGCCACGAATACCTGCCTGCAGCATACAGCCAATATGTAATATGACAATACATATAACCCACATAAGAAGCAGCTGCTCCACAGATACGCCCCTGCTCTGCTGCCTGATGTAGTGAAATAAGTATTCAAAAAATTTCTGAACGTTAATCGTTATCGCTTCCTTTATAATTCAGGTAATTGTGTATGATTCTTCTGTGCAAGATAATATCCGTAGAACGGAATCTGCTTCTTGAGCTCCCTGTATCTTCTCTTCCTTACCAGCACCTGCACAATATCAAACACCTTCTGGTTCTTATGCAGCAATGCCTTGATCCTGCCCTTGAAGGTACGTGAGGTATCTGCCTTGATTCTCCATTCTCCGGCACATAAATGAACCGCATAATGTCTGCCGGTCACTGTACCGATCTCGAAATATTCCTTCGGGAAAATGACAAAGTCCTTCATATTCTGGAATCTGTTATTCAGAATAAATTCCGGATAATGGTGCAGAATATAATAAGTATAGTAATAATTGCTGGTAGCATAACCGTCTACGACCAGCTTTCCGTCACGCCACTCAAACACCTTGCCGCTTCTGTTCGTGCCAAAGGTCGTATTATCATACATATCCAGCAGTGCTTTGATCAGCGGATTGCCTTTCCTTGCTCCTATGATTGCAGAGCCTACCGAACAGTCAAAGATGAAATTCAGGAAAGCCGGATAATCCAATAGCGGATCAAAGGACTTGCACACCTTGACATCCGTATCCAAATAAATGCCGCCATACTCATATACAGCCTTCAGACGGTAATAATCTCCGATAAATCCAAGCTGCTTCTCTGCATAGGTCTTTCTTACAAATTCATTCTCATCAAATCTGCAGTTGGACTCATCCCAGCGCATCACCTGATATCCCTTTAGAATACTCCAGGTATCAATACAATCCTGCAGATCCTTAGGTATCGGCTTACCGCCAAACCAGCAATAATGAATGATCTTAGGTATCTTGTTCTCCTCTTTTTTCTGCATTTTTACTCTCTCCTAATACTCTCCCCGGTTGATCACCACATCATAGAAGCAGTCCTTCGTCTGGATGGACTCTGCCTCGAATCTGGTGCTTAATTTATGAAATCCTGTTGTCTGCTTCAGCAATGCATATTTATCTTCATCATAAGGCTCTGCTATGTAGGTCGCCAGAATGTGGGAATCTACCTGACTGACGATCGGCATCCTGTTATATTCTTCTTTGTAATATTCTACTGCCATCGTAAGAAACAGCTGTGTCAGGAAATAATCCTTTGCCCTGTCATTCTCCGCCCAATAGGTATACAGTAATTCTCTCAGAAGACATAAAATATTGTTATTGGTGCAGCTCTTGATGAACCAGTTGTTCAGCTCCATGATCTCAGGATTGAATCCGAAATAATAGAAGCTGTACAGAAATAATGGCTGCTTATCTATGAATTCCAGCATTTTCGAATCCGTACACAATACCGTAGCATCTATCCAGTAGCCGCCTTTTTCTATCAGCAGCTCTAACCTTAGCAGATCTGAGAAATGCGCATTCCCTATGATGCCCCTTTGCCATTTGTCCGTGATGTAATCCGGCATATTCACATATTCACCAAGATTATTCCCGTCGATTACAATAATCTTCTTATCCGGGATATTCTTCCTAAGAGACTCCAGACATCTCTTCACCAGAAGCGGCGCCTCCTCTATCCCCTGCAGCCAGCAGAACCATATCGTATCATTGTTTGCTGCCTTGGGCTGTTTCTCCCAGACAGGACTGGCACTGCATCTGTCCATATATTTTCTTCGAAGCTGCTTGTAATACAGCATGCGGTGTTTTTGTGCCACCATTACATTATATAGAAAAGACAGCTTTTTATTCCTGTATTTTGTTTTCATCATGATGTTGTCATATACAGAACCAAGCAGCATATGGTCTTCGATTTTATATTTTACCTTATCCAGCTTACCCATGTTACTTTATGCCTTTCTCTGATCGAAGAATTTACTTCTGGAGCAATACAGCATTTCTATCATGTGATATTGCTTCCTTCTGATCAGATATCGTATGATACGCTTCCTGCCCTTAAGCTCTACATGTGCCAGAGCCTTTTGAAGCTTCTCCTCCTCACATATGCTCTGCAGCAGCTCTTTTTTCCGCTGTGGTGTCAGTTCGCGGTTACAGCTTATCTGCTTCAGGAAGGTATAGGTATGTGTAACATACATCCTCTCGAAGCTGTGTATCTGCGCCTCATTCCTGTCAAATCCTCTGCAATATTCCATTGCTCTGTCGTAGAACAACGTCAGTCCCTCGAAAATATTGTCGTGGAACCGGGTGAGCAGACTTCCTGAGGATCTCAGAAAATATCTGTAATATGCCTTCGGATTAATTGCAATTCTCTCTGCATGGATAAAAACATCCGTTGCAAACAGATTATCCTCATACAGAGAATATCTGGTATCAAAGCATAGTCCATTGTCGCTGATCAGCTTACCTTTGATAAGTTTATTCCACGGTGCATTGAAGAACTCTCTGTCTACTGCCTCACTCACACACTGTGTGAAGAATTCTTCCCTCGTTCCGCTAAATGACACTGGGAATTCATTCACCTTCTCTTCCTTGCAGTCCACATTGAAATACCAGAAGCCAAACAACACCACATCTGCCCCGCTTGTGATTGCCACGTCAACATTATCCTGTATCACCTCCGGGGTAACTTCATCATCTGCATCAAAGAAGATCAGGTATTCTCCTGTCGCTGCCTTAATTCCCGTATTTCTTGCAGCACTCACACCACCGTTTTCCTTATGAATCACCCGGAATCTGTCATCTTCCGTGGCTGTCTCATCCAGAATGATTCCCGTCTGGTCAGTGCTTCCATCATCCACATAGATTACTTCCAGATTGGCATATGTCTGCATTTGCAGCTTTATTATGCTGTTCCTTATGTACTTTTCCCCATTATAAACAGGAATAATGATACTCACCCTTGGTTGCATTCTCTATCTCCACTTATTTACTCTTGACCTGATGTATTTTGAACCAGAATCTGCCTCTGCACTCCTGCCGTCTTCCATATACTGACACAGATACAGTGCAAAAATAATATACAGATACTTCAATGTCTGCAGGGAATCTACCCAGAACAGATTTACCGCATAACAGCCTGCTCCTACCAACAAAATCTTATACACCGCTTTACCATCCATGATGCATTTCTTTATCATTCCGCCCAGATGGAAAAGCAGGAAGAACACATACGTAACTAATCCCGGATAGGCATACCTTACATATTCCGCAATATAGAAGTTATCAATAGATTCAATATATGAGCCATTGATTTCCGAGGTAAAGGATCTCTTTCGTCCGATTCCCAGTATGGGATTGAGCCATTTTACCTGAAAAATATATTTCAGCTGGTCACGGTAGTTCGAGCTGCTGCTCAATGCCTCCGTATTACCACCAAACAGAACCGAATACTGCGTTCCCAGTATAGAATCCAGAATACTTGCAAACTGTAACAGGATATACTGCGCAATGCCCGTTCTGTAGAATACGACCAGAAATGCTGTGATTCCGGCTACAAGCACGATTCCGGCCAGTATACATTTCTTCTTATTGGTTCCTGAGGACAGTATAAAAAGCAGCAATGTCTCTACAAGGAACACACTAAGCGTCGAACGGGAGCCTGTCAGGAATACATTGATCAGAAGCAACAGAAACAATATCGGCCTGCACAACAGATTGACTTCGTTCTTCCTGTAATCAAAGCAGGAAAGCGGTGCCACAGCGACCAGCAAAAGCCCATAGCCAAGGGAATGGGTACAGGAGCTCATGATCCTGTAATTACCTGACCTGATAAATCTTCCTGTATAGATGCCCTTTATTGTCTCCAGATAGGAGAAGGGTGAACGCCCCATTGCATATTCCACGACTCCAAGTATCGTCATCAGATAAAGGAAGCCCAACAGATACCGGACAGTCTTCTCCACGCCGAGCACATTATGGATCACATAGATCAGCAGATAAAAGGACAGTATTTCAAGAAACGGATTCAGAAAAGCATTGATATCAGCCCTCAGTACCATGGTGTAGAGCAGTACGAACATATATGGCAGCAGCAATCCAGCGTCTGGAATGCGAATCAGATGCAAAGGCAACCTTGCGTTCATCATCATAGATGATCATGAACAGCACCAGTATCAGCATCATTCTAAGCAGTGTAAAATCAAATAACGGCGTAGGAAGTCCGAAATACTGAGGCATGACAAAAAGACTGAACAGGAAGAAAACGACTGTCTTTTCAAATATCTTTTCCTCTCTTGCAGGCTTTATATATTTACTTGTCCGTACTGCGCTCTCTTGTGTCATGGGACATCTCCTTTAATTTCTTACCGCCATCATCAGCTCCACGGGAATCGCTCTGCATTTGTGATAGCATTCCCGATAAAACAGTGTCAGTGGTACAATATTCCATAATTTCTTATTTCGGAGCAGTTCTATCCGAAGTCTGGTCGCTTTGATGTTTTTCTCCAGCAGTGCAAGCTGTGACTTAGAAAGACCATTCTCTCTGGCATATTTCAGTGTAGCCATATGACTGTCCTGCAGATCTGTCAGGTATTTCAGCCTCTTCGTAATATCTCTTACCTTACGCATGGTCACGTTATTGGAATGAAGTCTTCTTCTGAGTGTGTAGGAATGATACATATACAGACCATCCATGCACAGCGCGAGCTTCCATACGAATTCATCATGTGCCCAGCCCTTATACCAGTAAGGCATTGCCCTCTCCAGCAATTGTCTGCGCATACACATGGTACAGCCCTGACAGCCTATGAATATATTTGCCGGTGTAAACTGCATTTTCTCCAGAGACTCATCGTTCCGGATCATCTTCTGTTCCCAGCCCGGTACTGACGGCGCATCCTTGGCACTGACGAAGGAATCGAACTCAGAGCCAAGAAGCAGCATATCAGGATGAGCCTCCATCAGGCCGATCATTCTCTCTGCTCTGTCTGCTATCCAGATATCATCCTGATCGCAGAAAAATACATAATCTCCGTTGGTCAGTCCCACTGCCTTCATGAAATTCGATGCATAACCTAAGTTCTCCTGATTCACCTCGACAGACCAGCTGCTCTCCAGCCCATGCTCTCTGATGTAGTGGCATATTACCTCTACTGTATCGTCCGAAGAGCCATCATCACAGATCCGCACCTCATCCACAGGCATCGTCTGAATCCGTATGGATTCCAGCTGTTCTTCTATGTACTGCGCTCCATTATAGGTTGCCATTGCTACAGATATTTTCATTCCATCAGCCTTTCATTATCTTTCCAAGGATTCTTCCTATGCACCTGCTGTTATGACGGTTTACAATCTTAATGTAACTTCCTGTTTTTCCATGGAAATATGGGTTCTTCTTATAAAACGGGAAGTTCTCATGAATAAAAGCGAACGTCTTATCCAGCAGCTTCGTCTCCAGCTCCTTATCCGTCACTCTTCCGATACGGCTTAGAGAGCTGCATAGACAGATCTTAACGCAGAAGTATTCAAGCTCAGCAGCATATTCCTCATAAAAGCCATTTCCCCGGTAAAAGTCCAGAATATTCTGTAACACCTGAAATATATTCCCGACCTTTCTGCTCTTATTCGCATTCATGGTAGAGGTCTCTCTCAGGAAATAATATACACAAGCTCTGTCCAGATAAGAAGCTTTCTTCACATAAGGTATCGTCTTGATATAAAAGGCAGTGTCTTCGTATATCAGCCCCTCTGGAAAATCCACACCATTATGCAATAGTATCTCTCTTCGATATAATTTATTCCAAGGCGATACCTGAGGATCAATCAGCATATCCTTCTGCCCTGTATATTCCCGGATACGGCCTCTGGTCTTCAGCTCCCTGATGTCATCTTTTGTCTCCTGCAGATAGTGGTAGTTACATTCCACCATGTCACAGTCCTTCTCTTTTGCAAGCTCATACATCTGTCGGAACATGTCTGCATCTACATAATCATCCGAATCAGCGAAGCCTACATATTCTCCATGGCTTCTGCGTATCCCCATATTCCTTGCTGTTGCCTGGCCTCCATTCACTTTATGGAATACCCTGACCCTGGAATCCTTCTGTTCATACTCTCCCAGAATGGCCGGTGAATCATCCGTAGAGCCATCATTCACTGCTATGATCTCTATGTCCTCCAGAGTCTGCCCTGTAAGGGCATCCATGCAGCGTCTTAGATACGCTGATGTATTATAAACCGGTACTATGATACTTACCTTTGGCATATTCTCTAATCCTTCTTATATTCTTTTCCATATAATTTATAATTATAGTCCGGTGACTTCTGGGAGATTCCATTGTATATGAAACCACAGATATCAGCATCCAGACTCTCCAGTCTGCGCACGATCATTTCGATTCTCTCGATTCTGGTCAGATTCTCTCTGATGACCAGTACATATGTGGTTGCGACCTGTGCCAGACAGAGTGCATCCGATACGATACCAAGGGACGGGAAATCCACGAAAATGGCATCATATTCCTTCTGGCTGTCCTGCAATAACTGATACCATCTCTCACTTACCAGCAATTCAGAAGGATTGGGCGGCATAGTACCGGAAGGTATGATATCCAGATTCTTCTCAAAGGCAATCTTGGCAGGCTTATCCGCAATCTCAGCCAGATATTCACTCAATCCGTCCGTGTCATTCCATTGAGCATCCTGCAGAAATTCCTTCATACTGCTGTTTCTCATATCCGCATCAATGAGAAGTACCTTCTTATTCATCTGCGCATAGGAAACTGCCATATTGAACGCACTCGTCGTCTTACCCTCATGACAATCTGCACTTGTTACCGCATAGATTGGGCATTTCTCACCCTTCTTTGTAAAAAGCAGACCTACCCTGATATTACTGTAGGCTTCCTTTAACCCGAAGCTGTTGTCCTGATCGAGACGCACACTGACCGCTTCCTTCTTGTCCTTGTCCTGCTGCTGTGGCACTTCTCCCAGAATAGGAATCGTGAACATATCTTCTATCTCATACTTACGTCTGATCGTCGTATTCAATAATCCCTTGATGACGCACCAGGCTGCTACGATTGCAAATCCTAGCACAGCACCAATCAGCGCATACATCAGAACACTTGTCGAGGTATACGGTTCTGTTGGCAGCTCAGCCGCATCCAGCACCTCGATACCACCTGATTTTACGATACTGATGATCTCATCCGGTGCCAGATCACCGATCGCATTAGCGATATTCATGGCATTCACCGGATTCTGATCCAGAACGCTTACCTTGAACACTGCGGTATTAGAGACTGCGGCAGCCGTGATTCTCTTCTGCAGAGCTCCACGGTATACTGCTCAAGCCCTGTGTAATCAATGATCTCATTTAAGAATGTCGCACTGTTGAGGATCTGCATATAGCTCAGCAGGCGCCTGCGTGATATCCGGAGCTGCTCAGATTCACTCCCGTATCCGTCACATAACCGGATTGCTGTATACGTAGAAGCTGATCTGTGCACGATATGTAGATGTCTGTATCAGTGTTGCATAGCCACCTGTCAGAACCGCACCGATCAGGGCTGCCAGAAGCATGTACAGGAATTTAGACTTGATAATCCATATCAGCTTCTCCAGATGGAAGTTGTTAATGATTGTTTTGAACATAGCAATACCTCTTAATTCTTTCTTAAATATTCGTCGATGATACCGACTATTTTTTCTCTTTGCGAAACATACTTTTCAAAGTGATGTGTTCTGCTCTCTTCTATTTTCTCCAGCAGATCATCCTCTTCTCCACAGCACAGTACATAATTTTTAACAGAAAAAGCATATGCGATCTCCAGTTGATGGTCATCGATATGCTCTCTGTATTTAGCAAGCCGGGGATAGACTATAACCGGCTTGTTGGAATTTATTGCACGAATAATAGAGCCCACACCACTGTGAGCAATCACAATGTCTGCCGCCTCTATCATTTCGTCAAATTCAGTTTTATTCAAAAAATCAATATACTCATATCGCTTTGGTAAATAATCAGAGTATCCTATCTGTGCTATAACCTTGTCTGTAATCTGTCCTTGCTCTATATATTTATCCAGCTGCTTCAATAATCTGTTTAATTGAAATTTCTGTGTTCCCAATGTCACAAAAATCATATTCAGCTCTCTCCAAACTACTATTAACTCTCTCTACTCTCTCAACCAGGAATTAAAATATTCCTCCACCGTATACAGCATTGGGGACTGCATCCAGTAGTTCTCTCCATTGCACGATATATAAATCTGCAACTGCTTTCATCAATTTACCCGTCATAGAGCTGCCATCTACACGGGCAAATGATTCAATATAGATTACTTTCTTCTTTCTGAGCTTGCCAATTACGCAGATTGGAAATGTTGCCAGAGCTCCTGTTGAAATAATACAATCAGGATCCTCTTTCTTCATGATTGTGTCTGCATGCATCCATAATTGCAGGAAATGGAAAAGAAATCCCTTCTCTTTTCTGTTAATCTGCTTCACATAATATACTTTTTCACAGAAATTAAGCTCCTCAAAACTGCCGCTTTCCGTAAATAAAAAACAGTCATACCCATCCCTGATCTCGCGAAGCCTGGATATCTCCTCCAGATGTCCGCCTGATGATGCAGCAAAACATACCTTTTTGATCATATTCAATTTTCTCCTCTCAATAACTCTCTCTCTTTTTAAAACCGTACTCTGTTTCTTTTGTTTTTATTGCTCTCTCTATTTTAGTTTACAGTTTATCACAGACTGTACCAGAATTACAAATACATATTTAATATTTTATTCATAAATTTTTTAGTCACTTTTACTAATTTCTTCCGGTTATCACTTTTCTTAAGCCAGCAAGCTTCCATTTTCAAATTTACTACAGTATAATAAATACAGCAGTGCTTAGTCTGCATTTTTGAAAGGTATGGTAATTAATATGAATAAATACAAACCGATATTTAAGAATTATCAGCTCACCAAATTTTTACAGATAGGCTTTTCCCTGATTCTATTGGTCTTGGATATATTACTTATGGTCCTATATCCTGATTACCGTAATAAATTATCAGAGAATCCTCTATATTTCATTCCCCAGCTGATCGTCATCCTTTTCATTATTGGTAATCTTCTGTTTCTGGTTGTGGATCTCACAGCCTTCGGGAAAGCGGTACAGGAAAGGGATACGCTCAAGCATGCAGCTTATGTGGATGAACTCACCGGTATGCCAAACCGTCTCAGCTGCGATCTTGTATTTCAGATGTATGGCGGGGAATCTGCGAAAATTGACCATGTTGCATGTGCACTGATTACAATCAGTAATTTATCTGCCACAAATATAGCCCTTGGCAGGGATGCGGGAGACCAGATCCTGATTGATTTCTGCAATATTCTGGAAGAAGTTGGTGACGATTATGGATTTGTCGGAAGAAATGGCGGTAATGAGTTCTTACTGGTCATTGAAAATTGCACAAGGAAACATATGGAATCCTTCTTCAAACAACTGGATACACGTTTGAAACGGTATAACGTACTTGCACTGAACAATCCGATAGAAATCAATTACAAGTATGTCCTCAATGATGACCTGCATGCTGACCGTTTCTCCGCAATTATCACGGCAGCCTATAACCAGTTACATAATGCAGATTTCTAAAACAAATCCCCCTGTTGATGTGGACAAAGCCCATCAAACAGGGGACTTTTATACCTTTGCGTGGATTCCCGCTCCAGCAGTTCTGCTTCATAGGTAATGTGCTGGTGGTCCTTCTTCCCGGCTATAATATCAAATAATAGCTTGACCGTAGCCTTGGCAATCTCTTCTACCGGCTGTCTGATCGTCGTAAGGCTCGGAGATATGTATCCTGACACCTCAATGCCATCATACCCGGCCACTGAAACATCCTGTGGCACCTGTCTGCCTGACTCAAGCAGTGCCCTGACAGAACCAATAGCAATGGAATCTGATACTGCATACAAAGCCGTGAAATCCACTCCGGATTCCATTAACCGCTTCGTTGTACGATATCCATTCTCCATAGAAAAATGTCCGATTCCATTTTCCGTCTGGATGACCAGCGCCGGATCAGGCTGTATGCCATGCTTCTTCAAAGAATCTATATATCCTTCCAGACGCAGCTGGCCGATACTCTTCTCGTATGGCTCTGCCACAACAATTGCGATTCTTCTATGCCCCAGACTGATCAGGTAGTCTACCATCTTCATACTTTCCTTATAGTCGTC
>SCPN01000934.1_pt1 | contig 23711 bp, 32 predicted proteins | sample 6106831 | NCBI WGS metagenome assembly SCPN01 (sample SAMN10720447, study PRJNA508395) | human gut metagenome | isolation source: Participant 1, 0 month
TGCTCTGCATAGGCAACCGGCACGCCAAAAATAAAACCTCTGGATTCCGGACCTACTACTACATCATAATCTACATCCTTTAACATATTGCGGATGCTGTCTACTGCCAGATGCAGGCCATCTGCATCCTGAAGAATGGTGGTTACATCCCTGAAAATAATTCCCGGCTCCGGAAAATCCGGTATACTTCTTACATATTCTTCCAGCTTTTTCATATCTATATCCTCGTTTCTTTAAAATTTATTGCATATATTTTGTTTTTTAACAATTACTATCATTATACTTATTTCTATGAGTACTGTAAACCCCATGTGCTCCAGGAATTCTTATTCCCATCTCCCCAAAAATATGGTAATATGTTTTTGGTATTTTGGAATATATTCAACTATTGAGAGGCTTAACTTATGACTGGCTTAGGTACGATCGTAAATATGGCCGCTATCCTTATAGGAAGCGGCATTGGACTTTGTTAAAAACAGGATCCTCAGGCATTTTGGGCTTACGATTTCCAGTGCTGTAGGCCTTTGTGTCATCTTTGTAGGTATTACAGGTGTCATTAAAGGACTGATGAATGTATCCGGCACTACCTTTGAAACGAAAGACACTCTGGTAGTAGTTATCTGCATGGCAACAGGAGCTGCCATCGGAGAATGTCTGGATCTGGAACAGAGAATGGAAAACCTGGGAGACTGGGTCAAATCCAAACTGCCCGGTGGTTCTTCCTCTTCTAATTTCACAGAAGCCTTTGTCAGCACTTCTCTTGTTTTCTGTATCGGTGCCATGGCCATCGTTGGATCTATTGAAGACGGCTTAAACCACGATTACACCATGCTCTTTACAAAAGCAGTAATGGACGGCGTGCTTTCTATTGTTTTTGCAGCATCTTTAGGCATAGGCTTACGTTTTCCATATTTCCTGGGTATTTACGAGAGTATTGCTCTTGAGTCTGGTAAAACCATATCTTACAGACCTGATGATCAGGCGCCTTTCCTGCATTGGTTCTATCCTTATCTTCGCCCTTGGTTTAAATCTGACGATCGGCACAAAGATCAAGATCGCAAATATGCTTCCGGCTGTATTTCTGCCGGTTATTGTATGTCTGCTTGGATTTTAATCAGATCAGGGAACTCCCTGCTTCTATTGCGCAAAGCAATAAACAATGGGTAGTGAATTGCTATGAATACGATTGTGAAAGGACATTATCATGTTAAAAGAGGAAAGACAGACCTGGATCTTAAATAAACTTCATACCTCCGGAAAAGTAGTGGTTAGCCATCTGGCCGGAGAATTAAAGGTTTCTGAAGACACCATACGCCGCGACCTTTTGGATCTGGATCAGAAAGGACAGTTAAAAAGAGTTTTTGGCGGTGCGATCCCTTTAGAGAAACCAGTCATCAATTTTTTTGACCGAGAAACGGCTGATATAGCCTTAAAACAGCAACTTGCCATGCGGGCCCTGGAATTTTTAGAGCCTGACCAGTTAGTTGCCATTGACGGCAGCAGCACCAATCTCCAGTTTGCCAAAAACATTCCTGATAACCTGAAATTGACCGTCGCGCAACTTGGTTGGCATGCCCGTATGTATGTTCCAAAAGAACAGATACGGGTCATTATCTTAGGAGGTGACCTGTTAAAAGATTCCATGACCACAGTAGGGGAAGTAGCCGCTGCACAGGCTGCCGGATACCACCCGGATCTGTGTTTCATGGGTGTCTATGCCATCCATCCGGAATACGGCATGACCATCCCTTATCCGGAAGAAGTCAGCATCAAACGCCAGCTGATCCGCTCTTCCAGCCGCGTGATCGCACTGGTAAATCCTATAAAGCTGAACACGGTATCACGGTATCAGGTTTGTGGGATCGAAGATTTTACCACCCTGATCACAGACGGAAATGTGTCTCAGGAAATGGCCTCCCGCTATAAAAACCGGGGACTTGATTTTCTGTAGAATTTAAGCCGCCCTTCCGGGCGGCTTTTTATGTATTATGTGATCTCAGAATCTTTTTATCTGATCTCCCTATGATTTTTATTCTCCGAAACAGCCTTGTAATCAGCCTGGAATTTAGCGATTCCCTGATCAGTTAAAGGATGCTTGGTCATCTGATCTAATACCTTATATGGAACAGTTGCAATATCTGCACCAGCCTTTGCACAGTCGATTACATGGATCGGGTTGCGGATACTTGCTGCGATGATCTCAGTTTCGATATTATGCATCTGGAAAATCTCGGTAATATCATAGATCAGATCAATACCTGGCATGGAGATATCATCCAGACGTCCTAAAGAATGGAGATACATAGGTAGCGCCTGCTCTTGCTGCTAACAGTGCCTGTGCTGCAGAGAAGATCAGTGTTACATTTGTCTTAACACCTTCTGCATGAAGAACTTTAACTGCCTTTAAGCCTTCTACAGTCATAGGGATCTTTACAACCATGTTTGGATGGATCTTAGCGATCTCACGGCCTTCTGCGATCATTCCTTCTGCAGTTACAGTGGTTGCCTTAACCTCGCCGCTGATCGGTCCATCAACAATAGAGGTGATCTCTTTAATTACTTCTTTAAAATCACGGCCTTCTTTTGCGATCAAAGATGGGTTAGTGGTAACTCCACAGATAATTCCCATATCATTTGCCTTGCGGATGTCTTCTACATTTGCTGTGTCAATAAAAAACTTCATGAAATAGTCCTCCTCTTACATTCCCCTGGTAACAGCTTCTTATTTTTTCTGTTCCCCATTCATTTTATACGTTATAGTTCAGTCTTGCAGCTTCACAGGGCTGAACTGTAACTTTTATACTTGTATTATAGCGCAGGTCATGCACATGTCAAGCAATTTTCCGCATTATTCCACTGTTTTTTGCAGAATAACCGCAAAATAGCGCATTGTAAATCTGCATGTCACGCATAAAACAGCAAAATAAAAGAGTCCAGCCTGCGGACTCTTCTAAATTCAGAATTACTGTTTTTTTTACATAATACGCACATTTTTAAGCGCACCTGTTTTACAGAACTGGGTCCATTCACATACATTTACTGCATGGTCCCCAATACGCTCTAAATATTTGGCGATCATCAGCAGATCGATCCCCTGATCTGCATGGGATGGAGAAGATTTTAATAATTCCACCACATCTGTCTTCACCTGATTAAATAATGCGTCTACCTCGTCATCTCTGCGGATAATCTCCTCTGCCTCGTCCACATCCTGCTTAATAAAGGTCTCTACTGCATCATGGACCATTTTCTGGGCTGACGCCGCCATAGCTGGAAGATGCTGTACAATGTGGTATGCATGATCACTTTTAATCCGCAGGATCAACTCTGCAATATCTGATGCATGATCTCCAATACGTTCCAAATCTGTTACAACCTTAAGGGCAGTAGAAATCTGGCGCAGATCCCTTGCTACCGGCTGCTGGCGCAGGATCAGGGACAGACACCGTGATTCAATGGCACGTTCCATGTCATTTACATTCCTGTCCCCTTTAATAACATCCTCTGCCATAGTATAATTCTGGTCCTCAAAGGCTACAAACGTCTGCTCAATGGCCTTTTCTACCATCATTGCCATATCGCGCAGACATTTATTTAACTCCTCTAATTCATGTTCATAAGTAATGCGCATCCCGACACACTCCTTTTTCGTTGTTTTTCATTCCATCAGCCGAAACGTCCTGTAATATAATCTTCTGTCCGTTTATCTTTTGGCATGGTAAATAATTCATCAGTTGCTGCATATTCTACTACTTCTCCTACCAGGAAAAATGCTGTATAGTCTGCAATACGAGTCGCCTGCTGCATATTGTGGGTAACAATGGCAACTGTATATTTACTCTTCAGATCATCCATTAAGTCCTCGATCTTTAAAGTAGAAATCGGATCAAGGGCAGATGTAGGCTCATCCATTAACAGCACTTCCGGTTCTACTGCCAGTGCTCTTGCGATGCACAGACGCTGCTGCTGTCCACCTGAAAGTCCAAGGGCAGACTTCTTTAATCGGTCAGAAACCTCATCCCATAACGCTGCTCCCTTTAAGCTGCGCTCTACGATCTCATCCAGCTGAGCTTTATTCTTAATTCCGTGGATTCTTGGACCATAGGCCACATTGTCGTAAATACTCATTGGAAATGGGTTTGGCTGCTGGAATACCATTCCCACCTTTTTGCGAAGAAGGGTTGTATCCACCTGGGGATCATAAATATCTTCTCCGTCAAGTAAGACTGTTCCATCGATCTTTACATTTGGAACCAGGTCGTTCATACGGTTTAATGTTTTCAAATAGGTGGATTTTCCGCATCCGGATGGTCCAATAAACGCTGTGATCTTATTTTCGTAAAGATCCAGGTTGATATTTTTCAGTGCGTGATTTTCCCCATAATACAGATTCAGATTCTGTGTGGAGATCTTTACTTTATTTTCCATATATATGTGTTTCCCTTTCACATTCCTTAAACTTGTATTTCATAAACTTACATTCGAGTATCCATTTTTACCGTGTCTCTACGTTAAATCTGTGAGAAAGGTATTTTGCCAAAGCGTTAATAGCCAGTACGATCACTAAAAGAACAACTGCCACGCCGAAGGCTTCATTATATTTTGCCTTCTGCATAAACAGATACAGCTGGATCGTCAGCGTACCACCGGATTCAAGCACTTTGCCAAACAGGTTCTTTGGCAGGTAATAACCGCTTCCTGCAGTAAACAGCAGTGCTGCAGACTCACCTACGATACGGCCGATAGCCAGGATAACACCTGTAAGAATGCCCGGCATGGCACTTGGCAGCAGGATCGTGCGGATCATATACCACTTGGTTGCACCAATTCCCAGTGCACCGTGACGGTAACTGTCCGGAACGGTTTTTAAGGCTTCCTGGGTGGTTCTGGTGATCAATGGCAGAATCATTAAAGTAAGTGTCAGGGAACCGGTAAGAATAGAATATCCCAGTCCCAGTGTATTTCCAAAAAATACCATTCCAAAAAGTCCAAATATAATAGAAGGGATGCCGGAAAGTGTTTCCGTTGTAAAAACGATCAGTCTGACGATCTTTCCCGGTTTTGCATATTCATTTAAATAAACTGCAGAACCTACGCCAATAGGTGTTGCGATCAAAAGGGTGATCACTACAATATAAAGAGTATTAATAATATTTCCAAGGATACCAAATGTTCCTTTGGTTGCGCTGGAAACTGTGCTTAAAAAGGACCAGGTCACATGTGGAACACCTCTTACAAAGGTATATCCCAGGATTCCTATGAGAAGGAGCATGGAGATACTGGCACAGCCATAAATAATACCTGTTAAGATCACATCTGTACTGCGGATACGTTTTCCATAAATGCTTTCCCGTATAATGGAATCTTCATGAATGCGGATCGCTGCTTCGCCTGTCATTTTGTTTTCTCTCCCTTCTTAAGAATGCCGTTTAAACTGATATTGATGATCATGATAAATGCAAATAATACAAGTCCTATGGTAAATAATACTTCTCTGTGCAGTCCGGATGCATATCCCATTTCTGCTACAATCGCAGTGGTCAGGAAACGGACGGAATTAAATGGAAGCGGGAAGTTTACAGAACTTCCGGATACCAGTGTAATAGCCATTGCCTCACCGATGGCTCTTCCTGTTCCCAGAACAACTGCTGTGATGATGCCGGACTTTGCAGCCGGAAGGATCACCTGGAAAATAGTCTGGATCTTTGTAGCACCTAATGCAAGGGAGGCGCTTTTTAAATGAGCAGGAACAGCTCTCAAAGCTGATTCGCTGATATTAATAACCGTTGGCAGGATCATCAGCGCCAGTACCAGTACAGCAGAGATCAGGTTTGCACCACCTGTATACTGATGGGTGGATGACCCCTTAAATATAGTCAGTTCCATTTTGTACATCAGAGGATTTAAGATCAGGATCCCTAACAGACCGTAAATAACAGATGGGATGCCTGCTAACAGTTCTACTGCCGGACGGACTATATTGGCTAATCTTTTTGGCGCTACCTCTGCCAGGAAAACTGCTGTCATCACACCTACCGGCACGCCAATGAGGATTGCCAGAAATGTTCCCACAATGGAAGTAAGGATAACATAAAGGATACCAAAGCTTGGTGTTGCAGCAGCCGGCTGCCATAAAGTACCGAAAAGGATATCCAGGATGCCTACTTTAAACAGTGCCGGTGTACCGCTGAATATCATATATAATGTAATGGAAGCAACAGCCAGAACAGCGAAAAAGCCGCATGCAGTGAAGATCACTTCTGCAGCTCTTTCTACTGTGGACTTGCTGCCATGATGGGAACGGACGGAAAATGTTTCCTGTGTCATTGCAGACAGTCTCCTTTCATTTCGAATGATCAACCGATCAATTATTTATCAGCTGTGATCAAGCCTACAGATTTTACAAGTTCAGAGCCTTCGTCAGAGTAGATAAAGTCAAACAGTGCCTTTACAAGATCGTTCTGTTCACTGATCTCACCCTTGGTAGCCATTACGAATGGACGGCTTAAGAAGTACTTTCCTGCTTTAATGTTCTCTTCTGTTGGCTCAGCACCGTCTAATTTTACTGCCTTTACTGTGTCATCTAATACATCCAGGGAAACATATCCAATGGAACCTGGGGTAGATGCTACTTTCGCCATAACTGCACCGGTACTGTCTAATTCATTGCTGTACTTGCATGCATCTTCCAGCTTTAACAGTTCCTCAAAAGCACCTCTTGTACCAGAACCTGCCTCACGTCCTACTACTACGATAGGAGCATCATTTCCGCCTACATCTTTCCAGTTGGTTACAGAGCCGTCATAAATGCTGGTCAGCTGATCCTTTGTCAGATCTTCTACTGTGTTTGCAGGATCAACTACAACTGCGATACCGTCGATTGCTACGATATTTTCTGTAACACCGTTTGCTTTTTCTTCATCCTTTAAGTTTCTGGAAGAGTTTCCGATGTCTGCTGTTCCATTGGTAACTGCCTCGATACCTGCGCCGGAACCTACGAACTCAGCGGTTACTGTTACCTTTGGATACTTCTCCATAAATGCTTCGCTTATTGCATTTGCCAACTTCTCCATAGAAGTGGAACCTACCATGCTGATAGAACCACTTAAATCTGCATCCTCGCAGCCTGTGCTCTGTTGCACCGCTTCGGTAGCCGCTTCCGTTTCTTTCTTCTGCCTTTTTCTCTGCTGCAGTTGTTGCTGCTGTATTAGAATTTCCACAGCCTGCAAGCATACCTGCTGCCATTACTGCTGAACCGATTACTGCCATTACTTTCATTCCATTTTTTTTCATAATTGTTTTTCCTCCATTTTTGTACCGTTTTCGTGTTTGCATCCATTTTGCAGTACTTGTATTTTTATTTGTTGTTTTCTTGTTCTTACATTGTGGAGTATACAAAAGTTTTACAGTTGCTGAAAGCAAGGTATGGTATAGGTTTTGTAAAGTTTAAGTAAATCACAGAAAGAAAAATCACTCAGACACTGCTCTGTATAAGCCGTATCTGAGTGATTCTATCATTGATCTTTATAAGCTGAGATCAACTTGTCTTTATAAAATTATTTCCACATTTAGGACAATGGATCTGAATCCTTCCACGTCCCCTTGGAACACGCACTTTCTGTTTACAATTCGGGCAGCGGTAAATATGGTACTTTCTTCTTTCCTGAAAACGGAATTTCCATTTTTTCCACCATTCTGATACATAAAACTGCCGTCTTAAAAAAGCCTCATTTTCCTGATAACGTTTATTGATGTTCTTTGAAAACATTCTTGCATACAGGACAATGAGCACGATCCATTCCAGTGCCCACAAGATCCTGGAAGGCAATGCTGCCGGGATCAGGAAATTCATAATGATCAGTACTAAAAGCACTCCGGACAAAAAACGGCCAAACTGGTCCATTCCGTATCGCCCGATCATAAAGTGCTGAAACTGCATTCTCAGTTTGTTTAAATAATCACGCATAATCTTTTATTTTCTCCTCTATATTTTAAGCTGTAATATACATTTTTCAGGCAATGTATAATATGCCCGCATCCATTCATTATACATGATATCCTTTTAAACTTCCACTGACAGTTTTAAAGAAATGCCCAATAAAAGTTACAGTTCAGCCTTATGAATATTTAGGGTTAAAAGTACGTTGAAAACTTGTTTTCATAAGTGCTTTTGGCGCTAAAGCTTCATAAGGCAGACGCCCAAAGCTTCTTGTCCGCTACAAGCGGGCAAGAAGATGCAAGGCTGAACTGTAACCAATAAAAATCCCCCATACTGCAAAATGCAAAAACAGCTCCCGAAGCTTTATCTCTGCTTCGAAAGCTGTTTTCTATATACTATCTATATAGGAAGGAGAATGTCGTAATGATACTATATTATCTCATATGCTTGTCTGCATAATCCATGTACTGATCCCAGTCATAATCATCCATGTTGTGCTCACCGGTCTTGTGATGATGTCCGATGCAGCCTTCATGCAATGGCTGTTCTGGTAAAGACATAGTATCCTGCTGTAAGCCCTTCTTGCCGAACAGCTCATATACAGGAGATGCCTGTAAGATTCCTTCAAACTCAGATTCCGGATCTGCCCATCCATCGTTAGTCTTGGTAGAAGTATAAACCAGTCTTGGAGCCAGTGACATGCTCCCCCCACTTAGCTAACGCTTGAAGTGGGGGCTTCTCGTTCGATTGCCCGATAGGGCAAAGCATAAGCGAGCTATCCCCGTGTGTCCCACGGTTCTGTTGGAATCTTATTTGTATTTTCCCATTTGAGAAATATCAGGAAATTTTTCTTTCTGCATCCATCTCATTTCCTGCCATTCGCAGTCCTTCCCTACAGATATTTACAGCCGCATTTTCATCACGATTCATCCGGTTTCCACATTCACAATCATAAATGCGATCATCCAGTTTCAGATCTTTCTTGATTTTTCCGCAACAACTACAGCGTTTTGAACTGGGATACCATGGATCGATACGAATCAGTTTCTTACCGGCACGTTCCAGCTTATAAGAAAGATAGTTCGTAAACATTCCCCAGCCATTATCATGAACGCTTTTCCCAAATCGTGAATCCTGACTCATTTCTTTCATATTCAACGATTCGATGCACACAAGATCATAGAAATTGGTTATCTTTCTGGATTCTTTATGCAGAAAATCTTTTCGCTGATGTGCGATATGAGTATGGATCCTTGCCACTTTTTTGCTGTTTTTATAACGGCTGCTTCCTTTTCACAGTGACTCAGCCTGCGCTGCTCTCTTGCAAGTTTTTCTGGGCTTTTCGGAAAAGCGTGGATAGTCTGCGTGATACCCATTGGAATCTACATACAATTCTTTCATAGAAAAGTCCAGTCCAAGGATTGTTTTTACCGTCTGATTTTTAGGAATCGGTTCTTCGCAGCAATACAATAAAGAAACATAATACCGCCCATCAGCTTCCTGGCTGATCGTAGCACCTTTTAACTGACCGCTTCATTTATCGTTCTATGTTGTTTTATACGAACCAATCCTGCTTTGAAGTTTTAATTTTCCATTCTGCAGAGAAATATTTCCATTCACGCAGTTTGTTGTATAGCTTTTACCGGATTCTTCTTTGATTTGAATCTCGGAAAACCAACAGAAGCATCACGAAAAAATTTTATAAGCTGTCTGCAAATGCAGCTGTGCATTGCACAGTGCAACTGTCTACTTCCTTTAGCCAGGGAAATTCTGGCTTATATTTTGCAGGTAACCTGTAATGTTTTTCCTGTCTTCTCGTAATATTCTTTCTTTTCCGCAAGCATACGGTTATATACAAAACGAACGCACCCAAACGTCCTTGCAAACAATTCTTTTGTGCTTTATCGGGTAAATCCGAAAACGGTACACGATGTTCACTTTTACCCTCTCCCTGTGTTTCAATGTACTGACGGATGACCTCAATTGGGGCACCTCCAGCACTCAGCAGACAAAAGCTCTGGCTCCAGAACATTTCCTTCCATAGCTTTTTCCGGACCTCCGGATACTCTTTCTTGAGCAATCGGCGCTTGCACTTTTGTATGCATTAATGAACTTACTAAGTTCCGATTTCGGATGAGCACGGAACATAATGTGCACATGATCCCGATCATGATTCCATTCTTCCAGTGTAATGTGATAATTGGAAGCAATATACTCAAAAATCTCTTTGCACGATCTGAAATGGGATCTGTTAATACCTTTTTCGGTATTTTACAACCAGAATCAAATGATAATACAACAAAAATACTGAATGCGCATTACTATCTAATTTTCTCACAGCTATCAGCCTTCCTTTTATTATCGACTGATCATATTATACCATGCAAACATCTGTTTGTCTATGTTTTGCAGAACATTTGTTCTTATTTGTTCAGCAGACAGAAATGTGCAATATTCCAACATGCCAGTTATTGCATAATTTACAAAAAAAAGCGGGCAATTCATCTCACCACCTGTAGAGGATGGGAGAATTCTTGCAGTATGTTGTTAAAGCTACCAGAAATGCTGATCAAATGGCATATTATCTTCGTTGTCGATGTATTTCTGGTAATTCTTTGCAAACCAGAATGGGAAGCGATCCAGGATCTGGACGGATGCTTTCACCAGATTTTCCTCTAAATCGCATCACCGCTGTTTCCGGAGCAAGCTGCTAATCGCCATTGCAAAACGCTCATCCTGAGCGCCGCACCATAATGCAGTCTTGCCGCCTCTGGAATGTCCTACAACTGCAACCTTCTTCTCATCGATCATCGGATCTGTCTCAAAGTATCCTAAACTTTCTCAAAAGCCTGTTGTCCGGCTGCTGCAAAATAGTCTGCTCTTTTGGGGATCAGGGCGATTTTGCAGCAGTCCGTTCTGTGAATGATCAAAATGTCATAAAAATGTGCCGGGGCATCGTATGTAAACTCTGCCCGCAGCGCATTGAATCAGTCTGCTATCTCATAAGCGGTCCTGGGATTAGGAATACATACAGGTCTCTTGCCACTGTTGTTTTGAATGATGAGAAAAATAAATAAACTTAGAATCAAAACAGCAGCTTCTGTTGAGAAGCTGCTGTAAACGAATTATTTTATACTTTATAATTGGCCAGAACGTTGGAATGATTGGACATCCGATTGCTTATTCGATCCAGATACCATCCGTTGTCGGTCCAAAGCCTTCTACCTTTACTCCGTCACTTGCAGTGAAAGCACCTCTGATCCGGTAGTAGTAGCCTTTTTTCTGATTTTTAAATGTTACATTGATAATAGGATCTTCTATTCCATCTGGATATTCTTCTAATGTATATTCGAAATCTACAGAATCAACCCGCTGCCATTTTTCTAAATCTTCATCATATCGATCCAGATAAAGAGATACATACATTTCCGTTACCGGTTTAGCTAAATAGGCATAAGCCGAGGCACCAATATCTCCATTTCCTTTATCTTTTATAATAACGTCTGCTGATATAAAAACCTCTTCGCATAGGATTTTTCGTGCACCCTGACTATAAGATACTGATTTATCACATAACTTTGATTCTTGATTTATAGAAGTATAATCCAGTGATGGCACAGCAGCAAAAGCAGTCGCTGTAAATACATTCATTGCCATTAAAACGCCAATCGCCAATCGCATTATTTTTTTCATATAATCTCCGATCTTTTACAAATGAATTTTTTTCAATATCTCCTCAAACTCCTTCTTTGGTAATTCTCCTGCAAGATAATAATATACTCCATTATAAGCGAAGTATGCTTCATATCTTTTTTCACCACTCTCTATATTTTCACCATGAAATTGGATGTTCGTATGTAATCCTCGATTCCATACTTCATAATCTTCTTTTGAATCAGAGGAATGAGTCAGTGATGCCTTTGTCTCCGACTTTGCCAAAGCAAATATTACTCCGCCATCTTTATAAACATACTGCAACTTTCCATATTCATCACTCAGTATTACCTTATCAAAATACATTTCGTCTGGTATATATCCTAATTTTAGTGTTTGCACTCCTAGTTCTTGTGCCACTTTTTCATAAGCTTCTTCCGCGCTTCTAACAATCAGAACATTAGAATCATTATTATACACAACTCCATTACCAGCACTTCTTCCATCCCGATAAAAATAAGATTTCGTCCCCATTGCTACAAAACATCCGCCAACTGGTCAAAATCAATGCCAACTGCAAATATTTTATTTACACGGCGTTTATGAGGTTTTGAAGCCGGAACAGGCTCTGGGATCAGTTCTCGTCTCAGCCTGGATCCTGTTCCAGATGCGGTCAAATTCATCAGCTGGAGGCGGATTTAAGGGCAGACTGCGAGTATCTTTTTCTGCCTGTTCAAAACTTCTTAAAATTTCTCTCATTTCCAAGTCCAGTTTTCCTGCTTTTCCCACTTTACATAACCCTTCACTGTCACAATACTAAAAAGTCTCTTCGGTTTTAGTTGACTTTTCACAGTTAATGCTTACTATATTAGTAGACGTTTTTCCTTCAGGAGGTTTTTATGAAAAAAATCATTTTAACCGGCGGCGGTACTGCCGGTCATGTTACTCCCAATCTTGCACTTCTCCCTTCTTTAAAGAAGGCAGGTTATGAAATCCGCTATATCGGTTCTTATCAGGGCATCGAACGTAAGTTGATCGAAGGCGCCGGAATTCCCTATGACATATCCTCCGGCAAACTGCGCCGATAACTTTGATCTGACAGAGAATTTTTCTGATCCATTCCGTGTGGCAAAGGGCTATTTTGAGGCACTTCACCTTATGAAGCGTTATAAACCAGATGTTGTATTTTCCAAGGGTGGTTTTGTTGCTGTACCAGTTGTTCTGGCTGCAAAACACTATAAGATCCCTGTTATCATCCATGAGTCGGATATGACTCCTGGTCTGGCCAACAAGATCTGTATCCCATCTGCGCAAAGGTGTGCTGCAACTTTCCTGAGACCCTTAAATATCTTCCCAAAGACAAGGCAGTCCTCACAGGTTCTCCTATCCGCGCAGAGCTTTTGGAAAGCGACCGCAGCGCTGGCTTGGCCTATGCTCATTTAAACGAAGAAAAACCTGTTCTTTTGATCATCGGCGGAAGCCTTGGATCTGTTGCTGTCAACACCGCTGTACGAAAGATCCTGCCGCAGCTTTTAAACACATTTCAGGTAATACATATCTGCGGAAAAGGCAATCTGGACGAAAGCCTGATCGGTACGGGATATGTACAGTATGAATATGTGGATGCGCCTTTAAAGCATCTGTTTGCAGCTGCTGATGTGGTCATCTCCCGCGCCGGAGCCAATTCCATCTGCGAACTTCTGGCACTTCGCGTTTCTCCACCTTCGATCCCGCTTTCTGTCACGCCGCAGCCGCGGCGACCAGATCTTAAACGCTGATTCCTTTGCTCATCAGGGATTCAGCAAAGTCTTAAAAGAAGAAGACCTTTCTGATGAAACTTTAAGTACTGCTGTTTTTGACCTTCACAAAAACAGGGAAACTTATATAAACACTATGGAAAAGAGCAGTCTCAGCAATGCGGTAGAAACCATTACCGGCTTAATCGAGTCCTGCGTTTCCCATTCGTAAACTACACCTTAGATTCCCGCTTGTTATCCTAAACAAGCTTCCCTTGAGGGTGAAGGCTTGTCCGTTCTTATGGCCAGTCTTCCCGTCCCAAAAGAGATTCTATGTACTTTCTGATACGGCTGACCCGTGAATAGCAGGCTTTTTCTGAAATCGAAAGCTGATCGCATACTTCACTGGTTGGCCGTCCTTCTATTAATTTTAGTGTAGCAACCTTCTGCCAGTTTTCCGGCATCCGGTCCATTTCCTCCAGGATCGCCTTACACCGCTCTTTTCCGGAGAAGATGTCAATCAGCCCGGGCTGACTTTCCTGCATTCTGTATTCTTCTGCAGCAAATACTTCTCCTTCCAGATCTTCACAGCTTCTTCTTTGTCTCTGCCTGTGATAATCCATGCAGCGGCATTTAAGGATCCTTCCAAGTAAAATTTTCTTTCCTGTCTCTGACTGTTCCAGGGAATAATCATATCTTGATAGGAAACAATGTGTCCTGAATGATATCGTCGATATCATTTGCCGGTATATCGTAAGCATAAGCCAGACGTCTTAACGTATCCTGATAGGTCAGATACATTTCCTCAAAACGGGCCTTTGCCTCTTCATCCATCCGTTTGATCATAAATGATTACAGACAACCTTTGATCTTCTCTGCTGCTTCCGTCAATTCTTCTGCCGTTGCTGTACCTGGTACCTGGCGTTACATTTCTTAGGACCGCCTTTCATAACGGGGATCACATGCATATGGAAATGCATAACAGTCTGTCCTGTCTTTCATTATTCTGGAACTAGATTAAACTGGCGTTTCATCCTTTTCTTTTCATAGTACTCCTATCTTCGCTCCCAGTGGAAGTACCTTTGCTGCTGTTTCTTTATCCAGCTCGCATACATCAGCAAAGTGTTTTTTAGGCAGGATCAGTGCATGTCCCTTTGATGCCGGCCCCAGATCCAGGATCACGCGGAAGTCCTCATCCTCATAAACGGTCGTTGAAGGAATCACCCCCCTTGAAATCTTACAAAAAATACAATTGTCTTCTGCCATTTCTAATTCCTCCTCTTCTGTGTCGATAAGCGCTTTTCTTGTTTATAATACTAACATAATTTTTTTCTATTGTTAAGCGTATTTCTGCAATATTTCCAGGAAATCGTCCCCTCACGGTGTTCTGTTTTTGTCACCTCCTGCCGCATTTTGACGATCCCTATTTCCAGAAATACTTTTCTTCAGCGATCTGCACCTCATCTCCTTCTTTTAATATGGTTTCCTCGTTAGCCGCCAGCAGCCTTCCGTTTACTTTTGTCCCATTTGTGGAATTTAAATCTGTAAGAAAATAGTCCCCGCTCTTTTCTGTGATCCGTACATGAAACCGGCTGACTGTAGGTTTATCCAGGATATAATCTGCTAATCCCCCATGTTTTCCGATTACAAAAGGTACATATTCCACAGAAATATCCTTATTTTCCGGCAATGCAGACACAAGTGTATGACCTGGTTCTTCTTTTGCTGTAAGAAGTATCGTCTGAAATTCTTCCACTGTTTTTGTCTTTTCTGCACTCTGCCATCCTTCTGCTGCAGCAACTGACCCCGGTCTTATTCTGTGCTCGGTTTCTTTATAACTATAGATATCATCTATTTTTTCCTGTTTTTCCGGCTCCTCATAAAAAATCCGCCATGGATCTTCCTCCTCCGTTTCTGCAGGCTTAAACTTTTTATTTTTCCCTGTTTTTTCAAGGATAAAATGACTTAAAATAATAATGACTCGCCAAAATACCTCCTGCACCGCCCGTAAATCCAGAACGCAGTCAGCACATCTGCTCCATACAAAACCATAAATTCCATTCAAAAGGCGTGGCCAAAAAACACCACAATACAATCAGTTTTTTTATCAGCCGCCAGCCGTTGCTTTCAGAAAATGTCTCTGGTGTCTCCGATGGTTCTTTCATTTCTGTTTTTTCTGTTTCATTATGTCTTTCTTCATTGTCCCATTCCCGGATATTCCCATATCTTTCCCTGAAATCCTGACTTGCCGTTTCTGTTTTTACTGTTCTGATATCCTTTTCATTTTCTTCTGCATCCCTTTGCTCCGGCATCTTTTCTGCCAGTATCCCCATCAGATCCTCCAGACTATAATTATCCTTCATGCAAGCCTGGTATAATCCATAGGTAAGGACCACGCACTCCCGGTCCTTATGATCAATATGTTTCATCAAATACTGTATAAACAGAGAAAGTTGGCTGTTAAATTCCTCCTTTCCGCCTGGTATCACACAAAGTCCGATTTTGAATCCTTCCGGGTCCACATAAATCAGCTCCGGATCCAGAAGGATCCCTCCATCGCCTAAAAGATATGCTTCCATCCGGTCCAACGTTTCATAAAGCTTAAGGAAAAGCTTCTTACCTGCCCTTCATCTGCAGGCTGACTTTCAAACAGCCGACTGACTGGCTGACGGGAAGTAATATCATAACAATACACCGGGCTTCCATCTGTATATTTGATCTTCATCCTTAAAAGCCCAGGAATCTGATTTTTAGCCAGCATTCCTGTTTCATAGCTTTCCGCCGTTTCCTCACGTTCCATTTTCACCGTCATATAGCTGCGCTTCATTTCACGCATATATTCAATTTTCATCTGTCTCCCCCGGCTATCAGAGTAATTTTCCGCAAAAATGTCTCCGGCCGGAATACTGTCATTTCTATCTGCTTTCCCCAGTTTTCTCCATTGGCTCTTCCTGTTTTTTTTTCTCCTTTTTCCTGTATGGAGATCCCAAACGTTGTAAAGCGCAGCCGTAAACCTCTATGTTCTTTAAAAAACTGCTCCACATCCCGTACATTTATTTTCTTTTCATGGCAGCATTTTTCCACCGCCTCATGAAGCACCATAGCAGATACTGTCTCATCATGGATCCTTCCCGCATTTCCTATCAATGCTGCCAGAGAAAACAAGATCACTGCCATAACACAGACCGCCTCTACGGTAATGCTTCCCTGTTTTCTCATAAAAGCAGCACCCCCAGTCCTACTGGAAACATAAACGGCAGCAGCGGAAGCCTTGTCCCCGCACTTTTTCCCCGTCCTCCTGTCAGAAGGCATACTGCCACCGGGAAACACAAAAACAGACCTCCGGCAAACAGAACCATATTTTTCCAGAATCCCAAAAACACACCTGAAACAAGGAAAAACCAGCCATCACCTCTGCCCATTGCCTCTTCAGTAGCCGCTGAAAGTCCCAAAAGAAGCAGTCCAGGCAGCAGATCAAGGAACAATTCCAGGCTTAAGATCACCATAACCCCCATTATCTCTTCCCCGCTCTTTCCAGCTTCCTCGCAGACCATCTGCTGCAGCCTGTAAAGGATCTGTACTGCCCGAAACATCAGTCCCATCATTCCCCAGATGTAAAAAGTAGATGCCCGGATACTTTTCTTTCTCATATCCTGCCAGGCAGCAGAAATTAAAAATAATAAAAATCCTATGCGAAAACCTGCCTCTATATACAACGAAACACCCACGTTTTCTTCTCCTTTTTCCGCCAAAATATCGTCTACTGACTGCAATAAGAACAGGCACCCAGATATTCTGCCTGGTCTAACGGTACTTCCTGCACATAAGCACTGAGAGAAGTACAGTCTTCCCTTGTATGATAGCTTTCCCCATAAGGAAGTACATAAACATACCCGCTGTTTCCACTGCTTTTGCAGGAAGCGCAGGGCTTATATTTTTTTCCTTCCTGACTGCGAAGCCCTGATAAATCCTCTGTTCGTACCTGTTTTAAATCATGAAACAGATAATGGCAGTTTCTCTGTCTGTGATACCGGGTAGAAGACTTTCCTATATACACCATAACTTCTTCTTTTTCCCCGATCTGCGCATTTTTCCTTCCTCTTCCCCCGTCTGCACCTGTCCAGAGCCTGCGGCTGCACACTGTTTTTACCGGTATGCTGTTAATACCAAACATGGAAAATGGAAGGGGCATTTTATAATGCATTACAATCTGTATTTTTTCATCCTCTGTTATCCTTGTTCCATAAAAATCCAGATCCTGCACCCATTTTTCCGGTATTTTCTCTTTTACCGCTGCTGCAGCATAAACAGCTGTAGCCTTTTTCAGGATCCTGTCATCCGTTCCATTCTCTGCCCTGCTGACATCCCCTTCATTTTCGTTTCCATTTTCATATAAATAAGCCACATAGGCATACTGGCTGATCTCTTCTCCCACTGCTTCCGCCACAGCCTGGATCTGCCTTTGCCGGTCCATCATCACCATAGGCATAAGCAATGTTACACAGAAAAATATCATCAGGGGAAAGCAAAGCGCTGCTTCTAATGTAAGACTTCCCTTTAAGGAGACCCATGATAATGCTCTTTTTCCGGATTCTTTTTTCTTTTTTAAATAGATTTGAACTTTACATATTTGTACTTGGAGAGGTGCACAAATTTTTTTTAAATATCTGGGATTGGAGTGTCGTGTTAGAGATTTTGAATAAAAACAACTCCGAAAAAAGAGCATCATCACAGGCCCCCTTTCAAGGTTTGGAAAGATAACTTCCACTGACAGAAAAGCGGATTTCTCTTGAAGTTTTCCACGGTCCGGCTGAAAAAAATACAGGTTTTCCACAAAATCCGATTTCTGCATCCACCATACACACGCATTTTTCCATCAGAAAATCCGGCTGTTCTTTTCTTATGTTCATCTGCATCATATCCATCATCCGAAAAAGCGGTTCCTTTCCATAGCTGACAAATAAAAACAGTCTGAGATATCCCGTCAGATCCAGTCCTTTTTTGCTTTCTGTTCCGTTGTCCCCCAGATCAGGCAATTTTCCCTCTGCGCCAATTTGCAGCACTCCTTCCAGACTCAAACTCCAGTCAGAAGCAGCCTTTATGAGAGGCACTTTTCCTCCATTAAGCAGACACCGCACATCCACCAAAGCCTCTGCCAGAGCCCAGATCCCCATTACAAAGAATGTCACCACCGCAGTTAAAGGAAGAAGCCCTATCCCTCCAGTAATAGCTGCCGCAAGAGTCTCTGCCTCCTGCCGTTTTCGGCCATCTGACAATATATGGACCAGATTCAATCCCTGTCTCACAGAGATCATCCTTAAAACAGATGTTTCCAGATTTTCCCGGTCTGTTTTCCTTCCGTACAGGATATATTCCATCTCATAAATACCACCCTTTTCCATCTGTTTTTGAAAATGGGGAAAATAGCGGATTCCATACTCAGCCATCAGCAAACGATCCACAAGACCTGATGTCCCTGTAAAATGCTCTTCTCCTTTTCCTGAAAACGCAGATGGCGCTTGCGACAGTTTTGGCTTTCCATCCGATATCTCACTGCCTTCCGGCAATACAAGCTTCAGGATTCCTTTTCCTGTCATAGCTTTGATCCGCTCCAGCCATCCTTCTTTTTCTTTGTCTTTTACTCCAAAGGAAATACCTAAAGACAGAACCGGATATCCAGCCATATGTCTGGCCACTGGCTCCCACAGTTCTTCTTCATCCAGCTCATCCTCTTCATCTGAAGGCGTCCAGTTATCAATATACTGGATCACATCCTCTGCTTCTTCTATAAGCTGTTCCATAAAGCGGATATTTTCCTGACTTTTTCTGTAAGGCTTTTGGATCTGCCCTCTTCGCTCTCCATCCTGGGAAATATAAGTTTCATAAGAACGGATCTGATCATCTATCATCTGCCTGGAAGTACCTTCAAGATCATCTTCCGCTAAAAGTCTCTCTGCTTTCTTTTAATGCTTTTTCCAGACGATCCGCCTGTTTTTCAGGACTTTACCATGTCAGGAGGAACTGCCTTAAGGTTTTGATCACGTTTTTACACTTTTTGATCATTCCTCACCATTTTAGATGTTCAAGACATTCTGCTCCATCCTCCCAGTTTTTTCTCTGCTGTTCCAACTCTCCATTCAGCTTTTCAATGGCTTTCTCTAAAGCAACTGCCTCTTTGCCATGTTCTTCATAAAGATCCGATACACGGCTCACACTGGATGCATTTTTTATTCCTTCTAAGGCTTCTTTTGCTTCTGTCTCAGTCATGGCATCCCACAGAACCCCCACAAGGCCGTATTTCATGTAATCCAGTATTTCCCGCTCCATACAGCTTCCTTTTCCCTCTGTAAGCGCCGCCAGATCTACTGCTGCTGCATCTTCCACTTTTAAAGGATACCAGTTTTCTGCCTGCATATATGGTTCTAAAAAGCCTTTTAACTCCTCTTCTAAAAGTGCCTTGCTGTCCGCCTCCAGCCCCAGGATGCGATACTTCTGCCACAGTTTTCTGTGATACTGGGACATCAGGGAATCCATTGACGAATCCACTGCCATACGCAGATACAGCCGTTCTCCTGCTGTACGGGCTGATTCTGCCATGACCAGGAGAAGTGTCATAAGCATTACCAGGATCATTGCAAGAAAGACTGTCACTTCTCCCTTTTTATCGGGATTTCTATGCGAAAACATTCTTCTGTTAATAAACTTCTTTGGTTTTTGTATTGATCTGCTTAAAGATATTTTCAAGCAGCGTATTGATCTGTTTCTTGAATACAATGGCCAATCCTATAAGGATAACCAGGATCAGCACCAGCTCTATCACCCCCACACCTGTTTCTTCCGCCATAAATTCTTTTAAAATATAATTTTTGCTTTCTTCTCTCATTTCATCATCCTCCTTTTTATCCAAATGCAGTCCAGGCTGGAACCATGATCATCACCATAACCACTCCCAAGAGCAAAAACAAAGGGATCAGCAACTTTGTTCCTGCTTTTTCACCCATACGCCGGGCCTGGTGCTTGCGCTGTTCAAAAGCATCTGCCATTTCCAGTCTTAAAGTCTCCCTTAAATTTTTTGAACCATTTTTCCGGTTCTGCTCTAATAACCCGGAAAGCTTCATATACTGCTGCAGACCGCACCGGGTACCAAACTCTGCAAAAGCCTTTGTCTCTGAAATCCCGCTTTTTAACTGGCTGCTTGTAATGTACATTTCCTCATATACATAATGCTTTTCACTGCGCCCTTCTTTTACTGCTCTCTTGTAATCCTCTGCGATCTTATCCCAGGCCGTGCGTATACTCATTCCCGCTCCTAAAAAGATGATCAGCCGGGAAAGCATTTCCGAATAATCCATCAAAAGCTGGTTCTTCCGGTCTTCTTGTGCCCTTTTGCAGTCACTTTTTTCCTTCAGGCTTACCAATACCGCAGCTGCCGCGCCTAAAAAGCACATCTGTATAAATACAGGCCGTCCCGGTATATGATAAGAAATACTTTTCCCTTTATATTCCGACGGCAGTGTAAATGTCTGTGATTCCTTTTGTGCCTCTTCCTCCTGTTTCACCAGACCGGAAAACGCCCTTATTTCCTGCTCTTTTTCTGTATACACTGCCGGTTTTACAGTCACAAAAAGAGAATATTCTTCCGGCCAGTTTCCATCACTCATCCTGACTGTGAGACCGATCTTTTTTTGCACCAAACCGGTCTCAGAATCTTCTTCCAGTTTTTCTGTATGCAATATTCCATCGTTTTCCAGTATCTCCGGTTCTGCTGACTGCCAGCTTAAGGCGATCCCGTACTCCGGCCACTGGGCAATAAGATCCAGATCTGTTCTCACATCTTCCAGTGAGAGATTTTCTCCCCGGATCTGTTCCGGAATCTGTTCCAGAATTTCTTCATAAAGGCTGTATGCTTCTTCTTTTGTATTCTGTTTCGGATAGATGCGCAGCTCCAGCGGGACTTCTCCGCCTTTCTCCAAAAGCCCCTTTACATACAATTTCTGGTCTTTGTAACTGTCCTCTGCTTCCGGTCTTTCAAGCACATTTCCCTCTTTGATCACAGGATCCATATCCTGAACGATCCATGCCACAGCCCCAAGAACAACACTGATGCCCATACAAAGCAGCTGTTTTTTCCACTTCTTTATCTTTTCTTTCATTTTTCCCTGCCCGCTTTCTATATAGGAATATCCAGTATCCTTTTGGCAAGATAAACTGCTCCCATATACACACCCAGGCAGATTGTCATACAGATCCTCCCCAGCCAAGTCTGATACATACTCTGGAAAAAGCCCGGAGATGTAAAGTCAATGTAAAGGATAATGCCAAAAGGAATACCGTTCATGATCTTCTGCTCAAATACTCTGGCAGCTGTCATGGTATGGATCTCCTCCTGAACCTGTATCTTATCCCGAATGATCCCCGCCGTCTGGCTAATGATATCTGTCAGCTCTCCACCGCTTCTTTTTGCAGCTGCAAAAACCTGGGCAAACTGGTCCACATCCTGTATCCCGCTGCGTCTTCCCATATCTGCCAATAAAATCTCTGCCGGACGGTTCAGACGTATCCCCGCTGCAATATCAGCAAATTCCCTCGTTATCATTCCCTCCGGGCCATACAGAACTTCCAGTTCCTTTACGCTCATGAAAAAGCTGTTTTCCAAAGAATACCCGGCACTTAAAAAAGAAGACAATACCAGTATCCCTTCTTTAAACTGAAGGGTCAGCTGACGGATCCGCTCTTTTTTCAGGTCTTTTTTCTTATAAATGGGATAATAAAAAACTGCAGGCAGAAACAGAAAAAATGCAGCCAGATTTCGGTAAAAGGTATAAGCACAAAGCCCGTTTACCGCTATTCCTATGGTCAAAAAACGCAGCCATTCCTTTCCTGAAAGCCGGTACTTTCTATAATCAGGAGGTCTTGCCAGCTTGACCCCTTCTTGTGTTTCATCCCCCTTGGTCCATCTCTCAGCCCCAGGCATCTGCAAGCTTGTCCTTTGCTTTAAGCTCCCCGCATTTTTTAAGTTTCTTTTCTTTCCTGTCATAGGAAAAAAGGACTTCCTGCTCCACTTTTCCATTTTTATATCCCCCTATTTCCACGATAGACAACACTTTTCTGCTCCCATCCTTTAATCTTCCCAGATGGACCATAATATCCAGCGCTGAGGCGATCTGGCTTCGAATGGCATCTAAAGGCAGTTCTGCTCCCATAAGCACCATGGTCTCCAGTCTTGAAAGCATATCCTGGGGGCTGTTTCCATGCCCCGTAGATAAAGAACCTGGATGTCCTGTATTCATAGCCTGAAGCATATCCAGTGCTTCCCCGCCTCTTACCTCTCCAACAATAATACGGGTGGGATTCATACGCAAAGATGCCTTGATCAGCTGACTGATGGTTATCTCTCCCTCGCCTTCCGTATTCGCATTTCTGGTCTCCATCCGCACCAGATTGGGAACATGACAGATCTGCAGTTCTGCTGAATCTTCAATAGTGATCACCCGCTCCTGCTCCGGGATAAAAGAAGAAAGTGCATTTAAAAACGTTGTTTTTCCTGAGTTTGTACCGCCGCTGACGAAAATGTTATACCTTGCTTCTACCAGTTTTTCTAAAAAATCTGCCGCTTCCTCTGTGATCGCCTGAAAACGGATCAGTTTTTCTATGGTAATGGGTTCCGGAAACTTACGAATAGTCACCACAGGACCATCAAGAGCCACCGGCGGCAGTACAATATGCACACGGGAACCATCTTCCAGCCTGGCATCTGCAATAGGACTGGATACATTTACAATACGGTTCACCTTTCCTACGATCTGCTGGATAATATCCTCTAACTGCTCTGTTTTCTCAAACCTGCGGTGCCATAAGATCATTTCCCCTTTCTTTTCTATAAAGATCTTTCCCGCTCCGTTGATCATGATCTCTGTCACTTCTTTATCATCTAAAAGTTCCTGAAGAATATCCAGACGGCGGAAGCTGTCATACAGGCTGTTTCGCAGCCATAACCGTTCCTTTAGAGGCAGATAAGTCTCTCTTCCTTTCTGCCGGATCGCACGATCGATCTGGTCATACAGCTGTTCATCTTCCAGATAGATCTGGTCTTGCAGCTGTCCCATTACATTTTTTCTCAATTCTCCACGGATTCCTTCTCTTCTTCCGGCAAAGGGCGCCTGCTCTTCCTTCATCCTTCATAGCCTCCTTCCAGAAGTTTTCTCACAAAATCCCCCATCTCACCCCAGACCAGCTGTTCCACCTGGTTTCCGCCCCAAACAGTCCTTCTTCCTGCAGGCAAACGCAGTTTCTGTATCTTTTGCCGGATTCCCCGGTCATCAGCCTCTTTTAAATAATCCTCAAAATCTTCCAGTTTTGCCGCTGATACCCGATCCTCCAGC
>SCPN01000842.1_pt1 | contig 23619 bp, 19 predicted proteins | sample 6106831 | NCBI WGS metagenome assembly SCPN01 (sample SAMN10720447, study PRJNA508395) | human gut metagenome | isolation source: Participant 1, 0 month
TTTGGGGAACACAGTGACTGGGCAAGTCTTCATAGAGTTATGAATTCTGCAATTGTGCCGGGACATGCAATAGTTACGGGAGTTGAACAGGGAATTTACGCAACTGTTTCAATGGCAGATAAATTTATAGTTGAAAGCGAACTTGCAAGCTTTAAAAATGAATCATTTGAGTGTGAGATGGATTCAAAAAAGCTTAGAGAAACAGCACAGGAAGGTGGATTTTTTTCGTATGTTGCAGGAGTCGCATCTTATGTTATAGACCATTACAGGGTAAAAGGATTAAGAATTCATATCGACGAGATGGATCTTCCTATTAAGAGCGGTCTTTCTTCAAGTGCGGCTATATGTGTTCTTGTTGCGAGAGCTTTCAATGAAATGTATGAACTTCAGTTAAACACAATGGGGGAAATGAATATAGCATTTTACGGAGAACAGAGAACACCATCAAGATGCGGAAGACTTGACCAGGCATGTGCATTCGGCGTTATGCCTGTAAATATGACATTTGACGGAAACGAAGTTTTTGTTGACAAGATAAAAGTAAAGAAACCGTTATACTGGGTATTTTCGGAGCTTAACGGAAGCAAGGATACGGTAAAAATTCTTCTGACTTAAACAAATGTTATCCTTTTGCCGAGACAGAAATCGAAAAGAACGTGCAAAAGGCATTGGGAATCGAAAATGAAAAGCTCATAGCAAAAGCAACCAAAGCTATCGAGAGCGGAGATGCAAAGCAGGTTGGGTCATTGATGGTTGAGGCACAAAATATGTTTGACAGTATGGTTGCTCCGGCTTCTCCCAAAGAACTTGCTGCACCTCAGCTTCACAAGGTACTTAATGACGAAAATATAAAGAAATACACATATGGTGCAAAAGGTGTCGGCTCACAGGGCGATGGTTCTGTCCAGTTCTTGGCAAAAGATGAGCAGTCACAGGCCGAATTGATAAAATATATCAAAGACGAATATAACATGGATGGCTTTACATTGACACTCAAGCCTGAGAAGAAGGTAAGAAAAGCCATAATTCCTGTTGCGGGCTTCGGTACAAGACTTTATCCTGAGACGAGAGCGATAAAGAAAGAATTTTTCCCGATTATTGATAAAGATGGTTATGTAAAGCCTGTGATTATGAATCTTTTGGAACAGTTAGAGGCATCAGGAATAGAAGAGATATGTCTTGTGATAGGAGAAGAAGAACAGTCACAGTATGATGCATTTTTCAGTCCTCTTTCTCAGGAGCATATCAGCAAGCTGTCAGAAGAAAAACGTGCATATGAGGAGAAGATTCTTGAGATTGGCAAGAAAATAACATATGTATATCAGAAAGAGCGTAAAGGATTTGGACATGCTGTATATCAGTGTCGTGAATTTGCTGGCAATGAACCGGTTCTGCTTCTTTTAGGGGATATGATATATCAGTCATTTGAAGAGCGAACATGCAGCCTTCAGCTTATCGAGGCATATGAGGAGAAGTGCGGGAAAACAATGATTTCTATGCAGGACGTTCCGCTTGAGAAAGTTTCCCGTTATGGTATTATGTGTGGAAAATGGGAAAACAGCAATGAGAATCTTCTTAAAATAACACAGATGGTAGAAAAACCGGATGTCAATTATGCAAAAGATTGTCTGAGAGTAAAGACGAAGAATGATGGGGATAAGTATTATTGTGCATATGGTCAGTATATTCTTACTCCTGAAGTGTTTGAAGTTCTTGAGTACAATATTGACAATAATATTACAACAAAGGGAGAAATCCAGCTCACAGACGCATTGGATAAGGTGAGAGAAACATCGGGAATCATGGGCTTTGTATTTAACGGCAAAGTATTTGATGTCGGAACGCCTGAGATGTATCGTGATACAATTATGAATTACGGAATGTAATAAAATAAGATATGAGGGATGTTATTAGGAGGAAGTTATGGCATTTGCTTCAACAGGTTTTTTGATTTTCCTTCTTGTGGGAGTAATCGTATATTACCTGATACCAAAAAAATTTCAATGGATTTGGCTTTTGATTTTAAGCTATTATTTTTATATGTGTTCGGGTGTAAAAACGCTAGGGTTGATTATTACGACGACAATAACAACATTTTTGGGCGGAATATGGCTTGAAGATATTACATTAAAAAGAGACGAATGGCTTAAAGAACATAAAGCGGACATGTCTTCAGAAGAAAAAAAGGCATATAAGGCGAAGACGAAAAAATACAAAAGGCTCATTCTTGCATTGATTCTTGTAATTAACTTCGGAATCCTTGCAGTTATAAAATACTACGGATTTACGGTAGACAACATAAACGCGTTGCTGTCAGGTGTATTTCATATGAATGTCGGGCTTAAAAGATTTGATTTTCTTTTGCCGCTCGGAATATCATTTTATACATTCCAGTCAATGGGTTACATTATTGATATGTACCAGGGAAAATATAAGGCTGACAGGAATTTGTTTAAGTTCGCACTGTTTGTCTCATATTTTCCGCAGATACTTCAGGGACCTATCGGAAGATACAACCGTCTTGCACATCAGTTTTTTGAGAAGCATGAATTTGACTTGGTAAGAATCCAGCACGGTTTACAGCTTATGGCGTGGGGATTTTTCAAGAAAATGGTACTTGCAGACAGAGCCGCACTTATTGTTGAAGAAGTATTCAGATATGTTCATCTTTACCACGGATTTACCGTGTTGTTCGGTGTTTTGGCATATACATTGCAACTGTATGCCGATTTCTCGGGCGGAATGGATATTGTAATGGGTGCGTCCGAAATGTTTGGCGTAAAGCTCGACCAGAATTTCAAACAGCCGTTTTTCTCAAATTCAATATCGGATTTCTGGCACCGTTGGCATATAACACTCGGAACATGGATGAAAGATTATATATTCTATCCGTTTTCACTGTCAGCGCAATGAACAAATTCGGTAAATTCACGAAAAATTTTTGGAAATACAGTGGGAAGATGTCTTCCTATATGCCTTGCGAACCTGCTTATCTTCTTTATAGTAGGTGTATGGCACGGTGCACAGTGGAAGTATATAGCATATGGTTTTTATAACGGATTTCTGATTGCCGCAAGCAATTTATTTGAGCCGTTATATCCTAAGATATTTAAGGCTCTTCATATTAACAATGAAGGTCGTGCATGGAAACTTGTACGCATATTAAGGACATTTGTGCTTGTTGTTATAAGCTTTTATTTTGATGTCTGTGAAAGCCTTTATGCAGCATTATATATGATGAGAAGCACGGTTACGGGATTTACTTTCAAGACATTTACCGATGGTTCATTGCTTAAATTAGGAGTGGACTATTATGGGATGTGCATTATATTTGTTGGATGTGTAATATGGTTTATAGTAAGCCTGTTAAAAGAAAAAGGAATAGATATAAGAGAAGCACTTGACAGAAAACCATGGATTGTAAGATGGGCTGTATATGGTGCATTGATTGTAGCAATACCGGTATTTGGAAAGGTAAGTAATACGATAGGAGGCTTTATGTATGCACAGTTCTGATGACAAAAAGAAGAAATTTTTTGCATGGATGAGAGTAGTTTTATTTATGCTTTGTCTCATTGCTGTATGTTCGATATTAAAGTTTGCGATTATGCCACCAAGTTATGCAAGAGTTATAATTCATACAATGAATGACAAAGATGAGAATTATGATACTATTGTATTGGGAGCATCACATGGAAGAAGTGCTATTAATCCATATAAGCTTGATGAAAAGCTGAGTTGCAATTCGTTAAATGTGTGTATTCCAAATGAGACGATAAAGGATTCATATTATCTTTTACAGGAAGCGGCAAGGACAAATGACATAAAAACGGTCATACTTGATATTGATTATCAATATTGGTATGGGTTGAAAGAAAATAATTATTTTTCGACATTTATATATGATCAGCTTAGTTTGTCGTCTGTTAAAGCAAAATATTTTACAGATAATCTTCTGGATGAGGATTTCAGAGTGGCATTGACACGCTGGGCAGGATACAGTTATCTTATTAAAAATGCAAAGAGCAATCTTAAAACAAAGTTGACTAAAGATTATTTTGATTATAGCATAGAGTGCGTTGATAACAGAGATGGCGGTGGACCGTATCTTGGCAAAGGATTTTTTTATCGTCAGAAACTTGATGAGGATAGCGGATTTGGTGAGTTTAAGGCAATTTCGTTTGATGCTGATGGTGTTGACAAAGAGACGGTCGAGATTTTTAGAAAGATAGTAAAATATTGTAAAGACAAAAATATAAGACTTGTATGTGCCACATCTCCAATAACACCATCTATGCTTACATGCGGTGATTATGGAAAGGTTACAGAATATTTTACATCATTATGTGAAGAACAGGATGTTGAATATTATGATTTTAATCTAATAAAAGACGATGTGCTTGATTTTGAAGATACAGATTATGTTGATTATGACGGACATATGGTTGGTGAGCTTGCTGACAGGTACTCCCATGTTCTGGGAGATGTTATTAGCAGAACGCAGGAATATTATGGCAAAGAATCTTCGGAAGTAGAAAGTGTAGTATCAGATTCGTTTTATGCTTCATATGATGAAATGTCAAAAAACATGAATTATGTTCAGCTTGCTGATATGAAGGTTGAACCAATAAAACTTGATAATGGTGGGTATGCAGTTAATATAAATGCAATACTTGACGGAGGTAAGAATGTTACTCCGGAATGCCGTGTTGTTATAAAGAGCATGGATACCAAAAAAATTCTATACGACAGTGGATATAGTGATAATATGCAGTATCATTATGAGTTTGATGATGAAATATATATTGCGATAAATGTGTATGGAAGAAATAAAGGAAGCAGTGAAGAATATGAAGCAAAATCAAAGACAAAAAAGATTTTGTTAAATGATGAAACTGTAAATAAGTATCGAACTAAAAAGAAATCTTCAAATTAATTGTAAGATTCAAATTAATAAAATAATAAATTGCATTATATTTTAAACTATGATATAATTTATAAACATGGGCGATAGCCCATAAGGGCGGATTCCCGAGTGGCCAAAGGGGACAGACTGTAAATCTGCTGGCTATGCCTTCGAAGGTTCGAATCCTTCTCCGCCCATTAAGCCGGTGTGGCGGAACTGGCAGACGCACAGGACTTAAAATCCTGCGGGACTTATACTCCCATACGGGTTCGATTCCCGTTGCCGGCATAAACATATGACAGCAAAGTGGATAGATTTACACTTTGCTGTTTTTTTACGTTATTGGAGGGGTTATGGTTAATCTTGATGGAAAATTATCAGTTGTAATGCCGGCGTATAATGAGGAAAAACTCATATACAGTAGTATTAAACAACCTTTTCATTACTCTCTTGATGAAAGATTTGAGATAGTTGCGGTAAATGATGGCAGCACTGATGCGACCAAAGAGGAAATAAAGCGTGCCATGAAAGAAGATGGCAGGGTAAGAATGGTGTCATCTGATAAAAACAGGGGTAAAGGTACGGCTATAATATCAGGCGTAACAGAGTCAGAAGGAAAATATATTGCATTTCTTGATGCGGACCTTGAACTTAATCCTTCACAGCTTGAGAGTTACCTTTGCAAGATGATTGATGATAATGCAGATGTTGTAATCGGATGCAAATTTCACAAAGATTCAAAACTAAGTTATCCTTTAATACGTAAAATAATAAGTATGGGATATTATATAATGCTGCTCATTCTTTTTCATCTTAATGTAAAAGATACGCAGACAGGATTAAAAGTATTTCGTGCAGAAGCGATAAGACCGGTGGCACATCTTGTGAGGACTTCAGGATTTGCATATGACATAGAACTGCTTGTTGCACTTAACAGGAGAGGATGTACTATTGCACAAATGCCTGTAACTGTGGTATATGTAAGGGATAAGAATACAAAAAGAATTGGAATGAAAGATATATGGCGTGCGTTTAAAGATACATGGGCTATATTTATAAGAGTTTATTTTAAACATTATTATGACTAGATATTTGCATATATAAATAAAAATTGATATAATAAAAAAGTATATGATTAATAGATGCGAAAGGACGATAAAGATGCATTACGATTATCTTGTTGTTGGTGCCGGACTTTACGGTGCAGTATTTGCACATGAGGCAAAGAAAAAAGGAAAGACCTGTCTGGTTATAGAAAAAAGAAATCATATAGCAGGTAATATATATTGTGAAAATGTTGAAGGGATTAATGTACATGTATATGGTGCACACATTTTTCACACTTCTGACAAATTTATATGGGATTATATAAATGAGTTTGCAGAATTCAATAATTATATTAATTCACCGATTGCAAAGTATAAAAATGAATTATATAACCTTCCTTTCAATATGAATACATTCAGCAAGATGTGGGGAATAAGCACTCCACAGGAGGCAAAAGATATTATTGCTGCACAGATTGCAGACCTTAATATAACAGAGCCGAAGAATCTTGAAGAACAGGCATTATCACTTGTCGGAAAAGATGTATATGAAAAGCTTATAAAGGGATATACTGAGAAACAGTGGGGAAGAGACTGCAAAGAACTTCCTTCATTTATAATTAAGAGACTGCCGTTAAGATTTGTATATGATAACAATTATTTTAATGACAGATATCAGGGAATTCCAATTGGCGGATATACTAAGATAGTAGAAAAGATGCTTGAAGGAATTGAGGTAAGGCTTGATACTGACTATCTTGCAAACAGGGAAGAATTTGATTCCATGGCAGATAAGATTGTATACACAGGGATGATTGACCAGTTTTATGATTATAAGCTGGGAGTTCTTGAATACCGTTCGGTAAGATTTGAGACGGAGACGCTTGCAACTGATAATTATCAGGGAAATGCAGTTGTCAATTATACAGAACGTGAAGTTCCTTATACAAGAATTATTGAGCATAAACATTTTGAATTTGGAAAACAGCCGGTTACGGTAATTTCAAGGGAATATTCAAGTGAGTGGCATAAAGGTGATGAGCCTTATTATCCGATTAACAATGAAAGAAATAATGAGCTGTATCAGAGATATAGAGAGCTTGCAGATAAAGAAAAACGTGTGATTTTCGGTGGAAGATTAGGCGGATATAAATATTACGATATGGATAAAGTTATTAAAGCTGCACTTGAAATGTGTAGTGAAGAATTGGTTTAAGGGGAATGAAAATGGAAAAAGAGGACAGGGAATTAATTGTTATTAAATGATTCTAAAAAAGGCAATAAAACAGCTTTGAAAAATTCACAAGACTTGTATATCAGGAAGTTTATAATCTTGTTGCATTTGTCTATATAACAAAGGAATCAAGAGAGAAGCTTACCAAGCACGTTCTTGTCAGTGAATGTTCAAAAATGCTTCAAGTTTGATAATGAGAAGAACTTGATATACATTTGTGGATTGCCCGTTTTACAACAGTTGAAGTCTATAATGTGTGCAAAAACAGAATGGTGAATTATTTGATACACAGATTTCTGCCGAAGAGTACAATTATGATTCAATAAGTGAAGATTCAAATGGTTGCAAAATGTGCAGCTGATTATAATCAGGCATTTCTTGATATAAATCAGTTAAATGAGATTATGACAGATTTTGAGGATTTTTCAAAGGGACAGAGGCTCCTATATCTTATGTTTGCATATGAGAGTTATACGATAGACGAGATTGAGGATTTACTTGAAATTGACAGCACATTTATCGGCACACAGATTATGCAGATACGAGGTATGCTCGGACTTGATATGGTATCATTGGATGGTGATGGACCACAAGTACATGTGGCAGATGAGGATTCATCAGAGGATGAGACAGATGATGAAGATAGTTCCGATGACAGTGTACCTGAAATTGATTTTGATGATAATTACAATTATTCTGACAGATATGATGCTAAGAGTGCAAATCATGGAATTAAGGCAGATGCACGTATGAGAGGAATAATAGCAATATGTGCGGCATTGGTGGTTGTGCTTGCGGTGGTAACTGTTGCAATTGCCGGACGTATAAAGAAAAATAAGTCAAAGAGCACATTTAATCCTACGCCTGTTACAACAGCGGCAGAAGAAGCTACAACTAAGAAGTCATCAAAGAATAATAATGCAACAACAAAGGCGGCAGAGACGACAACAACTAAAGCAGCAGAGACTGATGAACAGACAGAGGCTGCAACAACTAGAAGAACGCAGACTCAAACGAATGATACTGAGGCTGCCGGAGATACCGAAGATGGTGGAAACGCAGGCGGAAGCGGTTCAGGTGACAGCGGAAGCACAGATGGAAGCGGTTCAGGCGATAGTGGAGACACAGGCGGAAGCGGTTCAGGCGATAGCGGAAGCACAGGCGGAAGCGGTTCAGGCGATAGCGGAAGCACAGGCGGAAGCGGTTCAGGTGATAGTGGAGACACAGATGGAAGCGGTTCAGGTGACAGCGGAAGCACAGGCGGAAGCGGTTCAGGCGACAGCGGAAGCACAGGTGGAAGCGGTTCAGGCGATAGTGGAAGCACAGGTGGAAGCGGTTCAGGTGACAGCGGAAGCACAGGTGGAAGCGGTTCAGGCGATAGTGGAAACACAGGTGGAAGCGGTTCAGGCGATAGTGGAAGCACAGGTGGAAGCGGTTCAGGCGATAGCGGAAGCACAGGTGGAAGCGGTTCAGGTGATAGTGGAAACATAGGTGGAAGCGAAAGTGGTAGTGAAACCGGAAGTTCAGAAGCCGCAGGTAATTAACTATTGCTTTTGATTTGTGTTGCAAAGCAAGGAGGATACGAAAAACAATGAAATGTTTAATACTTGCCGGAGGCAGCGGAGACAGCCTTTGGCCATTGTCAAGAAAGAATTATCCAAAGCAGTTTATGAATATTAAAGAAGGACGTTCACTTTTACAGGAAACGGTCGTTAGAAATATGCCATTTTGTGATGAATTTATAATTGTCACAAAGGAGAGTTACAGGAATATAGTCAATGGTCAGATGAAAGCATTCCAGAGTCTGAAGTACCGGCTTATTCTTGAGGGTTCACCAAAGGGGACAGCTGCGGCAATTATGCTTGGAAATATGTTCTGCAATCAGTCAGAACTTGTTTTTGTAGTAACTGCGGATCATTTGATAGAGGGTCAGGAGTACAGAGAAGCAGTTCTTAGAGGCAAGGAACTTGCTAAAGAAGGATATGTTGCGGCTATAGGAATCAAGCCGACAGAGAATGCTTCCGGATATGATTATATTATAAAAGATGAGGAGGATGTATTAGGTTTTATCGAGAGACAGCAGTTCGATTTGAAAAGCGATTCATATAAGAATAAAGAATATCTTTGGAACAGCGGAATGTATATATACAGAGTTGGGGATCTTATAAACAGTGTGAAAAATATTTCACCTGAATTATATAATACATGTCGTTCGGCAAAGAGAAGAACTCCTGCAATAAGACGAGGCATCCGCTTTTCTGAAAATGTGATGAAAGATATTCCTACAGGCAGTATTGAGCAGATTGTATTTTCAAAGAACAGTATTGTAAAAGTTGTTGAGGCAGAATTTGGCTGGAAAGATGTCGGCAATGTAAGTGATCTTGACGGATTTGGCAGTGTGACACATTCTGATTATGTAATAAAGAATAATTGTGAAGATGTGTCAGTCGTAAACAATGCAGAGAGACAGCTTGTTGTAACAAATGATTTGAATGATATAGTAGTTGTAAATACTGAAGATGCAGTTTATGTTTCTTCAAAAGAACGTGCAAAAGATATTAAAGATATAATAAAAGATAACCGTGAAAAGTATGAAAGTTATTTTGATTACAACAGACTTTCTTATCGTGAATGGGGAATTCATGAACTTCTTACTTGGTCCGAAGGGTACAAAGTAAAGAAAGTAACAGTTTTTCCGGGAATGAGCATGAATCTTCACCAGCATGAGATGAGAAGTGAGCACTGGGCTGTTGTTGAAGGTACAGCGACTATCACACTCGGTCAGGAGACAAGGGATTATCATAAGTTTGAAAGCGTATTTGTGCCTATTGGAATGAAGCACAAAGTTGCTAATAAAACAGATAAAAATGTTGTTATTATAGAGATTGGAATAGGTGAGGTTGTATCTGAGAGAGATATTGTAAAGATATATACAGATGAATCTTCTGAGGGTAATTATATTGCAACACAGGATAATCCTGTTATAAAGCTTGACCCTGCATTTAAGGATAATCTCTGGGGTGGCACGAAGCTTCGTACTGTATTCGGCAAGAAATGCGATTATGATATTATTGCGGAAAGCTGGGAATTATCGGCACATCCGGATGGGCCAAGCCGTATAGCAGATGGTAGATACAAGGGTATGCTTTTTGGTGATTATCTTTCAATTATCGGAAAAGAAAGTCTTGGCTGGAAATGTCAGGCACAGGACAGATTCCCTATCCTTATAAAGTTTATTGATGCAAAGCAGGCATTGTCAGTACAGATTCATCCTGATGATGAATATGCACTTGAAAATGAAGGCGAGTATGGCAAGAATGAGATGTGGTATGTTGTTGACAGTGAACCGGGCTCATATCTTTACTGCGGACTTAAAAAGAATACTGATAAAGAAGAGATTGAACGCAGAATTGCAGATAATACAATAACAGACATTCTCAATAAAATTGAAGTTAAAAAGGGCGATGTTGTTATGGTTAAAGCCGGAACAATACATGCTATAGGAGCCGGAATAATTATCTGTGAAATCCAGCAAAACTCAAACTGCACATACAGAATGTATGATTATGACAGAAGAGATAAGTATGGCAATCCGAGAGAACTTCATGTTAAAAAAGCACTTGATGTTGTTGACACAAAAGCTTATGTGAAAGATAATACAACGGAAGTTATGCTTGAGGAAAATGAGCATTATTCCCTTGAACGTCTTGTACAGTGCAAATACTTTGAATGTCTCAAATATGAGATAAAAGACGAGGTTAAGATAGTTGCAGATGAATCATCATTTGTTTCACTTGTATTTATAGAGGGAAGCGGAACGATAGAGGCAGATGATTATAAGCAGGAAGTTCCGTTCAAAGCGGGAGAAAGCTTCTTTGTAAGTTCAGGAAAAAGAAGCATCAATATTAAAGGAAAAGGCACATGTATAGTAACACATGTATAAATACACGAAGTGCATTTATATATGCGTTACATGGACACAATGTGTCATGTAAGCCCGCATCAGCTGCGGGCTTTACGACGTAAAATAAAAAGGCAGGTTTCTGATGAAAAGCGGCGGTAAGAAGACAAGGATTGTGCTTTACAGTGCAAGTATTATATTGGTATTATTTTATATAATTGTAATGTGGTGGGGAATTACCCCAAAAGTAGGAATTGAATATAAGATGTATTATATAACGCACGAACTTTCTGACTGGCCGGGATATGGCAGATTAAGCTATAAACTTGGAACCAAAGAAATCTGTACATCATACAAAGACAGAAATGGAAGTCCTTATACGTGGGATGTATGTGTGAGGAAAGGTCAGGGCTGGAACAGGGAGCAGTATGACGGAAGCGTAAGCAATGCATCTGAAAGCTACATATATTATCTTCCTGAAAAAAATGCGGATAATGTTACATATACGATTGAGGTAAAAAATGTTACAGGGGCCGTAAAGGTATATGCGGATGATAAGCAGATAGGTGAGTTTGAAAAAGACGGAACATACAGTTTTAAAGCAGGAAATGCTGTGAGTAATGAATTATTTACAATAAAATTTGAGACAGAAAGAGGAAGCAGTTTTACACTGTGGAGTACCTGCCTTGAATAATGCAGGCTGGTTGATTATTAAGTGATGGAGGCGTTATGAAAGACAACAAATCGTTATTTCAGAGAGTAAAATTATATGCCATACCCGGATTGATTACGTGTGCGGTTATTGTATTTATTTATGTTTTTAAAGGTATATGGCCGTTTGGAGCTAACCGTATAGATTATTTTGACAATATGCAGCAGGTAGCACCACTCTATGCACATCTTTGGGACTGGATGCATGGAAAGGCGTCATTGTGGTTTGACTGGTACACAGGATTTGGCACGAATGTATCAATGAGTATATCTGCATTTTCAATGCTTAGTCCTTTTAATCTTTTGCTGTATCTTTTTCCGAGAACTCTGATACTTGAAAGTATATCAATACTTACGCTTGTAAAAATGATATTTATGGCAGTTGCCATGTATGCATATATTAATAAAAAATATAACAGCCTTTCATATAATATGAAAGTTGTATTTTCACTTATGTATACATTCTGCGGATATACAGTGCTCTATGGTTCATGCTTTACACCATGGATGGATATAGTTGCATTATTCCCACTCCTTATGCTTGCATATGAAAATATGATGCAGACAGGCAAAAAGCTTTTTTACATAATAATGGTTGCAATTATTTTCATAATTAACTATTATCTCGGTGCCATGTCACTTGTATACATATTCCTTATAAGCGGTGCGTATGTTCTTCTTATGTCTAAGAAAGAAAAAATCAAGGAACATGCATGGAATCTTGGAATCGGAACTGTTGCAGGACTTGGGCTTTCGTGTTTTGTGCTTGTGCCTGTAATGATGCAGCTTTCAGGCTCACAGAGAGGTGGCTCCGGACAGGGAATTGTATCGCAGTATATCGGCTGGATAAAGAGTGCTATTATATCTGACGGACAGATGGCAGCATTTCAGAGATGGATGATGCTTTATGGAATGGCATTTGCAGCAGCAGTAATAATTATGGGCTTGAAGAAGTTCAAAGAAGAGAAGAATACTATAAGATATATGATTTCCCTGCTTCTTATTTCGCTTCTGCCAATTGTTGTCGAAGGAATCAATCTTATGTGGCATTTTGGTTCGTATAACGGATATACGTTAAGAAACGGATATATTGTCGCATTTACGCTTATAACTGTTGCTGCGTATTTTGCACAGCGGATGTTTGAAGAAGTGACAGCTGATAAAAAACAGCTTGTAAAACAGCTTGTAAAACAGCTTGTCATATTTGTTGTAGCGGCAGCTGTATATGCAGTTATTTATAATATTATTCCTTCAAATGATATAATCTTAGCAGCATTTATATTATTTATAGCGATATTTATAGCGGCATTTATTTTTTATAATAAAAAGCTTAAAAAAGATGGAATTGGATTTGATTTTAATACTATTATAGCGATAGTTGCTATAGAAGTATTTATTGGTGCATATTCGCTTATCGGACCACCTAAGTTTTATGAATATGAGCCATATCAGTATGGAGATTATGTCCAGGCTGCGAATGAAGTAAAAGATTCACTTGATATTGAAGAGTCTGTGACTGACAGAATTGTCAATCCGGATATAAGCCTTAATGCCAACTATCCGCTTATTTTAAGGAGGAGTGCAATGTCAAGCTTTACGGCGGCACTTCAGAGTGATACACAGAGTTATTCAAAGAAATTTGGTTACTCTAAGTATTTCCTCTGGCTTCTTGATTCAGGCGGCACGGTATTTACTAATTCACTTTTTCATGTTACTCAGGCAGTCAATGTGAATGAACTTGATTCACAGATGTATACAGCAGTAAGAAGTGATGGAGACTATACGTTATATGATGCTAATTACAAGCTTCCTTTTGCAATGAGTGTAAATAAAAACATTACACGTCAGGATTTCAGCGGCAATTGGGAAGATTTACATAATATTTTCTACAAGGCACTCACTAATGACACACAGGATATTGTTAATGGTATGTCATATACTAAGAAAGAGTCATCGGTTATAAGGGAGTATAATGTAAGAGCAGATGGAAAACAGGCTGTTTATATTAATATTGTTGATGTAAATAACCGTAATACAGATGCTAATGCTTCATGGCTTATAAGTTCAATGCATATATATGTCAATGGTGAAGCGGTTCTTGTTCCGACACTTGGTGATGTTAAGAATACAGCATATTTTACAGATTATAATAATAATCTCGTATATCTTGGCACATTTGAGAATGAGAATTTTACAATAAGAGTTGAATATGATGACCCATGGTATCTGAAGGTAAGTGAGGTATCATTTGCCGGACTTGATATGGATAAGATGCAGTCACTTGTCGATAAACATGCCGATGATTACTGTGAGACATCATATACTTCAGATTCGCTTACAGTTAAACTTAACGGAAGCGGTGTAAATAATATGGCACTTATTCCTGTTGTATACAGTGATAACTGGAATGTAAAGGTGAATGGAAAGAAAGTAAAAGCTAAGAGTGTCTGCGGACTTTTTACAGGTGTTGATATTCATGCAGGTGAAAATGTGATTGAGATGACATTTGAGCCTAAAGGCAAAAAAGCAGGAATGCTTATATCTTTAGCAACACTTATTATGATGATAGCATCAGCACTTATTTTGAAGTTTACAAAATTGAAAGTGCCAGCTTTATTAAAAATGTGTGCAGCATTCATATATCTTGAACTTTATAATATTGTAATTGTTGCAATGTTTTTAATTCCTGTAGTAGCGGCAATTCCGGCATTGATTTATCAGATTGTTATAAGGCTGATGCAGCTGTTCTGATGCAGCTGTCCAAATAGGGGATAAAGAATGAATACTTTGATTGAAAAATACAAAAAGAACAGTAATTTCAGACTGGCTGTTCAATTGCTTTTTATACTCGTACTATCAAGGGTGGTTATGCTTATTATGGTACCGGTATACAATGGAATTATGGGAACAAACCGGTCATTTAGTTTCCTTATGAATGAGTGGGATGCAAAAAGATACCAGTTTATGGTAGATAATGGATATACATTTCCTCTTGATACTGACCCGCAGGCGAACTGGGCGTTCTTTCCGATGTATGTTATTGTCTGCCAGTTTGTGAAACTGCTCACATTCTGGAAAGCCGATACGTACTGGGTTGGCATGTTTGTATCAAATGTGTGTATTTATATAGCAGCGTATTTTGGTATAAAATGGCTTCGTGACAGATATGAAATAAATAATGGTACACATCCGGATATTAATAATAATTACGGAATTCTTCTTGGAATTCTTATGTTTATGGCACCATATTCATTTTACTGTGCATCTGTTTATACTGAAGCGATGTTTATAATGTTTATTGTTTTATTCTTTTATTTCAGCCAGAAAAAGCAATGGCTTATTGCGGGACTTATGTCTGCATTTGCAAGTGCAACAAGAATTGTGGGCTGTACACTTGTATTTGCACTGGTTATTGACCTTTATCTTGACTATAAGAATAAAAATACAGTTATTGACAGCAAAAAAGAAGGAATCTGGCAAAACGTCAGAGATTTTGTGCTTCATTTTATAAAGACGCCGAAAGAGATATTGTCAGTTATGCTTTGTCCTCTCGGAACATTTATATATATGACATTTTTGAGATTTTTCTGCGGAGATGTGTGGGCATTCATGCATGTTCAGATTGCATGGAGAGAAGATTCATATTTTCCTGTAATCGGAGTTATGTGGAAAGCGTGTACCGGGCAGATTGAACCAAGATATACATATATGGGCTGGTTCTGTATTGCAGCATTTGCTGTATATGCATATATGATTTACAGAAAATATTATTCAATGGCATTTTTGGAATAATAGCACTTCTTGTCCCACTAACATCACATGTCATGAGCACATGCAGATTTATAATAGGCTCATTTGTCATATTTATTGGTGCGTATGATTTGATGACTGCCGGTGGACGGGAGTATTTGGAATTAAAAAATGAAAAGAAAATAATTGCTATTGATTCTATTGTTTTAATAATCTTTTTTGCTTTAGAGTTATTTTTATTGTTTTTGTGGTATAATTCTGATTGCTGGCTGATGTAGTATTACGTATATAGATATGTGGAATACTGAGAGGGAATGCTGGAAAGAAAAGGAGAAAAGGTCATTGAAAATTAAACTTAAAAGAAGGAAAGGAACAAATAAAAAACAAAATAATCAGAAATTGAGAAAATTTGGCGAACGACTAAATGTTTTTTTCAGCGACAGGAAGAATGTTATTGTTACATCATTGTTTGTAATCATTATTGTTATAGCTTCGACCTGTGGAGTTGTAGGCTGGAAAAAGGTTAACAGACCTAAGAATAAGGAAGTATTGACGACAGAGGCACTCTCTGAGACTGAAAAAATTACGACAACTCAGGCGGAGACAGAGACAGAGACGGAGATGGAAACAGAAACAGAAACTGAGACGGAAACGGAAGAAGAGATTGCGTATGAGGAGTTTGATGAGATGATGGAGGAAGAAGTGCCGGATGAGGATCAGGCACCATGGGAGCTGCCTCCAAGAACTATGACGTCTGAATGTATACCATATGATGGACAATACAGGGAGATTTCATGCTGGGGGGATTCGATGACATATGGAACTAACAGTGGTCCGGGAAGTATAACTGTCAATGGAATGAAGAAAAATGTTTCGTATTATTCATATCCTCAGACGTTGCAGGAACTTACAGGAATTACTGCATATAATTTTGGTATGCCGGGTGCTACATCTGATGAAATTGCCATGATGCAGGGTGGACTTGCAATGAAAACGGACAGGACTGTAACAGTAAAAGATACGAATGAGGCAGAACTTAGAATAATAAGATCTGATAATAATGAATTTATTTCTAACGACTGGGGATTTCTTGATGATGTTTATATATTAAACAGACCTTTCAATGTGAGAAAGACAGAAGGCTGGCATTATATTTCAAGAATATATGAACTTGAGTTAAATAGTGAAGTACAAAATTCTAAAGAACTTGTAATGCTTTCAGATGCCAAGGGGAAAGATTCAAATGCGGCTGTTATAAAAGAGACTGAGGCGGTAGAAAAAGAAAATCCGTCAAAAGAAACCGCAACACAGAAACCGACGACAGAACCAGCAACACCGGCATATGAGACAATTACAATACCTGAGGGAACGAGAGTTTACACAAAGACAGCAATTGATCACAGCGGTGATATTCTTATTCTTGAAATTGGAAGTAATGGCGGCTGGGAAAATGATTATAAGACACTTATTCTTCAATATGATGCCATGATTCAGGAGTTTGGTTGTAAATATTATATTGTTGTAGGTGACACGGACGACCCGGGAACATCTATCGGTGATCTCAGTCAGGGGGAAACAGATGCAAACGGTGATTATATAGGTACAGGTGATACTTCTTGGGAAGCTGCATTAAGACTTGCATATGGTGACCATTTTATTAATATGCGAACATATTTAATCGAAAATGGTCTTAAAGATACAGGTATAATGCCTACAAAAGATGATTTGGAAAATTATAAAAGAGGTAATATCTCAAAGAAACTTCGTTCAGACTGGACACATCTTAACTGTATGGGGTATTATTCAAAAGGAAAAGGCATATATCTTAAAGGTGTAGAACTCGGATATTGGAGTTGATACTTGTATATTTTATAAATAAGTATTATAATCAATTAGATTAGACACAAGCGATAATACGGATTTATTTTGAATAAAAAGGAGAAAATACAATGTTATCAGTAGTAGTACCTACATTTAATGAGGGAAAGAACATTAGAAATCTTGTAACACAGATAGATGAGGCACTTAAAGGAATTGATTATGAGATTCTTTTTGTGGATGACAGTAAAGATGATACGCCACAGATAATTATGGAGGTTGCAAAAGATTTCCCGGCTGTGAGAATGGAACACAGAACAGGTGAGAGCGGACTTGCAACAGCAGTTCTTAAAGGCTTCAGACTTGCAAAAGGTGAGTATATGGCATGTATGGATGCGGACTTACAGCATCCTCCGATTGTGCTTAAATATATGTATAAAGCTATGGAAGCAGGTGCTGATTTCTGTATTCCAAGCCGTCTTATTCCCGGTGGCGATGACGGCGGACTTAACTGGTACAGAAAGTTTGTATCAGGAACTGCAAGAAAGATTGGACAGATTATGCTTCCGTGTTTAAGACAGATTTCTGACCCTACAAGCGGACTTTTCATGTTCAGAAGAGAAGTAATTGAACATGCTGACCTTCAGCCAATTGGATGGAAGATTATGGTAGAAGTTCTTGCTATGGGTACATATTCAAAAGTTATAGAGATTCCTTACAAGTTCCAGCAAAGAACAGAGGGCGAATCAAAGCTTTCAGGAAAAGTTACAATGGAATACTTAAAGCAGCTCAAAGACTTGAGAAAGAGATATAACAAGGCTAACAAGTATAAAGTTGAAATATGGTCTGAAGATAAGATGCTTGGAAGATAATCTAGGAGAACAGATATGTCATTCATTTCTGCGGGGTTTTTATTTACAATTATGATTACGGCATTTATATATTATCTTATGCCGAAAAAGTATCAGTGGGTTGTGCTGCTGATTATGAGTTTTGCTTTTTATGCTACATATGGAATTAAATATATGGGGTATATTATATTTACGATAATATCGTCTTATATATTTACAATTAAGATGGAGGCTTGCGTTGATAAGAAAAATCGACGCAGGCTTCTAATTGTATGCCTTTTATGCAATTTTGGTATATTGACGGGCATGAAATATATCAATTTCTTTATAAGCAATATCAATGCAGTGGGAGCATTATTTGGAAGTACAGCAAAGCTTCCGGGATTTAAGATTATAATGCCTCTTGGAATTTCATTTTATACATTCCAGACTATGAGTTACGTGATAGATGTATATCAGAAAAAGTATGAGGCACAAAAAAATATATTTAAACTTGCTCTTTTTACGGCATTTCTTCCTCAGCTTTTACAGGGTCCTATCGGAAGATACGACAGACTTGCACCGCAGTTTTTTGAAGAAGGACATGACTTTGATATTAAGAATGTGGAGTTTGGCATGCAGCGTATGGCATGGGGACTTGCAAAGAAGCTGATTCTTGCAGACAGGGCTTACGTTGCGGCAAATACTGTATTTTCAAGTCTGAATACATATTCGGGAGTACATATTGTATTTGCACTTCTTTTATTTTCTATATATGTATATTGTGATTTTGCCGGCGGAATGGACCTGGTAATCGGTGCGTCAGAAATATTCGGGATACATCTTGATGAGAACTTCAGACAGCCGTATTTTTCAAAAAATCTTGGCGAATTCTGGAGAAGATGGCATATCAGCCTTGGTACATGGATGAAAGATTATATTTTCTATCCGTTTTCTATATCTAAACATATGCTTCATTTTGGTAAATTTGCAAAAAAACGTTTTGGTAAAACAACAGGAAGAGTCCTTCCTATATGTCTTGCCAATATTCTTATATTTTTTATAGTAGGTGTATGGCATGGTGCTTCGTGGAAGTACATACTGTATGGATTCTATAACGGCATAATCATTGCACTCAGCAATCTGCTAAAGCCTGTTTATGCATCTATGGCAAAGAAATGCCATATAAATACGTCATCACGCTATTGGAAGGTTGTAAGTATTATAAGGACATTTATAATTGTTAATATTGGCTGGCTATTTGACGCCTGTTTGACAGCAGAACTTGCATTTAAGGCCTTTACAGGGATATTCAGGGGATTTACTTTTTCAGTTCTTGCAAATGGCAGTCTTTTAAGACTTGGGCTTAATATGAGGGATTACAAGATTCTGATTGTAGGAACAGTTATTTTATTTATAACAAGTGTAATGAAAGAAAAAGGTATTAATTTACGTGAATTTGTTGCACAAAGACCGCTTGTTGTAAGATGGGCATTATATATAATTCTTATATTTGCAACAGCACCGTTTGGATATGTCGGAAGTACGACTGAATTTGTATATGCACAGTTTTAGGAGAGTATTATGAAGAAAAGAAAAGGTCTTATTGCAGCAGTGGTGTTCATAATTCTTGTCACTGCTATCAACCAGTTTCTTAATTATGCTTTGGTGCAGCCCGGACTTGGCAGGACAATGTTTTATGAGTGTAAAAATAATGATTATGAATGTCTTATTCTTGGTGCATCACATGGAAGTTATGGCTTTGACAGCAGCAAAATGAGCGAAGAGCTTGGAATGTCCACAATGAATATGTGTATAGGCGGAGAGTATATGTATGATGCATATTATATTTTAAAATATGCATTAAAATACAAAAAATTAAAAACAGTAATACTTGACCTTGATTATCAATATTTTGTAAACCAGCATGATGAGAGTATTCTTTTTAATAATGTATACAATGCTTATCCGGCATGTAATGAAAAGCTTGGGTATTATATGCACAAAATGGCAAGAGAAGAGTACCGGGGAACATTTCTTCGATGGACTAATTATTGGCAGTGCTACAAGACTGTTGGAAAGACGATTAAATTAAAGCAGTCAGACGCATATAAGAATTATTCTCCTGAAGTTGTCAGCATGAATAAATATGATACATATATGGGAAATGGTTTTGTATCAAGGAGCAAAGATTATAAGAAATCCACAACATCATGTCTTGACTGGGACGAGAGCAAGCTTGACAGCGAAGAGGGGGAATATGTTGGGAAGATTGTTAATCTATGTCGTAAAAACGGAATTAACATAGTACTAACAACAGTTGTGCAGGATCCTGACACAGTGGCTGAAAAATGCAGCGGTTTTGCACAGGCGGATGCATATCTTAGCAATCTTGCAGCACAGCTTGATGTCAAATACCTTAATTTCAATAAGTTAAAGTTTGATGTACTTGACAGAACAACAGATGATTTCTATGATAAAGAGGGTCATATGTATGGTGATATGGCTGAAAAGTTTAGTGCAGTCTGTGCAAAGGCTGTAAAAGAAGCTATCGCTGATACTTTAAACGAAGAAGACTATTTTGATAAGGATATGTCTAATCTTTATAAAAAATAAATTTTTACTTAATAAATATGAAAAGAGGTAGTACAATGTCTATTTTAGTAACAGGCGGTGCCGGATATATCGGCAGTCATACGGTAATCGAACTTCTTAATGCAGGATATGAAGTTGTAGTGCTTGATAATCTTGTTAATTCATCAAAAGAGTCTCTTAAAAGGGTAGAAGAGATTACAGGTAAAAAAGTAACATTTTATGAGGGCGATATTGCTGACCGTGAATTGTTAAAGAAGATGTTTGAAGCTGAAAATATTGACAGCTGTATTCATTTTGCAGGTCTTAAAGCAGTTGGTGAGTCAGTGTCAAAGCCGCTTGAATATTATAGTAATAATATAGCAGGTTCGCTTGTTTTATTTGATGAGATGAGAAATCATAATGTTAAAAATATTATATTTTCTTCATCTGCGACAGTTTATGGAGATCCGGCATTTGTACCTATCACAGAAGAATGTCCAATGGGTGAGATTACTAATCCTTACGGAAGAACAAAGGCAATGCTTGAACAGATTCTTACTGATATCCAGAAGGCTGACCCTGAATGGAATGTAATTCTTTTGAGATATTTTAATCCTATCGGGGCACATAAGAGTGGAAAAATCGGAGAAAACCCGAATGGAATTCCAAATAACCTTATGCCATACATCACACAGGTTGCAGTCGGCAAATTAAAATGTCTCGGCGTGTTTGGCGATGATTATGATACACCGGACGGAACATGCATAAGAGATTATATTCATGTATGTGACCTTGCAGATGGACATGTAAAGGCAGTTGAGAAGTTAAAGTGTAATCCGGGAATAGAAATTTACAACCTCGGAACAGGAAAAGGTTCTTCGGTTCTTGATGTTGTAAAGACATTTGAGAAGGCATCAGGTGTAAAGATTCCTTATGAGATGAAGCCAAGAAGAGCCGGTGATGTTCCTGTTAATTACTGTGATGCAACAAAGGCTGAAAAAGAACTTGGATGGAAAGCGAAGAGAGATTTATTTGATATGTGTGAAGATTCATGGAGATGGCAGAAGAGCAATCCTAATGGATATGAAGCATAATAATAGAGATTCATAATATTTATTGTATTAATGTGAAAGTGAGGCAGTTATGGGCAAATATTTTGGAACAGACGGTTTCCGTGGTGAGGCAAATGTTAATCTCACAGTGGAGCATGCTTATAAAGTCGGAAGATTTTTAGGATGGTTTTACGGGAAAAATCATGAAGATGGAAAGGCAAAGATTGTAATTGGAAAAGATACAAGAAGAAGCAGCTATATGTTTGAGTATTCACTTGTAGCCGGACTTACAGCATCAGGAGCTGACGCATATCTTTTACATGTTACAACGACTCCGAGTGTGTCATATGTTACAAGAACAGAAGATTTTGACTGTGGAATTATGATTTCAGCAAGCCATAATCCCTTATTATGATAATGGAATCAAGCTTATCAATGATAAGGGCGAGAAGATGAGAGAAGATGTCATCGGAGATTGAAAAGTATCTTGACGGTGAGATGGCAGAGCTTCCATTTGCTACAAGAGAAAAAATTGGATGTACTGTTGATTATGCAGCCGGACGTAACAGATATATGGGCTATCTTATGAGTCTTGCAATCTATTCTTTTAAGGGTATGAGAATTGGACTTGATGCAGCAAACGAAGTGCGTGGTCACTTGCAAAGAGCATATTTGATGCACTCGAGCAAAGACATATGTGATTCATGCAGAGCCTGACGGATTAAATATCAACAACGGCTGCGGTTCCACACATCATCGAAAGTCTCTGTGAGCTTGTAAAAAGAGAACACCTTGATGCAGGATTTGCGTTTGACGGAGATGCGGACAGATGCCTTTGTGTTGACGAGAATGGCAATGTTATAAACGGAGACCATATTTTATACATCTATGGCTGTTATATGAAAGAAAGAGGCAAGCTTGTAGACAATAAGGTTGTAACTACTGTAATGTCAAACTTTGGACTTTATAAGGCATTTGACGCGGTTGGAATTGATTATGAAAAGACAGCAGTCGGTGACAAATATGTATATGAATGCATGTCAAAGAATGGTTACAGACTGGGTGGAGAGCAGTCAGGACATATTATTTTCAGCAAATATGCAACAACAGGTGACGGTATAATCACTGCAATCAAGATGATGGAAGTAATGCTTGCAAAGAAAAAGACGCTTGGACAGCTTGCATCACCTGTTGTTATATATCCTCAGGTGCTTAAAAATGTGCGTGTGACAGATAAGACAGAGGCACAAAATGATGCTGATGTCAGGGCAGCAGTTGAAGCAGCGGCAGAAAAACTCGGCGAGAATGGACGAATTCTTGTACGTGAGAGCGGCACAGAACCGGTTGTGAGAGTTATGGTTGAGGCTGATTCAGTTGAGACATGTGAGAAATATGTTGACGATGTAATCGAAGTTATCAAAAATAAAGGTTATGTTATAGGATAAATATAATAAACTACGAATAAATAGCAAATCCCTGTAATAAGATTTTATTAAGTCTTGTTACAGGGATTTATTATTTTCAGGTGGTGAATATGTATTGAAAAAAAGAAATGTATTTAAAAGAATTGAGACAAAAAGGCATCTGATTCCGGTATTGCTTGTTATTGCGGTACTTCTGTCTGGAATGTGTGTTCTGCCGGGATGTTCCCTGAAGGGAATAAACAACACTAAAAAAGAGGAGATAGACTATACAGTCGTCGAAGACGAAGATCTTCCGGCTGAGTTAAAGAAACTTATAGATGAAAAAAAGGGAAGTACGCTTAAAATGACATATACAACAAAAGATTATACATAT
>SCPN01000710.1_pt1 | contig 23572 bp, 24 predicted proteins | sample 6106831 | NCBI WGS metagenome assembly SCPN01 (sample SAMN10720447, study PRJNA508395) | human gut metagenome | isolation source: Participant 1, 0 month
AGACTTGGTTCCAACGAAGATTTTGCCCGTTTTGTGCGCCTCTGCCATGAAAACGGAATCCGCGTTGTGGTGGACGGCGTCTTCAACCATACCGGACGTGAGTTTTTCGCTTTCCAGGATATCCGCGAAAAGCGGGAAGCTTCCCCGTATAAGGACTGGTACCGCGGCGTAAACTTCGGCTGGGGAAGCCCTTTGGGTGACCCATTCGGCTACGAGGCATGGCAGGGGCATTTCGAGCTCCCCTGCTTAAATCTCTGGAACCCGGAGATCCGCCAGTATCTGTTCGACTCGATCCAGTTCTGGGTCGACAACTTCAATATCGACGGGATCCGCCTGGACTGCGCGAACGTCCTGGATTTCGGGTTCATGAAAGAGCTCCGGGAAAAGACCTCCGCCATGAAACCTGATTTCTGGCTCATGGGCGAGGTGATCCACGGCGAATATAACCGCTGGGTGAACCCGGAAATGCTGCATTCCGTGACAAACTATGAGCTTCACAAGGCGCTCTACTCCGGTCACAATGACCACAACTACTTTGAGATTGCCCACAATGTGCGACGTCTGGAGGCGGTGGGAAGATCGCTTTACACCTTTGTGGACAACCACGACGAGGACCGGATCGCAAGTAAATTAAACAACCTGGCAAACCTGTTTCCGGTGTACCAGCTTCTCTTCACTCTCCCCGGAATTCCTTCTGTCTATTATGGAAGTGAGTGGGGAATTGAAGGAAAGCGTTCCAGAACATCCGATGAGGTCCTTCGCCCGGCACTCAACCTGTCTGACATGCATGGAAAAGCTCCGGAGCTCGCGTCCCACATCGCGGCACTCGGAAAAATCCACACAGAAAATGACGCGTTCCACAACGGCTCCTACAAGGAACTTCTCCTCACGAACCGCCAGTATGCTTTCAGCCGGTCCGGGGAACATGGAACCGTGATCTCCGCTGTCAATAATGATGAACAGCCGGCATCCATCTCGATCCCGCTGCCATGCGCAGCCTCAGATGTTGTATCCCTGCTGCCCGGAGAGATCCCATTCTCCCTCGAAAACGGCAGACTTTCCGTCACGCTCCCGGCAAACGGCGGCGCGATCTTTAAACTTCAGGAGGTTTAAGTGATGACAAGAACAAAGAAAACCACAGCTCCTGCCAAAACAAAGGAGATCGGTCTCGGTTTCATCACCGAACTGGACCGGTATCTCTTCGGACAGGGGACCCATTATAAAATCTTCGAAAAACTTGGTGCACATCCAAAGACTTATAAGGGGAAAGCCGGAATGTATTTTGCCGTCTGGGCTCCCCACGCAAAGGCCGTCGGTGTTGTGGGCGATTTCAACGGCTGGGATCCGGACGCCGCACCGATGTCCCCGTTAGCTGACTCCGGAATCTACGAGGCGTTTATTCCCGGCGTCGGTCTCGGAGAACTCTATAAATTCGCGATCACCACACAGGAGGGAATGATCCTGTTCAAGGCTGACCCGTATGCGGTCCATGCGGAATTCCGTCCGGGAACCGCTTCTATCACAGAAGACATTAACGGCTTCAAATGGGATGACGCAGCCTGGATGGAGACAAGAAAAAAAGCTGATCCTGTGAAATCCCCGATGGCAATCTACGAGGTCCATCTCGGTTCCTGGCGCAAGAAAGACCGTCCACAGAAGGAAGGTTACTATACATATATGGAAGCTGCCCACGAGCTGGCTGATTATGTAAAGAAGATGGGCTACACCCACGTAGAACTCATGGGAATTGCGGAACATCCATACGACGGTTCCTGGGGCTATCAGGTTACCGGCTACTACGCGCCGACTTCCCGTTACGGCACTCCAAAAGAGTTCATGTACTTTGTGAACTACCTCCACAAAAAAGGGATCGGTATCATCCTTGACTGGGTTCCGGCCCACTTCCCGAAGGATGCCCACGGACTTGCCGACTTCGACGGTCAGCCGCTCTATGAATACGCAGATCCGCGAAAGGGCGAGCACCCGGACTGGGGCACAAAGGTCTTCGATTACAGCAAAAATGAGGTCAAAAACTTCTTGATCGCTAACGCCCTCTACTGGGTAGAGAACTTCCATGTTGACGGTCTCCGCGTAGATGCCGTCGCGTCCATGCTGTACCTGGATTACGGCCGCAGCGATGGAAACTGGGTTCCGAATAAGTACGGCGAGAACAAGAACCTCGAAGCCATCGAGTTCTTCCGCCATTTGAACAGTGTCCTCACCGGACATCTCACCGGTGCCATGATGATCGCTGAGGAGTCCACCGCATGGCCGGGTGTCACAAAACCGCCGGAAGAGGGAGGTCTCGGCTTCACCTTCAAGTGGAATATGGGCTGGATGCACGATTTTCTGGAGTACATGAAACTGGATCCATATTTCAGAAAATTCAACCACAATAAGATGACATTCGGCATCACCTACGCCACCAGTGAGAATTATATCCTGACGCTGTCCCACGACGAGGTCGTTCACCTGAAGTGTTCCATGATCAACAAGATGCCGGGCTTAAATGGTGACAAGTTTGCGAATCTGAAAGCAGGATACACCTTCATGATGGGGCATCCGGGAAAGAAGCTCCTGTTTATGGGCCAGGATTTCGGTCAGTATCATGAGTGGGATGAGAAGGTTTCCCTCGACTGGTATCTCGCCGACGAGCCGCTTCACAAAGACCTGCAGAAATATTACAGCGACCTGCTGCATGTATACCAGAAATATCCGGCACTGTGGCAGCTGGATTCCGACTGGAACGGTTTCCAGTGGATCAACGCCAACGATGGTGACCGCAGCATCTTCAGTTTTATCCGCCGTGATGAGACGGGCAAGAAAAATCTCTTATTCGTCATTAACTTTACACCGGTTGCACGCGACGATTACCGGGTAGGCGTTCCGAAGTCCGGAACCTACTCCCTGATCCTGGATTCCGAGCATGGGCTCTACAAGCGCGGCGAGCATGCATTCTCCGCCCGCTCCAAGAAGAGCGAGTGCGATGGCCAGCCATACTCCTTTGCGTATCCGCTGCCGGCGTACGGGACTGCAATCTTTAAGTTCAACTAAAAATATATATTTTGCAAGTAACACATCCGTCCTGAATCCACTAAAAACAGGTTCAGGACGGATGTTCTGATTTTCACAAACAGCACACCCAGATACATATTTTCAGGAAATTCTGACACATGCAGCTTTGTTGCAATTTCCCACATAAAAAGGCACTGCCCGCCTCCCATTCTCCTCAGAAAACGGTAAGCGGACAGCACCTCAATCATCACCTATATTTCTTGCATTTATTGACCTTACTTACTCTTACTCCACGTTCTTCGTCGCCACAACATCAACTCCCGTTCCGGCAACGTCCTTCATGATCACATCCCCGATATGCACCGGAGCAGCGACCTCAACCGTCTTTAACGCTTTCACACAGTCGAAGATTTTTCCTTTCGGAATATCTTCCTTCGTCTTCACCGAAACCATATCGATGCTTCCGCCGGATACCCGCACAGTGGAAGTCACGATCCTCGTCGGATTTGTCACTTCTTTCCGCCCGTAGATCTCGCCGCGCTTGCAGGTATTTCCCGTCACGCTTACGACCTCACCGCCGTCCATCGTTACGACAAGAGGACAGCCCATCGGACAGCCGATACATGTTAATCTTCTTTCCTCCATCGTCTATGCCTCCTCGATTTTGACCGTGATCGTCTCAAGATCCGGATATTTCAAAAGATCTGCCTTTTTGAATTTCAATTCCTCCATCTCCCCCGGTGCCACTACCGGACGTTTTCTGTGGATCACACGCTCGTCACCGAAATACGCACTCACATAGCAGTTTTTATAGACACCGCCAACACGGAAGCGGACGGTCAGCTCCTCGTCCATTCTCGCCGGATCGATGGTTCCAGGGACTGTGTAGCGCACACCTTCGATCGGCTTTAAGACGATCTCATGTCCGCCGGCCGGACGGTTCTCGCCCTGTTTCACATAGGCCGCCGCATTCTTTCCGGCGATCGCCGCCTCCTCAGATACAAAATCCACGAGATCATGGACATGAAGTACATTTCCGCAGGCGAAAACTCCCTCAATATTTGTTTCAAGACTCTCATTGACCTTCGGTCCGGATGTCACCGGGTTCATGTCCACACCCATTCCTCTGGATATCTCATTCTCCGGGATCAATCCGACGGAGAGAAGCAGCGTATCACAGCTGTATTCCTCTTCCGTTCCAGGAATCGGCTTTCCTTTTCCGTCTACCTGGGCCAGTGTAATTCCTTCCAGTCTCTCTTTTCCCTTGATGTCCACCACCGTATGGCTCAACTTTAACGGGATTCCATAATCATCGAGACACTGGACGATATTTCTCTTTAATCCGCCGGAATACGGCATCAGCTCCGCAACGACTTTAACCTTCGCGCCCTCAAGCGTCATTCGTCTCGCCATGATGAGTCCGATATCTCCGGAACCTAAGATCACAACTTCGCGTCCCGGCATATATCCCTCAATGTTTACAAGCCTCTGAGCCGTACCTGCAGAGAAGATTCCCGCCGGTCGATATCCGGGAATATTTAAAGCGCCTCTTGAACGCTCTCTGCATCCCATTGCGAGGATCACTGCCTTCGCCCGGATCTCAAAGAGACCTTCCTCCCGGTTCATGGCCGTCACGATCTTCTGCTCACTGATATCCATGACCATGGTATTCAGTTTATACTCGATATTTAATTCTTCTGCCTGTTTAATAAACCGTCCCGCGTACTCCGGACCCGTGAGTTCTTCCTTGAAGGTGTGGAGTCCAAAGCCGTTATGAATGCACTGGTTTAAAATTCCGCCCAACTCCCTGTCACGTTCCAGGATCAGAATACTATCGATTCCGTTTTTCTTCGCGGAAACTGCAGCGGCAAGACCCGCCGGTCCGCCTCCGATGATCACAATATCATACGATTTCATGCTCTGACACCTCCCTTTTATAACGAATCCTTATTGATTCCCTTGACGATCTGCGAGTTTCCGCCGGATTTTGTGATCTCAAACATGCTCTTATGGCATTCTCTCGCAAGGATCTCCATAGTTCTCGGGGAACAGAATCCTGCCTGGCAACGCCCCATTCCGGCTCTCGTTCTGCGTTTTACTCCGTCTAAGGATTTTGCGCCTAAAGGTCTTCGGATCGCATCGATGATCTCGCCTTCCGTGATCATCTCGCATCGGCAGATAATATTTCCGTACTCTGGTTTTTCCTTAATTAACTGGATTCGTTCTTCCTTACTTAAAGTATTCGGATTCAGAACACCTTTTCTCGTCGCGATGAAGTTCTCTTTTTCCTTGAGATCCATCTTCTCTTTCAGGATATCCGCCACCATCTCACCGATCGCCGGGGAGCTTGTCAGACCCGGAGACTCGATTCCCGCACAGTCGATAAAGCCTTTCGCGTCCTCCAGCTCACCGATCAGGAATTCATGTCCGTCCTCATGGGCACGGAGTCCTGCGAAGGAAGTGATCACCTGACGCATCGGAATGTTCTTCACATTCATCTCTGCCTTTGTGATAACCTCATTTAAGCCCTCTCTCGTCGTGTTCGTTCCCTCTTTATTCTCGATATCGATCGCTGTCGGTCCCACCAACAGATTTCCGTGGACCGTCGGTGTCACGAGAACGCCTTTTCCGTATTTTCCGGGAAGAGCAAACACCGTATGGCTCACATGATTTCCGGCAGTTTTATCGAGCAGACAGTAATCTCCACGTCTTGGGGTGATATGGATCTTCTTGTTGCTTACCATATTGTGGAATTTGTCTGCGTAGACACCCGCCGCGTTCACGACATACCGCGTCTTATACGTGCCCTTGCTTGTCCGGATCTCCCAGCCGTCTTCCACCGGTCTTAAGTCGGTGACCTCCGTATCAAAATGGAATTCTACTCCATTCGCGTTGGCATTCTCCGCCATAGCGATATTTAAGTTAAACGGACATACGATTCCGCCCGTGGGCGCGTAGAGAGCTGCGCATGCCTCATCGGAAATATTCGGCTCCATCGCCCGGAGTTCTTCCCTGTTTAAGATCCGAAGATCCGGTACTCCATTTGCAATTCCCCTTTTATAGAGAGTTTCGAGACCTGACATCTCGTCCTTATGCAGACATACTACCAGCGAACCATTTCTTTTGAATGGGAAATCCAGGTCTTTCGACATCTGTTCCATCATCTCGTTTCCGCGCACATTGAGTTTCGCCATCAGGGAACCTTCCGCCGCGTCATAGCCCGCATGGACGATGGCGCTGTTTGCCTTGGAAGTGCCACAGCACACGTCCTCTTCTTTCTCCAGCACACAGATCTTTGCCTGATACCGCGACAATTCCCTCGCAGATGCCGATCCGGCTACGCCTGCTCCGATTATGATCACATCATACATTTACCGTTCACTCCTTTACATCCTGTCTCTTTTAGAAGTTTTCCGCCATATCCCACGCAGGGGCCGGCGGCATCCGTCCTGAAAAAGAGGCCCAGAGTAAACGCATACCCTTATGCGGTTATCCTGTCAGGCTCTCTCATCTCATGCCATAATTATCTGATTGTCAAGCTGTACTGCACCGGGCACAGCCCTCTGTTATTTTATCCTACCACGGGATCGCTCCATAAAGGAGAACCGCCACGATTGCGCCGATGATCGGTCCAACGATCGGAACTACGAGACCGTAAGAGAAGTTGGAATCGCCTTTGTCCTTGATCGGAAGGACTGCATGTGCAAGACGAGGTCCTAAGTCTCTTGCCGGGTTGATCGCATAACCGGTAAGTCCGCCGAGGGACATACCTACGGAAACGATGATTCCGAATACGAAGAGTTTATCAACACCTGTGGAAAGTCCTGTTACATTGCCGATACCTTTGATCGCGAAAACGAGGATAAATGTACCGACTGCTTCGCTTAAAATGTTTAATCCAGTGTTCGGGATCGATGGACCTGTACAGAATACGCCAAGCTTTGTTCCCGGATCTTCTGTAGCGTCAAACTGTCCCTTGAAGAGCAGGTAAACAATCGATGCGCCGACAAATGCACCTGCCAGCTGTGCGATCACATATCCGGGCACCATAGACCATGCGAAGCTTCCCTCTACTGCCAGTGCGATCGTGAGCGCCGGGTTGAAGGACGCGCCGGAAGCTTCTCCGAAGATAAATGCCGGTACCAGAACCGCAAGGCCCCATGCCAGTGTGATCTGGACAGCTCCTGCACCTTTCATTCCGGACTTGTTGAGGTTTACGTTTGCAACAACACCATCACCGAGGATGATAAGCATCATGGTTCCAAGAAACTCTGCAATATAAGGCAGCATAGAAAATCCCCCTTTTTGTTGTTTTAGGCATCTCCGGCTTTCGTTCCCCTCAAAAGCCGGAGACAGTTTTCTGCTTTTTCAAAACTTTCTGATTTGTTCCCGCAACTTCGGGTAATGATTCCCATTCAAGTCCATTTTTTACAAGCCGCACGTCTTACCCAAAACCTTTTCCTCATTTAATATCTGGTTTAATCTTCTTTTGCCCAGCCGTAAGCGTATTTTACAGCCTTATTCCATCCCTTGATCCTTTTCTCTCTCTCAGCAGCCTCGATCTTCGGCTCAAAGGTCTTATCGATCGCCCAGTTCTTGATAACGTCTTCCTTGCTGCTCCAGTAACCAACTGCGAGACCTGCAAGATAAGCGGCACCCATAGCGGTTGTCTCTACACACTGCGGACGGTTCACCGGTGCGTTGATGATATCGGCCTGTGTCTGCATTAAGAAGTCGTTGGCACTTGCGCCGCCGTCAACCTTAAGAGCCGCAAGCTCGATACCGGAATCTGCCTTCATCGCTTCCAGAACGTCATTTACCTGGTATGCGAGAGATTCCAGAGTCGCACGGATAATGTGGTACTTATTGACACCACGGGTGATTCCTACGATCGTTCCGCGCGCGTACTGATCCCAGTGCGGAGCTCCGAGACCTGTGAATGCCGGTACAACATAGCAGCCGTTCGTATCTTTTACTTTCTTTGCCATGTACTCGGAATCCGGTGCGGAGTCGATGATCCTCAGTTCATCTCGGAGCCACTGAATCGCAGCGCCTGCAACGAAGATGGAACCTTCGAGAGCGTAATTGACTTTGCCGTCTAATCCCCATGCGATCGTTGTGACAAGGCCATTCTTCGAGAAGATCGGCTTTTCACCTGTGTTCATCAGCATGAAGCAGCCTGTTCCGTATGTATTCTTTGCCTCACCAGGAGTAAAGCAGGTCTGTCCGAACAGTGCGGACTGCTGGTCGCCGGCAGCACCTGCGATCGGGATCGGTCCGCCGAGGTAAGACGGGTCTGTCTCACCGTAAATTGCAGCGACGGCTTCGGCTCCGGGAGAATGCACTTCGGGATATCGAGTTCCGCTAAATCTCATCGTCCCACTGCAAAGTATTGATATTGAAGAGCATTGTACGGGACGCGTTGGGTAGTCTGTAACATGGACCGCTCCTTTGTGAGTTTCCAGATCAGCCATGTCTCGACTGTACCGATAACAGCTCGCCCTTCTCTGCTCTTTCCCTTGCGCCCGGCAATTGTCAGCAGCCATTTTACCTTTGTTCCTGAAGTACGCATCAATCCGAGACCCGTTTTCTCCCTGAACTTGTCAGTCAGGCCTTTTTCCTTTAAGGTGTCGCAGTATTCCGATGTTCTGCGGCACTGCCAGACGATCGCGTGATGGATCGGCTCTCCGGTATTCTTATCCCAGACGATCGTTGTCTCACGCTGGTTCGTGATACCGATGGCCGCGATATCCGACGCGGTGGCACCGATCATATTCATTGCCTCTACAGCAACCCCCAGCATACTTGCCCAGATCTCGTCTGCATCGTGCTCTACCCAGCCCGGCTTCGGGAAGTACTGGGTAAACTCTCTCTGCGCTACACTGCACATCTCACCTTTTTCGTTGAACAGGATACACCTGTTGCTGGTTGTCCCCGCGTCGAGTGCCATTACATACTTTGCCATACCAATTCCTCCTTCAATATAGTTTTTCCCATGCTTTATCTCAACTGCCCTTTTCCCGGCATTGAAACAGCTTGTGTTATCATTCTATTCACAGCTTCCAGACTTCAGATGATTCGTAGATGAAACTGCCATCGCTCCCGCTGAGAGGGCGCTCATAACGGATTCTTTCTCGGAGATCAGTCCACCCGCGATGATCGGCGCTTTCGACACCTTACACATCTTTGAGATGACCTGCGGCATGATTCCCGGAAGAACCTCGATATAATCCGGCTTCACCTGATGCTGCTGCTGTCTTAAATTTTCATACGCCATGGAATCCAGTAAAAAGCACCTCTGGACCGTTATGAAATTCAGTTCATTTCCCCTTCTGATCAGTGGGACCTTTGTACTAATGATCCCATCTGCCTCTGTCGACATTTTAATGAAGTCCACCACGATCTCCTTGCTGCTTAAACCCACGATCAGGTCTACATGCACGATCACGATCTTCCCGGCGTCCTTTAAACGTTTTACGATCGTCCGGATCGTACAGATATCGCCGAACAGGACAAATACCACGCGGATCTCTTCCAGCGAACAGCAAAGCTCCAGATCATCCATGTTTTTGATCGCTGCGATGATCGGGTTTTCTTCCAGTGCCTGATAAAAATAATGTTTCACTAAACTTTTCTCCATTTCTCAAAAAGAAAAGGAGCGCACCAAGCAACAGCTAATCGTTAGCTGATTACATTTTGCTCTCCTATCACGGCTTCTTTTTTAAGTTAATTCAATCATAGCACATTGCACAATTATTATCAACTATTTCACATTAAAATATATATTTTGTACAATTCTCACAAAGTTTTCTATATTTTTTTATTGTTTTAACCTCTTGCGCAATTATTTATTCTTCTATTTCACAACATTATACACAAATTTTTACGTTCGTATTTTTTTACCTATGTCACTGCATCAAATCGCCGCGTTGTATCAAAAGCTTTTCTGAACTGAAAATTCCGTATGATACCGTTATGGCCGCGGATTTTGCCGATTCGGAATGCGAAGCATCGGCAAAATCCTGTTACAGTGCGCGGGCATAGAGTACCCGTGTACTGTAACACCCCTTTACATCTCTACATAAAAATTTAAGAACGTTCCTTATGTTTTTGCGTCATTTTTATGCTATACTGGACTATGATATATTTTTTTCTTTGATTCGATTTTTCGTAACTGGAAACATGGTCAGTTACGATTTTTCATCTTTTATTATGTTTGATATGAGGAGGAATCGATTATGCCAACCATTCTCGTCTGCGATGACGACAAACAGATCGTAGAAGCGATCAATATTTATCTGACCGGCGAAGGTTTCAATGTAATTAAGGCCTACGACGGCTACGAAGCGCTGGAGCTTCTGGAGAAGAATGAAGTAAACTTAATGATCGTGGATGTCATGATGCCGGGTCTCGACGGGATCCGCACCACACTTAAGGTCCGCGAGACCAGCAGTATCCCGATCATCATCCTCTCCGCGAAATCCGAGGATACCGATAAGATCTTAGGGTTAAACATCGGCGCTGACGACTACATTACAAAGCCGTTTAACCCATTAGAGCTCGTAGCCCGCGTGAAATCCCAGCTCCGCCGCTACACCCAGCTCGGCAATTTGAACCAGCAGGGCAGCTCCCAGGTCTACAAGTGCGGCGGACTGATGATCAACGATGAGAACAAGGAAGTTACCGTCGACGGAGAGCCGATCAAGCTGACACCCATCGAGTACAACATCCTGCTTCTTCTCGTGAAGAACGCGGGGAAGGTTTTCTCTATTGACCAAATTTACGAAAAAATCTGGAATGAAGACGCAATTGGTGCAGATAACACTGTTGCCGTCCACATCCGCCATATCCGCGAGAAAATCGAGATCAACCCGAAAGAACCCCGCTACTTAAAGGTAGTCTGGGGCGTCGGCTATAAGATCGAGAAACAGTAAGGAGAGTCCAGATGGCAGAAAAAAAGACAAACTCATTTTTCAAGCGTCTCGTCGGCTTCCTTCACTTTCTCTTTGCCTGCGTGACACTCGTCGGAATCGGGTTCATGTATTTAAACAGCAACTACGGCCGGGGTCTCGACTGGATCAAGACGGAGACCTTTGAACAGTCCCCGGATTTCAGCAAAAAAGTCCAGGCAGATATCACAAATATCTTCGATTATGTCCAGTATCAGGATATTTTCGAGGTAAACGGTGAGGTCGACTACTCCCAGGTCGTCCTGGAAGTCACCACGGGACCTGGCGGTGAGAAATCCTACACTCTGGACGATATTATCCAGTACGGAAAATCCCTGGGCTACTACATGGACGAGTCCGACAACTACGCGTTAAAGGGTAGTCCGGAGACTCTGTCCGAGGAAGACCAGGAACAGGTCTATGTCCGCTACCGCTGCTACCAGTCTGAGGAAGACTTAACGAGCCCGGATCAGTCTTTCTCGACGATGCCGGACCTGACGTATGAGATCTTAAGGCGTTTCTCTTCCTACTACTCGATCTACTCGAGACTCATGAGCGACTTTACGAATCTCTATTTCCGCGTGGCGTACTACTCAAAAAATAATGCGATCTATGAGATCCATACCAACGCGCCGGAGATGTCCAACGATGACATTATGGCCATGGGAAGATATATCTACTATTCCGGAGACTCCAACGACCTTGCGGTCCGGACGAACTTCGAATCCAACTTTCCGAGTATCCCGGCGCTGATGTCGAAAAATAACCCGTACAACGGCAACAGCTACTATGTGGTCATCGGTCTCGACACATCCTATAAGGCGAACGATGACTATGCTCAGGCATATACCGCCTATAATAAGTCCCGCGTGAATTTCTCCAACGGACTTTATATTACGATCGCGGGACTTGCCGGTTCCCTCGTGACCTTCGCGTTCCTTCTGTTCCTGTCCGGACATGCGTCGATCTCTGACCGGACCATCACGCTTTACCCGTTTGACCGGACAAAAACGGATTTCATGCTGCTCCTGATGGCATTCGTGTCCTACCTCTGCATCCACATCATGGCGCCGGTGACATCAAAGCTCCTGCACCTGGTAGTGACATCAGATTACTGGGACCGCGCGAACCTGCTGGTGGCCTTCGGATACCTGTATTTCTGCGTCATCCTGACCTTCTTCAGCCTGATCCGCAGATACAAGGCGGAGACACTCTGGAAGAACAGCTTTCTACATGATCTTACAGAAACACTCTCCGAGAGCACGTTCCGCTACCGGATCACAATAGGCTTTGTGCTGTATCTTGCATACAACGTATTCATGATCACCGTGGGGGCATTCATGATCTTCCATCATGAAAATTCCGTTTTCCAGTTCATGCCGTTCATCTTCGTGATGATCGCCTGGATCGCCGGAAACCTTCTGGTATTCTACTTTATCTACCGGAATGCGGACCAGACGGACAAAATCCATGCCGCCATCGAAAAACTCGCCTCCGGGAGACGAGCTACAAGGTGGATGTCAATGATTTCTCGAGTCTGAGGCGGAACTCGCCGAAGGACTGAACCGTATCAGTGACGGTCTGGAGACAGCTCTTGCCGAACAGGTAAAGAGCGAACGCCTGAAGGCCGACCTGATCACGAACGTGTCCCACGATATCAAGACACCGTTGACCTCCATCATCAACTATGTGGACCTCATCAAGCGCCAGCACATTGAAGACCGACGGTTCAGAAATATCTGGAGGTTCTGGATCAGAAATCCCAGAGGTTAAAGACACTGACCGAGGATCTTGTGGAAGCTTCCCGCGCAAGCTCCGGAAATATCAAGCTGGAGATCACGAATATCGATTTCGTGGAGCTCGTCCAGCAGACGACCGGAGAATTTGAGGAAAAATACGCGATCCGCCATCTGGAGATCGTCAACACACTTCCGAACGAGGTCATCATGATCGAGGCAGACGGACGAAGGCTATGGCGTGTCCTTGAAAACCTCTATAATAACGCTTTCAAGTACGCGTTAGAGGGAACCCGCGTCTACGTCACGATCGAGGACCATGGCGCCGACGTTGTGTTCACGATCAAGAATGTGTCCGCGAACCCGTTAAATATCAGCCCGGATGAGCTCACCGAGCGTTTCGTCCGCGGTGACGTCTCCCGAACCACCGAGGGAAGCGGACTTGGGCTTTCCATCGCGAAAGACCTGACAACTCTTCAGGGCGGAAAGTTCGAGCTGATCATCGATGGCGACCTGTTTAAGGCGCAGATCACGTTTCCGATCAAAAACTAAATAGCTTCTTATAAACAGAGAGCGTACCACCTTTTTTAGGCAATACGCTCTCTGTTTATATCTTATATATTGAAATCTCTCAGATCGTCAGCACAAACGAAGCCAGCATCGCGATCCTCGGAATATACTGGTCGATCAGGATGTACTCGTTTGCGGAGTGGGCCCCGTCACCGGCTGCGCCGAGACCGTCAAGGGTCGGGATACCCATAGCAGATACCTCGTTTCCATCGCTGCCGCCGCCCACAAACTGATGGGAAAACTTAAGCCCGACCTTCTCGCCGCAGATCTTCGCCTTCTCAAAGAGCGCCATGTTCGCCTCCGTCTCCTCCATCGGCATCTTGCTGTCACGTTCGATGACTTCCCTTGTGGTTCCCGGAACCGTCGTCCTGATCTCGTTGATCGCCTTGCGGACCCTGTCTCCCTCGGCGGCTGTCTTTACGCGGCAGTCGATCTCGATCTCTGCCTCGGCCGGGACAACGTTCGGTTTTGTACCGCCACTGCAAACGCCCACATTGACGGTAGTTCCAGCCTCGTAATCTGTCAGTTTCTGGATCGCAAGGATCTCATGCGCCAGCTCCTCGATGGCGTTGATCCCCTCTTTATGGGCATTTCCCGCATGGGATGCCTTTCCGTGGATCCTTACGGTAAAGCGGACAAGACCTTTTCTTCCTGTCTTTAAATCTCCGTTCGCTGTACACGGCTCGCAGACAAGCGCCGCCTTCGCGTCCTTCGCAAGCTCACAAATGATATCGGTAGACTCAGCACTTCCGGTCTCCTCGTCACCGTTAAAGATGAATTCCAGCCTCTTTCCCGGATCGATCCCAAGATCCTTATATGCCTTTACAGTCCAGATCGCGGAAATAAGTCCGCCTTTCATGTCATAAACACCCGGCCCGTGGAGCCCATTTCCTTCTGTATAATACTTCAGCGCACCGATGAGATGTACGGTGTCATAATGACCGATAAACAGGATCTTCTCCGTACCCTTTCCATACTGGAACCGCACCGGACAGTGTCCGTTCTCCGCCTCGTAGACAAAGCAGTCCTCTCCTGTGCGCTCCTTGATCAGCATGACCAGCTTTTCCCGCACCTTTGCCAGAGCCTCAATATCTGAAGTGCTGGCCTCTGTCAGGACCAGAGATTTTAAGTCCTCAAAGATCTCCGTCTCATGTTCTTTTAAGTAAGCAAGTATTTTCTGTTCCATGATTTCTGTCCTTTCTTCTGTAATTGATACTGTATGCCTATCTATATCTTACTTCTTTATCACGCGGACCTTCTTCCATTTTCCTGTCAGATACCATCCAAACGAGATCACATAATTCGCAGCCCAGCCAAGGGGAACCGCCATCCATGCTACCTGGATTCCATAAATCGGTGCAAACAGGTTCGTCACGCTGACACGGATCGCGAGATTCACGAGGTTTGCCACCGTAAATGCCGTCACATCACCTGCGCCGCGCAGCAGACCGTCCGTGGACGCCTTGAGGCCGATAAACGAGTAGAAAAACGATAAGAACTTCACATAACTGAGTCCCACCGAATATGCTTCACTGCTGCCGCTGTCAAGGAACAGGGACACGAATGCGCCTCCTGCCAGCTGGTACATCACGCAGAGCACCGCACCCGCCGTCAGGACGATCACATAGCACATCCGGTAACCTTCCTTCACCCGGTCGATCTTTCCGGCCCCCATATTCTGGGCTGTGAAGGTTGACATGGCATTTCCCATGGCGAGCATTGGCACGATGCTTAAGGACTCGATCCGCATGCCCGCGGAGTATCCGGCGATCGCCGTGGAGCCGAAGCTGTTGATCACAGACTGGACCAGCAGGATTCCGATATGGACGATGGACTGCTGCAGTGTGGACGGAACGGCGATCTTCACCATGGAGACCGCCATCTCTCCGCTGTAGAGACGCACCGGTTCCTCGGCAGGATACCCCTTTAGCTTGCGCATCAGAAGCAGGAACGAGATCACCGCCGAGATTCCCTGTGCGATCAATGTCGCCAACGCAACGCCACGGACACCCTGCTTGAAAATGATCACGAGGATCATGTCCAGCACGATGTTTAACAGGGAAGAAAAGATCAAAAGGTACAGCGGCTTCTTTGAATCTCCCAGTGCGTTGAAGATCGATGCCTGAACGTTATACATGAACAGGAACGGCAGTCCGAGAAAGTAGATCGCCAGATACAGCGCCGCATCCGAGAAAATATCCTCCGGTACGTTGACGAGATTCAGGATCCGATTGTTGAACAGGAGCCCCACTGCTGCCAGAAACGCCGCAATCCCAAGGAAATTGAACATCGTTGTGTAGACTGCCGTCTTCATCTTCGCGAGTTTTCCCGCTCCCAGAAACTGGGAGATCACCACGGAGCTTCCGATTCCGCCGCCGATGGCGATGGCAATAAAGACGTTCGTGATCGCATAGGATGCGCCAACCGCCGCTAACGCCTGTTCCCCGACGAATTTTCCTACCACTACTGAGTCCGTGATGTTGTAAAACTGCTGAAAAAGATTTCCGAGTATCATCGGAAGCACGAAGAAAAGCAGGGATTTTCCAGATATCCGTCATATATACATATTTTTCTTGTCTCTTTCATGTCTGTCAAAACGTAATGATGGAAGCCAACGCCAGTTTCGCTCTGGAAAACAGTGTCTCAGCTACCGCATACTCCTCCATTGAATGATTGTTCGCGCCCTTGACGCCCATGGCGCAAACTACCGGAACGCCTTCCGCCGCAGCCAGGCAGGAATCGGACCAGCCGCCAACTTTCTTTGTCTGCAGCTTTCCGTAACCGATCATGTCTGCCGTCTTCTGGACATGGCGGAAAAGTTCCAGATTTTTCTCCGATACCGGCATTACCGTGCTCGGCTTCGTCCAGGTCACATCTGCCGTCGTATCCGGGACAGTTCTCGTCTCCGCAATCTTTTTGATCGCCTGAAGTGTTTCCTCAAGGCGTTCAAAGCTGTCGTAGCGGATGTCGATTCCAACCTCACAGGACGCAGCCACTGCGTTTGCAACCGTTCCGCCCTGAATCACACCTACATTCACAAAAAGTCCATGTTCAAAGTCATGAAGCTTCTGGATCTCGATGATCTTATGCGCCATCTCCAAAATCGCGTTTCTTCCGCGCTGCGGATCATTTCCAGCGTGGGCCGCGACTCCGTGAACGGTGAGTGTCACACGGCAGGAACCTTTTCTTCCAACAACGAGTCCGTCATCGATAAATCCCGTCTCAAAGTTGAATGCCGCCGCGCATCCCGCGCAGAGTTTCCGGATCTCTGACTCCGCATTTGTCTGACGGTGTCCGTTCTCCTCATCTCCCGCAAAGACAACGCGGATCGGGCGTTTCCCATATCCGTACTCATGGAGCGCCTTTAAAACGTAGACAACGATCACAAGTCCCGCCTTCATATCCAGAACTCCCGGTCCGTGGGCATTTCCGTTCTCATCGATGCGGAACGGATTTTTCTCTAACGTGCCTTTCGCGAATACCGTGTCCATGTGTCCGATCAGGACGATGGGCTGGCCTGCTGCCTCTTTATTCCATACACCTGCCAGGAGGTTTCCGAAACGTTCCATCGGGATCACAGCTGTCTCCACTCCGGCACTTTCCAGTTCATCCTTTAAGACCGCACCTACCCGGTCAACGCCCTCTTTATCCGGGGTTCCGCTTTCGATAGAAACGATCTTTTCCCATAGCGACAGCATCTCGTCCCTGTGACGGTCTATATACGCGGATGTCTTCACGATTAGTCCTCTGTCTTCCATAGCCTGCATCCTCCTTGCCATTTTATTCATCTATGATATAACAAACATACTGAAATGAAAATACTGAAAATCTATAAAAATCGGGAATTCCGCCTGACGGTAACGCCTTCCCGGTTACAAGCTTGACTTCTACGTCTCTGCGAATTATAATGAGTGAATTAAACCTACCAATTTGCTATGAAGATATGACCACCCGTACGAGACTGCTAAGATAAACGCTCCGCGAGGATGCGCAGTGATTTTGATAGAAATATGTCAGCTTCTCTGACCAGAATCACGCGGCAAGTCTCACGGACGTTCAACTTGAGAATATGAAAGGACGGAGAATTCCTTATGAACAACACGATCAACGTTTCCATAGACTGCGTTCCGGCCGCACTCCGGGAATTTTTTGCGGAGCATTCTACCATCGCTCTTGCTTTTTCCGGCGGAACGGATTCCTCTTATCTTCTCTATGCCGCAAAGGCCTGCGGAGCAAATGTACATGCTTACTATGTCTCCACTCCGTTCCAGCCGCAATTTGAGTTAGATGACGCGAAGCTTCTCGCTGAATCATTACACGCGGACATGACGGTCCTGCCCTTTGATGTGCTGACGGATAAAGTCGTAAAGAGCAATCCGAAAGACCGCTGCTACTACTGCAAGAATCAGGTATTCGGCGGAATCCTGAAAGCCGCAAAGGAGGACGGCTTTACCGAGATCATGGACGGAACGAACGCCTCCGATGACGCCGGTGACCGCCCGGGCATGCGCGCTTTAAAAGAAATGAAGGTACTGTCCCCGCTGCGCCTTTCCGGAATAACAAAAACGGCACTCCGGGAATATTCCCGAAATGCCGGATTATTTACATGGAACAAGCCCGCCTACGCCTGTCTTGCGACGAGAGTTCCGTCGGGAATTTCCATCGAAGCTTCTGTATTAAGGGATGTGGAATGGGCGGAGAAATCCCTCTCCGACCTTGGATTCCGCGATTTCCGCGTCCGCGTGTACCCGGATCCCGCTGCCGCAGACCCAAAGGCCGATGCGCCGTGGTGCGCAAAACTCCAGCTCACCGAGGACATGATCCCGAAGCTTATGGAGCAGCGGAAGGAGATCTGCGCGCTCTTAAAGCAGAGATTTACGGATGTGATACTGGATCTTGTGGCGAGAACACCGTCGATGTAGGGAACGTCTCCCACATCTGTACATCAGATCTAATGCTCTGTATACGCAGATCGGCTAAAGTCTATAAAACAGGGAACGAGTATAACCGGCTTAACTTCACCGGTCATACTCGTTCTTAAAATATTTTCACCCCGAAAACTTCCGGGCCTTTTTGTATACAGGATTCCTCTCTATGTCACCTCATTCAGCCAGGCTACTGCCGCTTTGATCCCGTCCTCGCTGAACTCAAATTCCTGATACGTCTTTTTTTCATCTTCCGTCACAGAAAAAATAAACGGCCCCGGCCAGGTGATCGCCTGGATCTTATCCGGCTCGCCTTCCTCTCCGCTGATCTTCCGGATCATAAAATTCGTTCCCTTTTCACTTCCGGTAAATGTTGTCTTCTTTAAATATGGAATGGAGATCATTCCTGTCAGATCGATCATAACAACCTCTTTTCTTCTTTTCCATTGCAAATTGTTAAAGTGTTCGCTATACTTACACCATAAACCACCGTACAGGAATCATTATACACCATTCCTGTCCACGAAGCATCAGGAGTATCTCATGTTAGCTGTATTTTTATCTCCGGTCTACCTGTTATTTCAGGCATACATTCTTTTATGGCTCTACGCCTGGGCGGATTCCTGCTCCCCGGCGCTTCATTCACTGTTTTTCAGGATCCCTGTCACAGTCCTCTATCTGTTTTTTGCCGTCAGCCCGCTGACCGGATTTCTGATCACAAAAGAACCACTTCACCATTTTCTCCGGGTGATCAGCAACTACTGGCTCGGCACTCTGGAATATATCCTGCTTTTTATCATCACCTTCGACGTGATCCGCCGTGTCACCGGCCATTCCTTCTTTATGAAATACCGGTACCCGGCCATGCTGCATACCATGCCGAAAAATCTCGTGATCTTTGGCGGCTTTGCCATTGGCCTGATCCTTATGGTCAGCATTTACGGTGTCCTGCATGCAAGACGGGTCTATGTGCGGCAGGATCCGGTCGTCATCGAAAAGAGTTCTTCTCTTCCGGGACTTAAGATCGCCCTGATCGCGGATCTTCACCTTGGATACAACTCCACGAAGTCCCATGTAAGAAAGATCGTAGACACCATTAACTCCCAAAATGTCGATCTCGTCTGCATTGCCGGAGATCTCTTCGACAATGATTACAACGCGATCAAGGACCCGGATGAGGTGGCTGACATTCTATCCGATATCAAGAGCCGGTACGGCACATACGCCTGCTGGGGCAACCATGACGTAAGTGAGAAGATCCTCGCCGGATTCACATTTCCACAGAAGGAAACGATCGTCCGGGACGGGCGGTTTACGGAATTTCTGCACCACGCCGGTATCACGATGCTGGAGGACGAGACCGTCTGCATCAATAATGCATTCTATCTTGTCGGCCGCCGGGATAAGGATATGGCAAAAAAAGAACAGCTCCCGCGGAAAACCTTTGCTGAAATCACCGAACCTCTCGATCCCTCACTTCCCATCATCGTCATGGATCACCAGCCGGGAGAATTGTCAGAAGCCTCCGATGTCGGTGTCGATCTGGACCTCTCCGGCCACACCCATGACGGTCAGATGTTTCCGGCAAACCTTGTGGTCCATTTTCTCTGGGAAAATGCCTGCGGAGTCCTGAAAAAGGGGTCTATGACGTCTATTGTCACCTCCGGTGCCGGTGTCTGGGGACCGGCGATGCGGGTCGGGACTAACAATGAAGTCGTGATCGCAAATGTGTCGTTTGATCCAGCCACAGACCAATAAGCTGTTGTTCCGATAAGTTGTTCCTATAAATAGTATAAACGAGAAAAACGGAGGTCTTATATGAAAGAATTTGTCAAGTCCATCACAAGCCCTTATGAAAAAGAACTGATCGAAATACGCCATTACCTGCATCGACACCCGGAGCTTTCCTTTCAGGAGACAGACACTGCCGATTACATCCGCAGCACCCTGAATGCCCTGGGCGTCCCGCTGATGGAAGGGATCTCCGGAACCAGCACGGTCGCTGTCATAAAAGGCGAAAAAACCGGTCCATGCATCGCGTTCCGCGCGGACATCGACGCGCTCCCGGTGGAGGAAGAAAATGATCTCCCGTTTAAGTCCGAGGTTCCCGGCGTTATGCATGCCTGCGGACACGATATCCATACCGCAGTCCTTTTAACCTTCGCAAAGGTCCTCACAGCCCATCCGGAGCTTGTCCGTGGAACTGTGAAGCTAATCTTTCAGGCAGCCGAAGAAAAGCTCCCGGGAGGCGCCAAGGCGCTCTGCGAGGAAGGTGCCATGAAGGATGTCGATCTCATCTATGGTTTCCACTGCGCTTCCGCGTTTCCGCTCGGCACCATCGCCGTGACTCCCCGGGCGTATTCCGCAGCGATCGGTATTTATGAAGTGAAGATCCATGGAAAGGGCGGTCATGGCGGTTATCCGCAGAATGCCCTGAACCCGGTCCCCGTGGCCTGCATGGTCGGATCTGCTTTAAACCAGATCCTGGCTGAGAAAAAGAATCCGCTGGAAGGCGGTGTTCTTACGGTTTCCTATATAAATGGCGGCCAGTATCCGAATATCATCACGGACACTGTGACTCTCGGCGGCAATGTCCGCACTTTAAACAATGACCTGATCGACAAAGTCTTTGACTCCATCCACTCCATCAGCAGGGGGATCTGCGCCGGATTCGGCCTCACCTGCGATGTGACCACGACTCTGGGCTATCCGGCAGCCATCAACGTGCCGGAGGAGATCGAAACGGTCCGCAGTGTCACAAGAGACCTCGGATATACCGTCTACGAGCGCCCGGATGCCCTTGGCGGTGAGGATTTTGCCTACTATCTTCTTGAGAAGCCGGGTGCCTACTTTCAGATCGGAATGGCTGATCCCGAACGCCCGATTACCTCTTCCCCGCACCATAACTGCCATTTCCAATTAGATGAGCGCGGAATTTCAGAGGCGCTTGAGATGGAGCTTGGTCTGTACCTGCGCGTGACAGGACAGATGTAACCGTATAGAAAAAGCGGCTGTCATATCGGCAAAGCTTTGCCGGGCAGCCGCTCTTTTTCACTATTTTTACAAATCCTTCGCTCCAACAAGTCCGTAGGCCGACTCCGCGCTCCTCACAGCCCTCAGGATCGCCTCCGCCATAACCTGGGCACCGAGGGTTCCGACCATATCCTGATCTGCCTTCACATCGCCCACAGACAGAGCGTAGATGCTGTCTCCGTCGGAAGAGGTATGAACAGGACGGATCGCCCGCGCATAGCCGTCGTGGGCCATCCCGGCGATCTTGCAGAGGCTGCTCTTCGGGAATGCCGCGTTCGTAATCACCGCACCGATGGTCGTATTCTCTGTCGCGCCGGTGAACTTGTTCTTGATCACTTCATAGCTCTTATAAACGGCTTCTTCTGTGTCCGCAAATGTCTTCCTGTCCGCATTTAAAAGACCGGCGACCTTCTTTCCGTCCTTCCAGTCATAGATATCGCCTCTCGCATTCACCGCAACGATTGCGCCGACCTTCAGATCCCCAATCTGCACCGCATAGCTTCCGATTCCGCCCTTCATGCAGAGAGACTTGTCCCCCAGCTTTCCGACGGACGCGCCTGTTCCAGCGCCGAAGTTTCCATCCTGATAATTATTCTTCTCCGCGCCCTCGCATGCCGCGTATCCCATGGCCTTATCCGGTCTCGTCTTAAAATCCCCGACCATCAGGTCAAACAGGCAGGACTCGCATACAAGCGGTACCTTCGTGATTCCCACATCAAAGCCGATCCCACGTTCTTCCAGATACTCCATAACGCCCCCAGCCGCGTCCAGACCGAACGCACTTCCGCCGCTGAGTAAAACTGCCTGAATCACGTCAGCTGCCGCCATAGGCTTTAAAAGCTCTGATTCCCTGGATGCCGGACCGCCCCCGCGGACATCCAGCCCAGCTGCCGCGCCCCGCTCGCAGATAATAACCGTACACCCGGTCCCCGCTTCTTTATTCTCCGCGCTGCCGATCCTGATGTTTTCGATCTCTGTGATCTTGATTTCTTTCATCCTTTTAATCTCCCTTTAATTACCTGTGATTCCGAAACAGGATCCCCTAAATGAGGATCCTGTTGGTAAATTTTTCATACACTTCTTCTATTTATATAGTATATCACATTTTAAAATTAAATTAAAATCATAAAATCGGGAATATATAACGGGTAACAAGTATTTGAACGAATGATATGATTATTGAATGATTCGATATCAGTGTAACAAAAAACACCGTCCCGGCGGCTTATCATCCGCTAAAACAGTGCTTTTTTTCGTGCACCTTCAGGGATTCGAACCCTGGACAAATAGATTAAGAGTCTACTGCTCTACCAGCTGAGCTAAAGGTGCTTGGTTTGTTGTTTTTCTTTGTTTTGTTTGCCTCATCCGTGGCACGTTTTGTATTATAGGATAAACCAAGAAAAAAGTCAACACCTTTTTTGAAATTTTTTTTTAATTTTTTTTGGTTTTTCAAAAAACAGGTACAAATGAAACGATTAAAAAAGCCAGCAAACATGCAGGTTTGCCGGCTTTTTTGTCCCTGTTTCTTACAACATCTCTTTGATCGCATTTTCCAGAACTTCTTTATCCTGAAGTCCAACGCTCTTGGAAAAAACTTCTCCGTTCTTAAAAAGGATGATCGTCGGGATAGACATAACTCCGTAGCGGGCAGCAATATCACTGTTCTCGTCTACATCGAGTTTGCCGATCTTTACTTTTCCGTCGTACTCCTCAGCGAGCTCTTCGATCACCGGAGCCATCATACGGCACGGGCCGCACCATGTCGCAAAGAAATCCACAACTACCGGGATCTCTGAGCCCAGAACATCAGCATCAAAATTTGCGCTTGTAAATACTGTTTCCATACTATTTTCTCCTTCCATAATATCCTGCTGCATTCAAAGCTTTTCCGCCGCATTCGCTTACCGCTCCGGCAGTCACAGAAAGCCTCTCTGCCGCGCTTATTTTTTCTTTCTGCCGCAGACAACATCATTTGCCTCGTCAAAACATTTCCTGATCCGGATAATTTTCCGATTCAGTTCCATCTTGTCGCAGGTTGCCTGTGAGAGCCACCGCTTTACACATGCCCACATACTCATCCGGCACACGGCCTTTCCGTCATTTTATGTCTATTATATGCAGATATTTATGACTTATCACGGCGGGCGGTCAGCTTACAGATCGGCTTGCCCTCCGCGGAGAACTTCGTCTCGTACTCTGTCATAACATTTCCCTCGGCCATATCACTGTGGTGAAGATCAAATGTATGGGATGTCACCTGCCAGCCTGCCTCCGGAATGGATTCTAATGAATAGCGGAACAGGTCCTGATTATCAGTCTTAAACTCGATGATTCCGTCCGGCTG
>SCPN01000726.1_pt1 | contig 23517 bp, 52 predicted proteins | sample 6106831 | NCBI WGS metagenome assembly SCPN01 (sample SAMN10720447, study PRJNA508395) | human gut metagenome | isolation source: Participant 1, 0 month
CCCCTCAGCCCTCCAGCCAGGAGGAGGTAACCCATCCCATCGACCCTGCGATTCAGAGGATGTAGACTTGCTGATCGCCCGGTATATCCTTCCTTATGAGACCACCCTGCGGGGCCAGGCGTTCTCTAACGTATCCCAGATCCCCGACCGGCTGCTTTACCGGTACGCCATGGGGATTGTGGACAGCGTCTTTGTTTCAGGAGGATTTCCTGCTGACCGATTTGAAGGGGGAGAACTCCTATCATGCCATCCCCGACGATTTGATACAGAAATCACATCAAGCTGGATTTTGACCTGGATGGTTTTATACAACAGAGCCCTGTTATGATGACAGCCAAGGGGTCTACGACCAGGGGTAACTGGTATGTGATTGAAGGAACTACCGAAGTCTTTGCACGGGAAGCCAAGCTGCTGGACAACGGCGATATCTGGATTTTAGTGGGCCGCCGGGCAGGAAACCATGACTTGGATTCGGCGGTGGAATATGTGTTCCACGCCCTCAAAGCCGTTGGATCTGACCTATAGTGGACCTGGGGTCTATCCGTTCCGATGGGGACTGCAACTACAGATTTTGTATCGGTGACCCCCCGAAAGGATATGGAGGATTATTCCAAGGTTGGCTGAGTCTCCGCCCCAGCAGCTAGGCGGAGCTGTCCCAGGCTGGTCTCAGCAGGGGATACCACCAGCACTTATACCTACCGCCTGATGGGGAGACATCGATGCAAAGAGGTGGGTTCCGGCCATCGGTATCCTATGAGGGAGACAGCAGAGAGAAAGCGAGGGGCGAGCCACCCGTTCAAGGGGTGTTTGACGGCCAGGGATACACTATCAAGAATTTGACCATCGACCTTCCCGACCACAGCAATGTGGAAGCACGCCCATTTAGGAGCATAGCCTGTAAAAACCTGAAAGACCAGGAGACATGTTGTCCCCGGCGGAAACCAGGTGGGTACTTTGGGCACCAGTTCCGGCGATGTAGTCCAGTGCACAGCCAGAAGGCGAGGTCAAAGGGTCCATGAAGTGGGCGGCCTGTTGCTGGGCATCACCTACGGTGACCGTTTGGCCCAGGTGAGCTATTGCCAGTTTGACGGCAATGTCAGCGGCACTCAGTCGGTAGGCGGCCTGATTGGCAGCCCCACCTGTGCGGACATCACCCGCTCCTACGCCAGCGGCCAGATAGACGTAGCTGCCAGTGAGGAGTTTGAAAACGGAATGCATCGGCGGCCTGGTAGGGGTTAAATAACTGTAGCTACATCGACAGTTCCTTCGCTTCGGTGGAGATCGAGACCAGGTTCTGACCAAGTCGGTGGGGCGGTTTCTTGGGTACAACAATTACGGCGATGTGACCAACTGCTTCTATAACAACGGGGTAGCGGCCCGGTGGCCGGCTGCCAGCACCCAGAACACCGGAACACACCAGCTGACCGGCCTTTCGGAAAAGGAGTTTGCTTCCAAACTGGAGCAGCTGATCTATCCGGGAAAATAGTGAGCACAGAGAATTATCCCAGGGGTATGGATTTTCCATGCCCCCCTTTTTGATCCCCGGGTCGAATCCACCCCGGACATCAATGGCGGATGTCCCTCCGGGGACCTTACAGTCCATATGGGACAGGAAAAATAAACCATCCTCTATGGCAATTTGTCCAAAAGTTTACATATCCAATCGGCCCATGGTAGAATGCCAATAATATGGGCTGAAAAGGGTATCCCCCGTATCTGTCTGGGCCAATGTGTCCCGGGCGGATATTTACCCTTGTGGATATTGGGACATCCTGCTGAAAAACAGCGGCAAAGAACCCCGGGTTATCATCGGATTGGCCGAAAAAATCCCCTTACCCGGCTCAACCCGGAAACAAGGGCGACTGGTGTATCGGGGAATAACAGACATTTTTGAGCCGCATTCTTCCCGGCAGTCTGCTGGAGCGTCGTTCCGGCTTGACAAAATGGGGTAAGGGAGGCTGCTGGGATGCGGGGATTCAGGGAATTGTTTGGAGCATATGGCGCAAATTATCAGAATAGGATGGACCGCTTCTGAGGAACGAGAAAACGCGCCTCAAATTTCCTGGAGCTGTTTTGGACTTGAGTGTAGAAAGTTGGGCAATGCCCTTCCTTGCGGGGACAGCACTAGTGCCTTTGAAGGCCCACACCCTCAAAGGGGCGTGGTCCACCATGGGGCGGATGCCCCTTAATGAAGCGTATTGCGCCATTGCGAAGCCGCTGCACCAAGTCATCCAAGCGGATTGCCAGCGGACCAGGGACTGTGGGAAACTGGAAGGGAGAAACGCATGATGGGAAAATGCCTCTCCCAAAGCTCACTGCTGAACAGGTGGTCATTGTGCTGGACAATGCGCCGGTGGCCGTCTATGTCAGCGCGGTGGACACTTTGGAACTCCTTTATGCCAACCAGCTGGCAAAACAGCTGTTTCCGCGCAGCGCGGATACCTCCGGGCTCACCTGTTATCAGGCGGCGGGATTTGACCGCCCCTGTCCCTTCTGCCACGTCAAGGACTCTGACCGAGACAAAGCTGCTGGCCCGTGAGTTTCACCACCCGGATAATCGGCCGGATCTATCAGCTCAGCGGGAAGATTATCCGCTGGGGCGATGTCGATGCCCACATTGAATATTTCGTGGACATCACTGACAAAAAGCGGGAGGAGAACCGCTCTAAGCTGATCAGCGAGGAACTGCAGGCTACCTTTAGCAATATCCTCTGCGGGCTGTGCGTCTACCGGTATGCTGGCGGCAACATCTCCCCTCTATTCCACAACCCCGCGTTTTATGAGATCATGGGCTACTCGGACGAGCACATCGACGCCGTGGAACGGTCCACCAGTTTTCTGGGTGTCCACCCGGAAGACCTGCCCCGGCTGCGGGAGCTGATTCAGAGGATTCTTGTGACGGGGGGCACCATGGGGCATACCTACCGGTTATGGAACGACAAACGGGGAATACCGGTGGATCCATCTGGATAGCTCGGTGAAAACCCAGGCGGATGATTCCAGGCTCCTCTATGGGGTGTACAGCGATGTCAGCGAACAGCGGCATTTGGAAGGAGAGCTTGTATACGCCAATGAGAAGATGCAGGACATTGTCAATGCCATCCCAGGCGGGGTTGCCATCTACAAAATGACCAATATCTTCGAAACTAAGTATTTTTCCGATGGGTTGGCGGAGATGACCGGCTACTCGGTGGAAGAATACCAGGAGCTGGCCAAGAGGGACGCGGCAGAACTGGTCTATTGGGAGGATACCTCCAAGGTGGTGGCAAAGGCGTTGAAGGTCATCGCCACCCATGAGGTAGCCAAGATGGAATTCCGTCAACAACACAGGGATGGCCAGGTGGTCTGGGTCCGTGCACAGATCAAATGGATTGGCGAGGAAGGCGGCTGCCCTTGCTTCACTGCGTCTTCCACAATATTTCCGACCTGAAAGAAGCCCAGCTGGAGATGGATCATTTGATCAACTCCATCCCCGGCGGCATCGCCAGCTACCGGATCGAAGGAGAGAGGTTCATCCCCACGTTTTACTCCGACGGGTGGTGGCCCTGTCTGGTCACACCCGGAGGAATTCGGAGATTGTCCAACAGGATGCCCTGGATGTCATTTATGGCCCAGACCGGGATAGAGTGATGGCGCAGACCAAAGCCGCGGTTCTCAGCGGAGAGGTGCTAGACATCTCCTATCGGATGCGCCACAAAACGGCAGCTTGATCTGGATTCATCTCAACTACCGCCGGATGGGCCCCTTCGGACTCCACCCGGTTCTACGCGGTGTTTACCGGCATGTCTGCGGAGGCGCGCCTCTTCCAGAGCATCGCCAACGAGACGGCGGACGGGATCTATGTCATCAGCCAAGATACTTATGATCTGCTGTACCTCAACGAATCGAAAAATTTCTTCGCCCGGGGAGAAAATGTCCTTGGGCAGAAATGCTATACTGCCCTTCACGGGATGAGCGGGCCCTGTCCCTTCTGTACCTTAAAGGACCGTCCGGCTGATGGGCAGGAGTATATGATGCAGATTGACGGCGCCGACCGCTTTACACCACTTGGTGCCGGGAAAGTGACTGGAACGGCATCCCAGCTTATGTGAAATACGTACGGGATGTAACCGAAGAGGTGAAGACCCGCAAGGAGAAAGAGCGCCTGGAACAGTATTTCCAAACGGTAGTGAAAACCTGCCCGGCGGCATTGGGGTCATCCGGTATGAAGAGGACGGCAAAATGACGCCGGAGTTCCTATCCGATGGGTTCGCCGCCATGACTGGCATGACCTTGAGGGCGCATGGCAGTTGTATGAGAAAGATGCTATGGCCGGCGTTTATCCCGGGATGTTGCAGCTGTGAAGAGGCAGGTGCGCGACTACATCGCCAGCGGGGATTCCCACCGCGAACTCAACTACCGGCTCAAGACGGGCGACGGGGCGTATATTTGATCAAAAATACCATCTCCCTCATTGAGAACGAGGGCGGGGAGCGCCGTCTCTACACCGTCTACCGGGATGTGACCAAGGAGCGGGAGGAGCAGGAGAACATCCGCCGGCAGTACAACGAGTTGATCCTCCAGCACTATCGGACGCTGGGGCCCAACGCCTTGGTGGTTGGCCACTGCAACATCTCCCAGAGCAGGATTCTAGAGATCATCGACTACACCGATTCCGGCCTGCTCGACATGTTCGGCACTGTCCGGGAGGACTTTTTCACCGGCCTTTCCACCCTTATTGTAGACGAGGGGAACGGCAGAAGTTCCGAAGCATCTACCTGGATGCCCCCTGCCCGCGCCGCCTTTGAGCGCAACGAGACCGAGCGGATTATGGAGTGCTTTGTCCAGTTCCCCAAGGAGGACAAAGGGCGCTATGTCCAGGTGGAGATGAATATGGTCTCCACCCCCGACACTGGGGACATCACTGGCATCCTCACGGTGACCGACACCACTGAGCGGACCATCTCCGACCGGATCCTCCACCAGCTGTTGGTAACAGGATTTGACTTTGTGGTTGACGTCGACCTGACGAAAGACACCTATTCCATCCCTCTCCAGCAGTGACAACCCTGTTTTATTCCCGTGCAGGGGTGCTACTCCCAGTGGATTGAGCACATGGCGGAGTCAAGGGTCGTCCCGCGGGACCAGGAGGCATACCGGCGGGGCCTTGCCCCTGGATACCTGCGCCAGCGGCTGGAACAGCAAGGCTCTTACACCTTTACCTTCTCCCGCTGGACGACAACGGGGACATCCGCACCAAAACATGACCGTATCCGCTGTGGACCTCCGCCTTGGCAGGGTATGCCTTTCCCGCACAGACATCACCGAATCGATGCGGGAACAGCAAGGCCTTCTGCGGATGATCGCCTACACCTTTGAATTGGCAGGCTTTATCGACATAGGAACCCGGCATCTGACCCTGTACGCCAGAAATACGGTGCTGGAGAATCTGTCGCCCTATCTGGTGAGCCAGTACGACCAGGCCGTCGAAGGGTTTGTCAGCCAATACGGGGCACCGGAGGGACAGGAGGAAGCGCGGAATCAGTTCCAGATTGAGACCATGCTCCAACGCCTCCAGGAAAAGCCCTCCGGCTACGACTTCTTCTACCGAGGGGAAGAGGGAGAGCGGTTCAAGCAGGTTACGGTTCGCTGGGGAGACTCCAACCACCAGACCATCTGCATGGTGCGTGCAGACGTCACCGACATGCTGGCTGCGGAGCGGCAGTCCAAAAAGGAGTTGGAAAGTGCACTGGCCTTGGCCGAAGAGGCTAATCAGGCAAAAGCGACTTCCTCTCGGCCATGAGCCACGATATCCGCACCCCATGAACGCCATTATGGGAATGACTGCTTTGGCAGTGGCACATATGGGTGACCGGGACCGGGTAGCAGACTGCCTGCAAAGATCTCCATCTCCTCCAAGCACCTGCTCAGCCTAATCAACGACGTATTGGATATGAGCAAGATTGAGCGGTCGAAAATCACCTTAAACCAGATGCGGATTTCCCCCCCAGCTGATGGAACAGCTCTCCGCCATTATGGCGCCCCAGGCGCGGGCGGCGGGACTGGAGTTTTCCATCCACAATGGGAAGTCCAGCACCCGTGCTTCTATGGGGATTCTCTGCGCATCAGCCAAATTCTCATCAATCTCCTGAGCAACGCAGTCAAATTCACGCAGGAAGGCGGAAGGGTGGCGTTTTTGGCGGAGGAGCTCCCGCCAAGTGAGGAGGGAAAAGCGCGGTACCGCTTCACTGTTAACGACACCGGTATGGGGATGCCGGAATAATTTCGCCCGCATCTTCGACCCCTTTCCCGCAGCGCTGCGGCCGTATGGAAGGAACTGGCCTCGGCAGCATCACCAAAGGGCTTGTCGACCTGATGGGCGGGCAGATAGCGGTGGAGAGCCAGGTGAACCAGGAACCACCTTCCGGGTGGAACTGGAGGGGAGATTGCCCCCAGGAGGAAGCCCGGCCGAGGAGGCGCAGTCCCGCAGCCCTCTAGCGATAGGCTCTTTGCCGCCGCTTTTAGTGGCAGAGGACAACGCCATCAACGCGGAAATTCTCTGCGAACTGCTCCAGATGTACGGGGCGGAGACTGTGGTTAAAACTGATGGCACCCAAGCGGTGCGGGAGTTCCAAACCGCGGCCCCGAGGAACTACGACGCCATTTTGATGGATATTCAGATGCCGCAGATGAACGGCTATGAAGCTACCCGCATTATCCGGGAGATGGAGCGCCCAGACGCCAAAGACATCCCATTGTGGCCATGACTGCCAACGCTTTTCCGAGGACGTCCAGGCGTCCTTGGCCGCTGGGATGACTGCCCATGTGGCAAAACCTCTGGATGTAGACGTCCTGCGGGACACTCTGGATAAAGTTCTGGGACGGCCTAACGTCCAGCGGGATAGTCTTTGCCGGGGAATAACACCTCTCCATAGAAAATGCCATTATTTGAGCTCCCATCCAACTTCCTTATTGAGAAAGGCAGCCGGAATTCCGGCTGCCTTTTTATAGGGCTTTAGATGTATAGAGGGAAATGGTCGGACTGGGTCCCCATGGATGGATGTGACATTTTCGCTGAAACAGAAAAGATTATTCCGAAAAAAATGTGTGGATTGAATACAGGCGATTTCCACAGATATACTAAAAAGTAAACATTTTGACAGCAAAATGGATTTGAAGGAGGGCAAACACATGAAGCAGGCACTTAAACAGGCTGTGTGCGCGGCCATCGACCAGCACCGGGAGAAAAATCTTTGAAATCGGCGAGGCCATCCGGGTCAACCCGGAGCTGGGGTACAAGGAGTTTAAAACCGCCCAACGGGTCAAAGAGGTATTTGAGGAGATGGGCCTTCCCTATCAGGAAAGGTGGTTTCACCAACATCGCCCAGATGAAAGGCCGTTCCCCGGCGCTCAAAATGGCGGTTATGGGAATTGGATGCGTGGTCTGCCCCGACATCCCCCGTGCGGACCGCAGTCACCGGAAGTGCGCCCATTCTGTGGGGCACCACGCCCAGGTGGCGGCGATGCTGGGCATGGCTATGGGCCTTCAATCCGGCGGCGCCATGGAGTATCTGACGCATGACCTTCGCTGATGGCGGTCCCCGCTGGAGCGGTGGAATTGAGTGGAGGCAAAGCCTCATCGACCAGGGGAAGATCCGCTACATCGGCGGCAAACAGAACATGATCAAAGATGGGTATTTTGACGACATCGACCTGGCGATGATGGTCCACGGCACCACCGGCGACAAGATCGAGATGGCCGACACCAGCACTGGGTTTTGCAGTGAAGTTTGTCCGCGCTACCTGGGCAAAGAGGCCCATGCAGGCGGTGCACCCCACCTGGGCATCAACGCCTTCAATGCGGCCCAGACGGCATCTTTGCTCGCCATCAACGCCAACCGAGACCTTCCAGGACAAGGATACCATCCGGGTTCACCCCATCATCACCATAGGCGGGATCGGTCCTCCGCGATGCGGATCGAGACCTACATCCGCGGCAAGACCATGGAAGGGGTGCTGGACGCCTCCAAAAGGTCAATCGGCGCTCAAAGCCGGCGCTGATGCAGTGGGAGCCCAGGTGGTCATCCAGGAAACCCCGGCTATATGCCCCGGATGAACGAAAAGCGGATGAACCAGCTGTTTGAGGCCAATGTCACCCGCTGGTGGGGTCGGACCACGTGGTCAACAACGGCCACACCACCGGCAGCAGCGACTTTGGCGATATTATGCACCTGATGCCGGGTATCCACCCCTACATCGGCGGCGCAGTGGGCCGGGGCCACAGCAGCGACTACCAGATTGTCGCCCGGAGATGTTCTACATCGTCCCCTGCTAGCCATGGCTATGACGGTTATCGATTTGTTGTGGACGGCGCGGCGGAGGCCAAAGCCATTGTAGAATCCTACCAGCCGGTGTACAAAACAAAGAGGAGTACCTGGCCGCTTGGGAGGAACTGATGAAGGGCTAACCAAATGAAACAATTTGGGGGGGGAGAATTCCCGTCCTGTTTTTGGAGGAATTGGTTGTGGAAGAGGGATTTTTTACCCGCGTGTACCAGATCGTAGAGCGGATTCCGCCGGGAAAGGTGGCTACCTACGGGCAGGTCGCCTTCCTGGCAGGCAGTCCCCGGGCCGCCAGGGCAGTGGGGAGGCGATGCGCCGCTGCCCATTTTGAAGTCCCCTGCCACCGGGTGCTCAATCGCAGAGGGGAGCTGTCCCCCGCCCCGGCAGGCCCAGGCGTCCAACAGGGCCGCCTGGAGGCCGAGGAGTCGCAGTCGGCCCCAGATAACCGGGTGGATCTGACCCAGTTTCAATGGGATGGAAAATGAAAGCAATCCTTCACAGCAGAGTTGGATTTGGGGAAAACGGAGAGTTCTCCCCAATTCCGGGAAAGTCACCGGAGAAATAGCGGATATGTGCAAATGTTATGCAAGAATTTATGCATTTTACATTTTGACCGGAACCACCAAAAAAGCTATAATGGAATCAGAAGATTTTGGACAACAATGGGAAAGGTGGTACTAGTATGAATCCGATTTTACAAAGAGCCAAAGAGTTGGAGAGCGAGATCATCGCCAACCGGCGTTACCTGCACCAGCACCCGGAAATCCGGGATGAACTGCCCAACACCACAAAATTCGTCATGGAAAAACTGACCGAAATGGGCTATGAGCCCAAGGAAATCTGCAAGGGGCGGCATCGTCGCCACAGTGGGCAACCCTGGAAAGGTGTTTCTGCTGCGGGGCGATATGGATGCCCTCCCATGGAGGAGGACACCGACCTGGAATTCCGCTCCTGCAACAGCTATGCCCACACCTGCGGCCATGATACCCACACCGCTATGCTGCTGGGTGCGGCAAAAATCCTCAAGGAGCATGAGAAGGAGCTGAAGGGCACCGTCAAGCTGATGTTCCAGCCCGCGGAGGAGATTTTCACCGGCGCCCAGGCGATGATTGATGCCGGCGTTATGGAGAATCCCACGTGGATGCGGCCCTGGCTACCCACATCGCCTCTTCTGGCCTGCCCTGCGGCATGATCTCCTATAAGGAAGGCCCTTCCGGCGCGTCGGCTGACATGTTCACCATCACCATCAAGGGCAAAGGCGGCCACGGCGCCTATCCCACGCTGCGGTGGACCCGGTCAACATTGGCGCCATGTCGTCCCACCTCCAGGAGTTGGTGAGCCGGGAGGTCAACCCTTGGAGCCCTGCGTTCTGACCATCGGAGCCTTCCAGGCCGGCGACGCTGGAAACATCCTGCCGGAATCTGCTGTGTTGCGGGGTTCTATCCGCACCTTCAACAACGATGCGCAACTTTATCAAACAGCGCACAGTGGAGCTGTGGAGGACACTAAAAGTTCCGGGCCGAGGCCAAAGTGGAGTTCACTTCCGGCGTCTGCCCGCTGATCAACGACGGGGAATTCACCCGGGAGATCGTCGTCGGTTACCTGGGGATTTGGTCCCTGCCGACAAGCTCTGCACCCGGGAGCCGGAGATGGGCTCTGAGGACTTTGCCCTGGTCACCCAGATGGTGCCCGCCACCTTCCTGTACCTGGGCGCTGAGGGAGGACTCGGCCCACGCGCCGCGGCCACAACCCCAATGTCCTGTTCAACGAGGACTGCTTCCACCTGGGTACTGCTGCTCTAGCCCACTGTGCCATCCAGTGGCTGGATCGCCACAGCAACTAGCAGATGCTGAAAAGGGGCTGACCCTGGGCGGCCCTCTCAAACAGATTTGAATATTTGAAGAAACGGCATAGCTTTAAGCTATTCCGTTTCTTTGTGAAAAGGATATTGTGTGGGAATGCCTACGCTTTCTTTGAGGAAAGGTTACACCCCTAAGCTGTGTTTCACCTGGTCGAGGGCCTTGGTCCGATCTAAGGCGGTGAGGAAGGCCACTGATAGAAGAGCGCCGCCCACCGAGCTGATCAAGAAGGGGAGCACATAGGCAAAAAGGGCGGCCTCTTTGCCGAGGAGCAGGGTGGCCACTGGTAACAGAGCAGGCTGCCCAGGATGCCGGTGCCCACCGTCTCCCAGGAAGGCGGCCCACATCTTATGGGTTCTCTGGTAGGAGGAGACCGCACAGCAGGGCCCCACCATGCTGCCGGGGAAGGCAAGCAAGCTCCTGGTGCCCATCAGGTTTCGGATCAGCGAGGTGGCAAAGGCCATGGCAACGGCATATCCGGGCCAAGGATGACACCTCCCAGCACATTGACCGCATGTTGAATGGGGAAGCACTTAGATGCCCCCACCGGGATGTAGAACGCGGAACAGACCACCCCAGGGCGGTCAGCAGGCCGGCAGTGGCCAGCTTTGACAGAATGCTGCATAAAAGTCCCCTTTTGAAAATGCCGGGAGGTAAAGAGAAGCCGCCGATCCCAATAGCGGAATGGCGGCAGAAAATCACGATCAAAGCTCCCTCCGCCGGCATTATCCGTATCAGGTTAGCGGGTCGAGACGGCATTACTCTCTCTCAGCCTGCTGCGCAAGCTCCCCGGATGCAATTGTTCCTATTTAGGATATCCAGTTGTGCTGACCTTGTCAAGGGAAAACGGAAAAAATGTAACCAACTGTTACAGAAATGGGCAAAAAGTCGAAATACGGCAAAAAATTAACAGAATCTTTATACTTTGGACAAATATCGGTTACATGCTGTTCTTGACTATTCCTTTTTAATTAGTATAATGGGGTCACATAGAAAATGTTGAAATAACACAAAAACCAGAATTTTCCCAAAAACGGTCTAAATTATTTGTGAGTATTTGACATGTGAAAAGATGAAGTGTTCTGTAATTGGAGGGTCGGCTATGGGCCTTAAACTGGGAATTGACATCGGTTCCACCACGGTCAAAGTGGTGATCATGGATGTGGATGCTATTTTATGGCGGCGTTATGAACGCCATTTTTCGCAGGTGCGGCAGAAAACGGCGGAATTGCTGGAGGCCGCCCGCCAGGTGGTGGGAGACCAGCCTCTTCACGCGGCAGTGTCAGGCTCTGCGGGGTTTGGGGTGGCAAAACTGATTGGAATGCAGTTTATCCAGGAGGTGTTTGCCACCGGACAGGCCATCCGTTACTTCGGTATAGATGCGGATGCGGTCATTGAGCTGGGGAGAGGACGCCAAGATCCTCTTCCTCACCGGCGGGTAGAGGAGCGGATGAACGGCAGCTGTGCTGGCGGCACCGGCGCGTTTATCGACCAGATGGCGACTTTATTAAATGTCACCACCGATGAACTGGATGAATTGAGCTTGCAGCACACCGGATCTACCCATTGCCTCCCGGTGCGGGGTGTTTTGCTAAAACCGACATCCAGCCCTTCTCAACCAAGGCCCGCAAAGGAGGATCTGGCCGCCAGCATCTTCCAGGCGGTGGTCAATCAGACCATCACCGGCGGCCCAGGGCCGCCCATCGAGGGAAGGTGGTCTTCCTCGGGGGCCGCTTTACTTTGAAGGGCCTGCGGGAACGGTTCCAGGAGACGTTGAAACTGGATGCTGACCACGCCTTTTCCCCGAGTGGAGCCAGTACGCCGTGGCCATCGGCACTGCGGTTTACGCCGATGAAATGCCCCGGAGACCACCCTCTCAAGTGATGGAACGGATAAAGAGCGCTTCAGAGGAGAGCCTACAGCGGCCGGTATCTGGAGCCGCTTTTTCAAAACCGGGAGAATACGTGAAGAACTCCCGCCGCCAGCTCTGCCACGGTGGAGGAGCGGGATCTATCCAGCTATGAGGGATCTGCTTACCCGGGCATTGACTGTGGAAGCACCACCACCAAGCTGGTGCCTCATCGGCCAGGAGGCGGAAATTTATACCAGTACTACAGTTCCAACCAGGGCAACCCGGTGGAGCTGGTTCGCCGGCAATTGACCGAGGTCCGCTGGTCTGCGGGGACCGTGCGGCCATCCGCGGGTGGTGACTACCACGGGGAGGAATTGATTCAAAACGCCTTCCACGCCGACGCCGGCATTGTGGAAACGGTGGCTCCACTTCCGGGCGGCCCGGTTTTGATCCGCAGGTGGATTTTATTTTGGACATCGGCGGCCAGGATATCAAATGCTTCAAGGTGCGTTCCAACGCCATCGACAGCATCATGCTCAATGAAGCTTGTTCCTCCGTGCGGCTCTTTCATTGAGACTTTTGGCCAAATCCATGGGCTACTCCACCGAGGAATTCGCCCAAAGGGCCTCTTCGCCAAGTACCCAGTGGATTTGGGTTCCCGCTGTACGGTGTTTATGAACTCCCTCGGTCAAGCAGGCCCAGAAAGATGGGGCCACAGTGGAGGATATCTCCGCCGGGCCTCTATCAGCGTGGTGAAAAATGCGGTGTACAAGGTCATACGGGCCACCAGTGCCAGCGAGCTGGGACACAATGTGGTGGTCCAGGGGGCACCTTTACAACGACGCGGTGCTCCGGGCCTTTGAGCGGGAGCTGGGGCCAACGTCACCCGCCCGGTCATCGCCGGGCTGATGGGCGCTTATGGGGCCGCCCTCAGCGCCCGGGAGATAAACCTATCCCAGTCGAGCCCCTCTCCCTTCAGGAGCTGGAGGATTTCACCCATACCGCTAAACCGGCAGTCTGCGGCCTCTGCCCCAACCGCTGCAATTTGACGGTGAATTTTGCCGGCGCGGGGAAAATACATCTCCGGCAACCGGTGCGCGCGCCCGCTGGGCAGCCGCCGCCAAGGAGAGCGCCCCAACCTGTACCAGGATTTAAACTGGAAGCGGCTGGTGGACCTCTCCGCCCAAGGAAAACCCGGCCCGCGGGGCAAAATCGGTTTGGCTCTGGGGAGAATATGTATGAAAACCTCCCCTTCTGGCATACCTTTACCCAGCTGGGGTTTGAAGTGGTGGTATCACCGCCTTCTACCGTGGAGCTGTTCGCCAAGGGCGGTACACCATCCCATCCGATACCGTCTGCTACCCGGCCAAGCTGATGCACGGCCAATGGAGTACCTGCTGGAACAAGGTGCCCACCTTTACCCCAGCCTCACCTACAACTTCGATGAGAAGCGGGGACAAACTACCTGCAACCTGTAGTGGCCTATTACCCAGAACTGCTTCACGCCAACCTGCAAAAGCTTCCAGGTGCGGGTATCTGTACCCTATTTGTCTACCGATGACCCAAAATCTTTGTTCGGGAAATATATACCTATCGGCGCCAATACGTGGCTGACCTGACCAAAAGAGAGGTCAAACAGGCGGCAGAGCAGGCGTACCAGGTTTATTACCGCTGGCATGATGACCTGCGGCTGGAGGCGGAGAAAGCCATCGCTGAACTAAGATTCGCGGGGCAAAATTATCGTAGGGCGCTACTGGCCTTACCATGTGGACCCAGAGGTCAACCACGGCATCGACCGGCTGATCAGCGGCTCGGTGACCGTCCTCACCGAGTACAGCATCTTTGAATTGGCCGCGCCCCAGAGGGTCCGGGTTCTGAACCAGTGGACCTACCACCGCCCGGATGTACCCGCTGCCCAGTATGTGGCCACCCAGCCGGATATGGAGCTGGTGCAGCTGGTCTCCTTTGGCTGCGGCATCGACGCCATCACCACCGACGAGGTGCGGGACATCTTGGAATCGGCGGGGAAATTATACACTGAGTTGAAAATTGATGAAATTAACAACCTTGGGGCGGTAAAATCCGCATCCGAAGCCTCTGAGGCCATGGAGGAACGCCGCCGCGCCCGGGAGAAAGGGGAGAACTGATCCATGGAGCAATGCACACGGCCCTGTAGCCAATGCGCAGGCGCCCTTAAGGAGGAGAGGGTGGTCTTCACCCAAGAGATGAAGAAAACCCACACCATTCTAATTCCCACCATGCTGCCCATCCACTTCCGGTTTATGGCCAACATCCTGGAACAGAAGGGCTATAAGGTAAAGATACTGGAGAATGCTTGCCGCGCGTGGTGGACGAAGGTCTGAAGAACGTCCACAACGACACTTTGTTACCCCGCCTTGTTGGTCATCGGCCAGATGATCGACGCCCTGAAAAGCGGGGAGTATGATCTGACAAAGTCGCCTGCTGATCACCCAGACCGGCGGCGGCTGCCGGCGTCCAACTACATCCACCTGCTGCGCAAAGCCCTGCAAAAAAGCGGCTTCGGCTACATCCCGGTGATCTCCCTGAACATCGGCGGATTGGAGAAAACCCTGGCTTTACCCTCTCGGTCTCCGACTATGAAAAGCTGATGTACGCGGTGATCCTGGGGATTTAATAATGCTCCTTGCCAACCAGTGCCGCCCTTATGAGGTGGAAGAGGGGGAGACCGACCGCACCGTCAACCGGTGGATCGAAGTGATGAGCGAATTCTTCCGGGGCAAAAAGGTGCTGAACTGGGGCAGAATGAGACCCTACTGCACCCAGATCCTCCGGGATTTTGCCGCCATCCCCAAGGCTGGGAAGCAGAAAATCCGGGTGGGGATGTTGGGGAAATCTACGTCAAGTACCCCTTTGGGCAATAACAACCTGGAGGACCTCCACAGCGAGGGCGCTGAGGTGGTTGTGCCCGGCCTTCTGGACTTTGCCTCTACTGTGTGTACAATATGATAGAAGACCATAAGCTCTACGGCGGCCCCAAGGGGAAATACTGGGCTGCCCAAGCGGTCTACCGGTATCTGGTGGGCAAAAGCGGAAGCTGATCGAGTTGATCCGGGAAGAGGGCACTTTGACCCGCCGGAGGACTTTGAAGCGATCCGCGCCATGGCAGAGGGGTACATCAGCACCGGCATGAAGATGGGGAGGGCTGGCTCCTCACCGCAGAGATGGTGGAGCTGATCCACAAGGGGATCAACAACATTGTTTGCACTCCAGCCCTTTGGGTGCCTGCCCAACCACATCGCCGGCAAGGGATGATCCATCTGATCAAGGAGAAAACCCTCGCCAACATTGTGGCGGTGGACTACGATCCCGGCGCCAGCGAAGTCAACCAGCAGAACCGCATCAAACTGATGCTGGCCATCGCGGCGATGGCCCAATAGCGGGCCTAAGATTGGATTGGGCAAAGGAGGAATCTGGGATGAAGTCAATGACTTTAGTGGTGGAGGACGACAAGGCAGTCCGCAACCTGATCACCACCACCTTGGAAACCCAAGGCTATGCCTTGTCACCGCGGAAAAGGGGAGCGACGCTATCTCCGCAGCGGTGTCTTACCGCCGGATGTGATGATCTTGACCTGGGCTTACCGGACATAGATGGGGTAGAAATCATCAAAAAAGGTGCGGTCCTGGAGCAACAATCCTATTATTGTAGTCAGCGCCCGCAGCGAGGACGGGATAAGATCGACGCCTTGGATGCCGGGGCGGACTATTACTTGACCAAACCCTTCAGTGTGGAGGAGCTTTTGGCCCGCATCCGGGTGGCGCTGCGCAAGATGAATTACGACAACAGCCCGGTGAAAATAGCCCAGTGTTTGTCAACGGCTCCTTAAAAATCGACTATTCCGCCGGGTGCGTCTATGTGGACGGCAGGGAAATTCACCTCACCCCTATCGAATACAAGCTCCTGTGCCTGTTGGCCCGCAACGTGGGCAAGGTGCTCACCCACAACTACATTCTGCGGGAGGTGTGTGTCAACGCCTTGGAGAGCGACACCCCATCTCTGCGGGTGTTTATGGCTACCCTGCGCAAAAAGATCGAGAAGAACCCCTCCCGGCCCGAGTACATCCAGACCCATGTGGGGGTGGGGTACCGGATGATCCGCCTTCAAACCGAAGAGGAGAGCGCTTCTGAAAAGGATGAATAATCAAAGGTCCCGGCTGGAAGGATACCCCATGTGGGGATTCTGTATGGCCGGGGCTTTTTTATAAAGACAAAATTTGCACTTTATTCACAGATTCCTCAAACCACGTCCTCTACAATTCCCTGGGGCTTTGTGATACAATAGTCACAAAGTGTTAACAAGGGAGAAATTTCTCCTTAGGCCAGGGCGGGGAAAAGTTTCCAGCAGCGCCGGTTCTGCGACACTGTAAAATTGTGACCGTTTTGTGAAAGCCAAGGCGGATCAAACGCGGCCAAAGGCCGTGAGGAGAAAAAAGGTTGGAGTTTGCTAGGCGTACAACCAAAACTTTATTTGCCCTAGTGGCTTTTGGAGTCCTGGGCTTTTGGGTTCTGGAAAATTTTAAAGCAGTTTGCTCCGTTTTAGGTGGGATACTGGCTGTTCTCCCCTTTTGTAGTGGGTGCGGCAATCGCGTTTATCCTCAATGTGCCCAGTGCGGGCGCTGGAGCGCTGTTTTCCAAGGTGGGCAAGGATGGAAGCCCCGGTTTGCCCGCCCGGTATCGCTGCTGCTGTCCCTTCTGGGCGTGCTGGCGACCATTGGGGTGGTGCTTTTGGTGATCCCCGAAGTGATGCGCACTTTCCGCACCATTGGGGAGGGCATTCCCCATTCTGCTCAATTCCCTGTACCAGTGGGCCAGCCAGTTTGAAGGGAGGGCCGGGTTTCTCCCAGTGGATCCTCTCCTCCAGGTGGATTGGGGGCTTTGCCCATTCCGCTCTGCAATTTCTCCGGAGCGGTGCGAGCAACTCTTTCCTCCACGGTGAATGTGGCCACTTCGGTGGTGGGCGGTGTGTTCCGGGGATCTGGGGCTAATTTTCGCCATCTATATCCTGCTGCGCAAAGAAACGCTGGCAGTGCAGTTTAAAAAGATGACCTATGCCTTTTGCCGGAGCGGGTGGCGGATGAGATGATCCGCATCCTCACCATGGCGGAGAAGACTTTCTCCAACTTCATGGCAGGCCAATGTGTGGAGGCGATGATCCTAGGGTCGCTGTTTTTGCCATGCTGCTGTTCCGCCTGCCCTATGCGCTGATGATTTCAGTTCTTATCGCCTTTACTGCACTGATTCCAGTGTTCGGCGCCTTTGTGGGTTGTTTTATAGGCGCCTTTTGATTTTGGTCACTAGCCCTATGAAAGCGGTTGAGTTTGTAGTGCTGTTCTGCATTTTGCAGCAGCTGGAAAACAATTTGATCTACCCCGGGTGGTGGGCACCAGTGGGCCTGCCCGCCATGTGGGTGATGATGGCGGTGACAGTGGGTGGCAGCACTACCGGCGTGGTGGGCATGCTGGTAAGCGTCCCCTGGCATCGGTGCTTTATTCCCTGTTGCGGGAGAAGGTCTATCGGAATTTGCGCATCCGTCGGGTTCCCGCTGGGAAGTGGAAGCCCCGGGAGCGATAATCGGAACCGGATTTTTAAGGAAAGAAGGGGAAAGACGTGAAAAAGGTTTTACAGTTTTGTTCCATCGGGTGGTCATCGTCGCTGTGTTTATCGCCATCCAGGTGCTGATCTTAGTGGGGATCATCTGGCGGTTCAACAATTATTTCGTGTATTTTTATGCTTTCTCCATTCTGCTCAGCGTGTTGGTTCTTCTGTGGATCATCAACAACCGCAGCAACCCTGCGTATAAAATTGCTTGATTATACCAATCCTGTTGTTCCCCATCTTTGGCGGCTTGTTCTATTTGATGTTCGGTGGGAACAATCTCACCCAAAAGACCTGCTCAAAGATGCGCGCTGAGGAGAAAGCCTATTCCCTGCTGGAACCCTACAACAGCATCGTGGAGGAAATTGAGGTGCAGAACCGGGAGGCGGCCAACCAGTCCCGCTATATTACACAGTATGCCCACTGCCCGCCCTTCCGGGAGACCTCCAGCGAGTTCCTCCCCATTGGCGAGGTAAAATTTGAGCGGATGGTGGAGGAACTGAAAAGCAGAAAGCATTTTATCTTCCTGGAGTATTTCATCATCCAGGAAGGAAGATGGAACACCCATTTTGGAGATCCTCAAGGAAAAAGCTGCCCAGGGCGTGGATGTGCGGGTCATGTATGACGATGTGGGCTGTATTATGACCCTGCCCTACAAGTACAATGAAAAGCTGGAGTCCATGGGCATAAAATGCTGTGTATTTAACCCTTTATTCCCATCTTGTCCTCTAAGCTCAACAACCGGGATCACCGGAAAATCTGTGTCGACGGCTGGGTGGGGCTTTACCGGTGGTATCAACCTAGCTGATGAATACATCAATGCCTACGTAAAAACACGGCCATTGGAAGGACTGTGCCATCCTCCTCAAAGGAGAAGGTGTGAAGCCTGACATTGATGTTCCTCTCCATCTGGAACTACATCCGCCCCACTGACACCGACTACGACTGCTTCCGCCCCAGCCTGTACCAGAAGCAAGAGATCGAGCAGGACGGCTATGTCCAGCCCTTCACCGACAGCCCCTTGGATGGGGAGACGGTGGAGCCGCACTGTGTACCCTCAACCTGATCAATAATAAGGCCCAGAGGTATGTCTACATTGCGACACCCTACCTGATCATCGACAACGATGATTACCGCCCTGACGGTAGCGGCAAAATCCGGCGTGGATGTGCGGATTATCACCCCATGTGGCGGACAAGGGTTTGTCCATGCGGTCACCCGGGCGTATTATGATGTCCTGGTGGATGCGGGTCAAAATCTATGAATACACCCCGGCTTCATCCATGCCAAAACTTTTGCAGTGGACGATGAATATGGGGTGGTAGGTACCATCAACCTAGACTATCGCAGCCTCTATCTCCACTTTGAGTGCGGCGCATGGCTGTATCAAACCAAGAGTATCTTGGATGTGAAGGAGGATTACCTGAAGACCCTGGAAAATGCCAGGAGATCACGGGGGAACAGTGCCGCAGCGTTCCGTGGTTCGTCCGGCTGTGCCGGGTATTTGCCCCGCTGATAATAATAAGGCCGCCGATGGCATCCATCGGCGGCCTGTTTCATCAAGATGAGTTTAAGCAAGCACACGTCCCCAGCAGAAAAGGATTGGAAATCCCCTATGATGGTTATTCCAATGGCCTATTTTACAAAGCCTATTTCTCATATATGTTATACTGAGGTTACATTGGATGAGACCCGTATTTTGGAAGGAGGATAATCTTGATGAAACTGTAATTGTCGGCGGTGTAGCCGGCGGCGCTCGGCAGCTGCGCGGCTGCGGGTTGGATGAATCCGCAGAGATTGTGATGTTTGAGCGGGAGAGTACATCTCCTTTGCCAACTGCGGCCTGCCCTATTACATCGGCGGGGAGATTGTCAAAATCTGCCCCTCACCCTGCAAACCCCAGAGCTTCCGATCCCGGTTTAACGTGGATGTGCGGGTGAACAGCGAGGTAACCGCCATTGACCGGGCGGCGAAGACGGTCACGTCAACACAAGCAAGGGAGAGAGGGAGTACACGAGAGCTACGACAAGCTGATCCTCTCCCGAGCGGCTCCTATCGTCCCCAACATGGAAGGGCGGACCTGACCGGTGTTCACCCCGCAACATCCGGACACCATTAAAATTAAGGAATATGTGGAAGAGGAATTCCAGGCAGCGCCGTGGTGGTCGGCGGAGGGTACATCGGCGTGGAAATGGCTGAAAACCTGAAAAAGCCGGCGTGGAAGTTACTATTGTGGAGCTGGCCGACCATGTAATCGCCCCTGGACTACGACATGGCATGTGACGTCCACCGCCATCTTCGGGAAACGGGTAACCTCTCATCCCTCCAAAATGGGGTGCAGTCCATCGCCGAAGAGGGCAGCAAGCTGAAAGTCACCCTCTCCTCCGGCCAGGTGGAGACCGATATGGTCATTCTGGCCGTGGGGTACTACTGATACCGCCTTAGCCAAAGAAGCTGGCTCACCCTCAACTTGCAGGGCCATTGTGGTGGATGAACACATGCTCACCAGCGACCCGGACATTTACGCCGTGGGCGACGCGGTGGAGATCACCGACTTTGTCACCGGCCAAAAGGGCTACATCCCTCTGGCAGGACCTGCCAACAAACAGGGCCGCATCGCTGCGGACAATATCTGCGGCATCCCCTCGGTTTACAAAAATACCCAAGGTTCTTCGATCCTCAAGGTGTTTGACATGACCGTCTACCACCGGGGTCAATGAGCGGACCGCCAAGGCCGCCGGCCTCAACTACGACAAAGTATACACCTACTCCAACAGCCACGCTTCCTATTACCCAGGCAGCACCGGTATGTCCATCAAGACCATTTACGAAAAGGGCACGGCCGCATCCTCGGCGCCCAGATTGTGGGCTTCGACGGGGTGGATAAGCGCTGTGATGTGCTGGCAACCGCCATCCGCGCCGGGATGACCGCCTCCGACCTGTGCGACCTGGAGCTGTGCTACGCCCCGCCTTTCGGCTCGGCCAAAGACCCGGTCAACTTTGTGGGCTATGTCATCGAAAACACCCTCTGGCCAGGTGTAAAATTTCTTCTGGGATGATGTGGCCTCCCTGCCCGGGATGGCAGCGTCACCTTGTTGGATGTGCGCACCGACTCCGAGCGGGCAAATGGCCAGTACATCGAAGGGTTCCTCCACATCCCGGTGGATGAGCTGCGCCAGCGGGCTGGGGAGCTGGACAAATCCAAACCGGTGTATATCCACTGCCGCACCGGCCTGCGCAGCTATGTGGCCTGCCGGATGCTCGGCGGCATGGGCTTTGACTGCTACAACCTCCGGCGGGTGGAGATTGTATGAATCCATCCTCAGCGAGACCAAATCCCCGGAACACGGCTGCTACGACCCCAACTGATCGGCAGGCAACAGCCCCGAGGAATGCCCGCAGGGTTCCGACAGGAATTTGTTTTGTGATAGATCAGGTTGAAGGCCGATGGAGCTTCACATCTTCTACGGGGAGGGATGTGCTTTTGCGGACTGCTCTGCCAGCTGGCGGAGACCACTGAGAGCCCCTTGGCCTTGGGCCACCGCCGCCAGGATAGAGTCGGAGCTGTGGCAGACCCACTTCTGCCGCACCGAAATCCCCGCCTGGTCAAGGAGGGTTTCAAACCGCTCCGGTGCCGCTGCTCCGGCTCCCGCAGGATAAAAATCCTGGCCGGAAAGTTTGGACAAGGCCACCGACTGCCGCCCGGCAAAGGGATGGCAGGGGCCACAGATCAGCACCAATTCATCCTCCAGCACCGGGCGGACGATCAGATCCGGGCTGGCGACCTCCCCCCCAAAGCCAGGTCCAGGCGGCTCTCCAGGATCATCCCTTTGACCTGGTGTTGTCCACCCACACCTGGGTGGTGACGGTGGGATGGCGCTCCTCAAACCGGCGGATGATAGAGGGCAGGGCGCAGCTGCCCACCGTTATGGTGGCTCCCACCCGCAGGGCGTGATGGGTGGAGGCATAGCTTAAATTCCGCCCATCTCGTCGAAGAGTGCGGGATGATGTGGCGGGCGTAATCCAAAGCTGCCGCCCTTCCTGGTGATGTACAGCTTTTGAGAGCCGTTCGAACAGCTTTACCCTGCATTGCTCCCTCAATCTCTGAAATCACCTGGCTGACGGTGGGTTGGGAGATAAAGCCTTTGGCGGCAGCCCCCATTTTGCCGGTTTGAGCCACAGCAATGAATACCTTCAGGTGGCGGATGGTCACGGCGGATTCCCCTTATCAATAGCAATAATCCTATGAGTTTGATTTGATTTTACTATTTTACCCATGGGAATTAAGCAAGTATAACTGAAATAACTTGTTAGAACAAGAAAGAAGGATGTACAGTGGCACTTTTGGAACAGGATATCAAACGGGTCAAGGGCTTGGGCTTTTTGCTCAACCGCGGGACCGAGGAATTCTCCGGCCGGATTATCACCGAGAACGGCATCCTCACCGCCAAGCAGATGCAATGCCTCAGCGAGGCTGCCGAGAAGTTCGGCAACGGCAACATCACCTTTACCACCTCCCGGCTGACGGTGGAGCTGCCCGGCATCTCCTACGACAACATCGACCCTTCATCGACTATGGCCGGTGACGGTATGGTCACCGGCGGAACGGATCCAAGGTCCGGCCGGTGGTCTCCTGCAAAGGCACCACCTGCGTGTTCGGCCTCTACGACACCCAGGCCCTGGCCAAGGAGATCCACCAGCGGTTTTATGTGGAATACCACGATGTCGTATTGCCCCACAAGTTTAAGATCGCGGTGGGCGGCTGCCCCAACAACTGTGTAAAACCCGACCTCAACGACCTGGGCATCGTCGGCCAGAGGGTACCTAAGCTGGATGCCGGCAAGTGCCGCGGCTGCAAAAATGCGGTGTGGCTGACGCCTGCCCCCATTATGGCGCACGTGACCGGGAGACACTGTCCATCGATGCAGAGCGGTGCAACAACTGGTACGGCCACGGAAAGTGCCCCTTTGGCGCCCTGAAACTGAAACCCTAGTACAAGGTGTATGTGGGGACGCTGGGGCAAACAGGTGCGGATCGGCAGCGCTTGACAAGCTTTACCCGGGAAGAGGTGCTGGATGTAGGAAAAGCCATCCTCCCTTCAAGAGCAAAGGGGAGTCCGAGAGCGTTTTGTCCAAACTGGACCGGCTGGGCATCGCCAAGGTGGAAAAGATGTTGATTTCTGACAACCGCTGAAACGCAAAGAGGAAACCTTGAGATAGAAAACGGTGGAGGGGCCAAATGCTAATGAGACGTCTTGCAGCCCTGGCCCTGGCTGTGTGCTGGCCCTTGTACTCTTGGCGGGTGTGGCCAAAAGCCGGCGGAGCAGGGGAGTTCCTCTTCCCAAAGCGCCCAAGCTGAGGCTTTTTACTCCTTTACCGATGACTCCGGCAGGGAGGTGTCCCTGGAGAGCCAGCCCCAGCGGGTGGTGGCGCTGATGGCCTATGCCGAGACCTGATGCTGGCCGGCGTACCGGTGGGTGCGTCCTGAGGACGTGATTCAGAGCGGGGCCTCACCGTAGGGGAGAGACCAAAGTGATTGCGCACCGTCAAGGGCCCCAGCACCGAAGAAATTTTAAACCTGGACCCGGATTTTATTCTCCTTCCACCGATGGCGGAGCATGTGGAATTGGACGGCATGCTGACCCAGGCAGGCATCCTCCCCACGCCTATTTTAAGGTGGAAAACTTTGAAGATTATCTGAATATGCTGAAAATCTGCACCGATCTCACCTACTGGGCGGGATCTGTAAGGAGGAGAGGAACGGAATCGCCGTACAGGCCCAGATAGACGCCATTTTGGAGAAGTTGCAGGAGAATCGGCCTGAGGAGCAGCCCACGGTGTTGTTTATCC